>OFTY01000575.1_pt1 | contig 23960 bp, 19 predicted proteins | sample 1775061 | NCBI WGS metagenome assembly OFTY01 (sample SAMN08195773, study PRJEB24354) | sludge metagenome | isolation source: sludge from phenol fed wastewater aerobic bioreactor B | place: India: Nagpur | collected 2016-09-16 | reverse complement strand
GGGGGTGCCCGGGGGGGGGGGGGGGGGGGGGGGGGAGGGGGGGGGGGGGGGGGGGTGGGGGGGGGGTGTCCACCGGGTTGTCGTGTTCCACCGGCAGCACCAGGGTGAAGGTGGCGCCTTTGGCCGGGGCGGACTTGACTCGGATGCTGCCGCCGCTGGCCTGCAGCACCCGCCGGCAGAAGGCCAGGCCCAGTCCGTGGCCGGTGCCGCCGTCGGAGGAGAAGAAGGGCTCGAAGATGCGCGCCTGGGCCGCGGCGTCGATGCCGATGCCGCGGTCGCTCACGCTGATGCGTCCTTCGCGGCCGCGGTGCCCGACCTCGATGCGGATGTCGCCCTTGCTCAGCACCGAACTGGCCACCTGCAGCGAGCGCAAGGCGTTCTGCAGCAGGTTGTCGATGACGCGCAGAAACTGCGCATGCGAGCCGCGGAAGCTGAAGTCGCCGTGGATGACCACCTCCACGCACTCGCGCTCGCGCTGGGTGCGGTAGGGGTAGGCGATGACGGCTTCGGTCACCAGCGCCTGTGCCGAGAGCAGGTCGGCATAGTTGGGCAATTGCAGCAGCCGGGCGTTGGCGATCTGCAGGTCGATGTGGTGGTTCATCGAGCGCACCAGCGCAAGCAGCCGCTGGGCGAGCTTGTCGAGCTGCGCGGCGCGGGCGGGGTCGCTCTGGCGGGCCGACTCCTGCCGCAGCGCGTCGCCGATGAGCGCGGCGGTGGACAGCGGCGTGCGCAGCTCATGCGCCATGATGCCGATGGTGGCCAGCGCGTGTTCGAGCCTCTCGCGCCGCAGGTTCGCGCCCGAGAGGCCGAGCATCAGCCCGGCGAACCAGGCGAAGGCCAGCACCACGGTGGCGCTGCTGGCCACCGGCAGCGGCGCGAGGGCGTGCCCCTCCAACGCGATGGCTTGCCATTCGCCCAGCGTGGTGCCCAGCGCGAAGCCGGCGATGGAGGCCACGGCGGCGATGCGCCAGTCGGTCAGGTGGAAATAGATCACCACCATGGCCGCCACGCTGGCGAGCCAGACGCCATCGTAGGCGTTCATGGCATACATCCAGCTGAAGAACAGTGGCAATTGGATGAAGCAAATCAGGTTGTAGAGGCGTTGGGTGCGGGTCGATTGCGGGCGCTGGGCCACGCCATCGAGCAGCAGCGGGATGCCGAGCGCCGCCATGGCCAGCCGCGCGCCGAGGTTCTCGTAAGGCTGCGGCAGCAGGTCGTGCCAGATCCAGTAGAACAGCGGGTGGCCGATCAGCGTGAAGGCGCCGAGCAGCTTGAGCCGCCGCGGCGAGGGGTGAAGAATCGACTCGATGGGTGTTTGCAAGAGCGTGGCCCAGCGCGCCGGAACACCGCGCACGATGGCTTGCGCCGCCAGCAGCAACGGATGGCGTAGCCACGCGCCCAGTGCGTTCGACGCGTCCGTGGGCGACCCGTGCGCCGCCCGGGCAGTGGCTTTCGCCTGCGGGTTGACGGGGGGCTTGCGGGTGAGGCCGGACATGGTTGAGGCGCAGCAAGGGAAGGTTCGTTACGCCTAGTATTGTGGAATTTTTCCGCCCTGCGCCCATGCACCCCCCTGTTAATTTTGACAGCCTGGTTCTCGACGCCGTCCTCAGCGACTGGGTGCAGGCGCTGCGCGAGTTCGCCGTGGAGTCGGTGGTGGTGCTGGGGCCGGATCCTTTCGGCGGCCCCACGCAGCGGCGCGTGCTGGCGCTGCACCCGCCGTCCCTGCTGGAGGCGGCGCGCGCGCTGGCCGACAGCGAGGATTTCGGCGCACCCTGGCGCGACTCGAACGCGCCGCTGGTGGCCTGGCAGCATGTGGCCAAGTCGGCGTTCGAAAGCGGCAGCCGCTGGCGGCGGCTGTGGCTCGCGCACGGGTTCCAGAGCGTGGTGCGAGTGGCGTTTGCGCTGCCGGGCTCGCGCGCTTTCGAGTGCTTTCTGTTCAGCCCGCGCGAGTTTCACGACCGCGCCGAGGCCGCACCCCTGGCCTGGTCGGTGCTGAACCTGTGGCCCTTGCTGCGCAGCACGCTGGTCGAAGCGCAGGCGGTGCTGAGCCCGCGCGAGCGCGAGTGCCTGGCGCTGGCCTTCGATGGCCTCACCGCGCGCGAATCAGCCGACCGGCTGGCCTGCAGCGAGCGCACGGTGAACTACCACCTCGCCAACGCCATGGCCAAGCTGCAGGTGGACAACAAGCTCTCGGCGATTCAGCGCGCCTGCTGGCTCGGCGCGCTGTGAGCGGGCCAACGCCCCGGTGGCCTCAATGTGCCACGCCGGGCCGCCTGGCGAGCAGGTCGGCGCTGGCCGCCTCGTAACGCGCGGCCAGTGCGAGCAGCGCGGCTTCGCCCTGCGGCCGGCCGATGAGTTGCAGGCCCATGGGCAGGCCGCGCGTGTCGAAGCCCGCGGGCATGCTGAGCGCAGGCAGGCCGGCGAAGCTCGCGTAAATCGTGACCTCCATCCAGCGGTGGTAGGTGTCCATCTGCACGGCGCCGATGTGCGTGGGCCAGCGCTGCTCGGCGTCGAAGGGCCAGACCTGCGCGGCGGGCAGGGCCAGTGCCTCGAAGCGGTCGAACAAGGCCAGCAGGTGCTGGTAGAAGGCGCTGCGCTCGACGCTCGCGCGCAGGAAGGCCGCGCCGCTGAGGCCCTGCGCGCTGTCGTATTCCCACTGCGCTTCGGGCTTGACCTGGGCGCGGGATGCGGCGCTGTGCATGAAGGGTGCGATCCGCGAGGCCACGAGCAGCTGGCGCCAGACGAGCCAGGCGTCCCAGACCGATGCGGGTGAGAAGCCCGGCGCTGTGGGCTCCACCGCGCAGCCGGCGGCCTGCAGGCGCGACAAGGCCGCTTCGCACACCGCGAGCACGCCGGGCTCGGTGGCGAGGTAGCCGCCGAGGTCGCCCAGCCAGCCGATACGTGGCTGCGGCGCCGACTTTGAGAAATTATCGCCGCAGCCCAGCGCAAACTGGTCGGTAGTTGCTATGGAAAGAGGAGCTCGTGGGTCGAACCCGGCCTGGATCTGGAGCAGGCGGGCGAGGTCGGTCACGGTGCGTGCCATCGGCCCCTCGGTGCCGAGCTGCGACACCCATACCTCGGGCGCAGGCCACATCGGCACCCGGCCCTGCGCCGGGCGCAGGCCGAACACATGGTTCCATGCGGCGGGGTTGCGCAGGCTGCCCATGAAGTCCGAGCCGTCGGCCACCGGCAGCAGCCGCAGCGCGAGCGCCACCGCCGCGCCGCCGCTGCTGCCGCCGGCGGAGCGCGATGCATCCCAGGCGTTACGGGTGGTGCCGAACACCGGGTTGAAGGTGTGCGAGCCCAGGCCGAACTCGGGCACGTTGGTCTTGCCGATGACGATGCAGCCCGCGGCCTTCATGCGCGCGACCATCAGGCCGTCCTGCGTGGGCACGAAATGGCGCATCAGGGGCGAGCCCAGCGTGGTGGGAAGGCCGGTGGCGTTGGCCAGGTCCTTGATGGCCTGGGGCATGCCGTGCATCCAGCCCAGCGACTCGCCGCGGGCGAGTTGGGCGTCGCGCGCATCGGCCTCGCGCAGCAGCGCGTCGGCGTCGCGCAGGCTCACGATGGCGTTGTAGTGCGGGTTGAGCCGCTCGATGCGCGCCAGGTAGGCCGCCATCACCTCGCGGCACGAGACCTCGCGCGCATGGATGGCGCGCGACAGCGCCTCGGCCGAGAGCGCGGTGAGATCGTCCACGGCGGCGGCGCCCAGGGTCTCGCAGGCGGGGGCGGTCGCGATTCAGCCCAGCGGCGGAATGCGCAGCTTCTGGCCGGGGTAGATCTTGTCGGGGTCGCTGAGCATGGGCTTGTTGGCCTCGAAGATCACCATGTACTTGTTGGCGTTGCCGTAGAACTTCTTGGCAATGGCCGAGAGCGTGTCGCCGCGCACCACGTCGTGGTATTGCGCCTCCTCGGCCGGGGTGGCGACCGACATGAGGTTTTCCACCGAGGTCACGCCGCTGACGTTGCCGCAGCACAGCGTGACCTTCTCCAGCGCCGCCTGGGTGGGCGCCTCGCCCTGCACCGTGACCTTGCCGCTGGCGCCGTCATAGAGCACGAACAGGCCGGTGACGCCGAGCTTCTGCGCCTCGATGTAGTCGCGGATGGCGTGCGCGGCGCGGGTGTTGAGTTCCTCCAGCGTGGGCTGGGCCTGCGGGTTGGCGCTGGCTGCGGCGGCGGCCTGCTCGACTTCCTTGTGGCCGAAGAGCTTCTCGCCGGCCTCCTTGATGAAGCTGAAAAGTCCCATGCGATTCTCCTGTGGGGTTGAGGGCAGGGCCCACTGTAGCCGCGCCGCGTGCCACGGCGGTGACGGCGCAGCGCCACAAACCCGCAATAATGCCGCGCATGACATTCTTGGCAATCGACGTCGGCAACACGCGACTGAAGTGGGCGATGTACGACGCCCCGCGCCCCGGGGCGCGGCTGCTGGCCGACGGCGTGTGCTTCCTCGAGAACATCGAGAAGCTCGGCGAGGGCGACTGGGCCCGGCTGCCGGCGCCCACCCAGATGCTGGGCTGCAACGTGGCCGGCGACGCCGTCAAGCGCCGGGTGCAGGAGCAGATGGAGCTGTGGGACGTCGCGCCGCAATGGGTGATCGCCAGCGCGGCCGAAGGCGGCATCACCAACGGCTACGACCACCCCACGCGGCTCGGCCCCGACCGCTGGGTGGCGATGATCGGTGCGCGCGCACGGCTGCTGGCCAAGGGGCCGCCGCGGCCGATGGTGGTGGTGATGGTGGGCACCGCGGTGACGGTGGAGGCGGTGGACGCCAGCGGCCACTTCCTCGGCGGGCTCATCCTGCCCGGCCACGGCATCATGCTGCGCGCGCTGGAGTCAGGCACCGCCGGCCTGCACGTGCCCACCGGCGAGGTGCGCTGCTTTCCCACCAACACCAGCGACGCCCTCACCAGCGGCGGCACCTTCGCCATTGCCGGTGCGGTGGACTGCATGGTGCGCCACCTGCGCGACAAGAGCGGCGAGGAGCCCGCGTGCTTCATGACCGGCGGCGCGGGCTGGAAGATGGCGCCCAGCATGTCCTCGCAGTTCGAACTCGTCGAAGGGCTGATCTTCGACGGCCTGCTGGTGCTCGCGCAGTCGCGCTACCCCGCTGCAGGCTGAACCTAAATCCGGCAGTTGACCGCTCGTCTTTGCTTACAGGCCCTTGTTTTCAAAGGGTTTTCTGTGCTGGCTGATGTTCACCTTTTGGGTGGGTGCGCTGCATGGCCGATCGAGCCGCCCTCGGGCGCGCAGGCGGCGTTGCAAATCCTCGCAATGGCGCAGGCCATTGCTGCGGTTTGCGCCTTGCCTGCCCACACGATGACAGCCCGCTCGACCATGCCCAACTGCCGGATTTAGGCTGAACGGCCATCACCCGGAAACTTCAAAAACAATAGCGCAACCTCACCGGGTGGCGCTGGGGTTTCGGCCAAAAAGCCAAAGAAAGTGCCTCAGCTGCCGCTTGCAGGCGTGTACGCGGTGGCCAGCGCGATCAGGTGCGCGCGCTGGGCGGGCTCCAGGTAGGGCACGAGCAGCTGCAGCACATGCTGGGCGCCGCGCAGCAGCGCGTGCTGCGCGCTCTCGGGCTCGAGGGCGTGGCGCGGGTCGCGCACGTACTCGTAGCTGAGCCAGTAGGTCAGCACCACCACCATGCTGGTGGCCGTGGCCTCGGTCTCGCGCGAGTCGATGTGCAGCGCGCCCGAGCGGCTCATGCCGTCGAGCAGCGCCTTGATCGCGCGCGTCTTGTTGCGCAGCACCTGCTGGAAATGGGTTTCGAGCCGGCGGTTCTTGCTCAGCAGGTCGTTGAGGTCGCGGTAGAGGAAGCGGTACGCCCAGATGCGCTCGAACAAGGTGTGCAGGAAGAACCAGGCGTCCTCGACGTCGCGCACGTCATCGGCGGCATGCAGCAGTTCGCCCAGCCCGCGCTCGTAGCGGTCGAACAGGCTGTTGATCAGCTCGTCCTTGGCCGGGTAGTGGTAGTAGAGGTTGCCGGGGCTGATGTGCAGCTCGGCCGAGATCAGCGTGGTCGAGACGTTGGGCTCGCCGAAGCGGTTGAACAGCTCGAGCGTGACTTCGAGGATGCGCTCGGCCGTGCGGCGGGGGGCTTTCTTGGCCATCTTGGGAGGGGGCGCGGGGCAGGCGAGGGGCTCGGGACTTGTGAGCGGATCGGACCGGGGGGGACGCTCCAGCCCCGCTCAGGCTGCCGTGCGCCGCTCGGCGCGCGCGAGCACGTGGTCGAGATCGTCCATCACCTCCTGCAGCCGCGCGATGGCCTGACCCATGCGCGTGGGCGCAGGTGCGGGCTCCACCAGGCGGCGGTGCGGGTCGTCGAGCGCGGCCATATCCAGCGTGATGCCGTGGCGCGCGAAGGTGGCGGCGAAATGGCTGCGCCGCGCGCGCAGCAGATGGCGCGTCTGCTGGTAGGCGTGCTCGGCGAGGTGACGCCGCTGCGCATAGCTGAAGGTGTTGGCCAGGTACATCTCCGGGTCGCGGTGGTCGGGCTCGAAGAGCACGATGTCCGTCTCGGGGTAGGCACGCTCGTAGCCTTTCATGCCCAGCTCCAGGCGGGAGTGGATCATGGTGCGGAACGTCTGGCTCAGCACCGCCGGCAGCCCGCCCTCGACAATGCGCGGAATGTGCCGGTGCTCCGCACTCAAGCCCCGGCGCATCACCTCGGGCTGCGCGGGCGCGGTGGCGTCGAAAGGCACCAGCGGGTTCAGGCACAGCAGCAGGTCCACCCCCGACTCCAGCGCCACCGTGGCATGCAGAGTTTTCTTGAGCGCGCCGTCCACGTAGAACTTGCCCCCGATCTCCACCGGCGGGAACAGGCCAGGCAGGGCAGAACTGGCCTGCACCGCGCGGGAAATCGGCACATCGTCCCAGCCTGGCTCGCCAAACGGCGCGGCCTCGCCGCTGTCGAGGTCGGTGGCCACCAGCGTGAGCCGGGTGGCGAGCTGGCGGAAGTCGTTGCTGCGGCCCGGCTGCGAGAACAGATGGGCCAGCCGGCGGTCCACCTCGTCGTTGGCGAACACCCCCGTGGGCAGCGCCGGGCCGAGCCGCTCCAGTGCGCTGATGAACGAGCGGCGCTGCACCAGGCCGCGCCACAGCGCCGTGGCGCTGAGGCCGGGCACGCGCAGCGCGCGCCGCGCAAACTCACGCCAGGCCGGCATGGTGAGCCACGAGGGGTCGAACACCTCGGCGCTCTCGTCGCTGTTGTCGATGAAGCCCTGCCGCAGCTCGTCCGGCGTCATGCCATTGGCCAGCGCCGCGGCGATGAAGCCGCCGGCCGACACACCGACGTAATGATCCAGTGCGGTGAAATCCACCCCCCGCAGCGACTCCTGCAGCGCGCACAGCGCGCCGATCTCGTAGATGGCGCCCAGCGGCCCGCCGCCGGCGAGCGCCAGCGCGATCCGTGGTGATTCGCCGCGTGCAGGGGCTGCGGCCCCGTTGACGGTGGCCAGGCGAATCGCAGAGGTCTTGCGCATGCGGGTGTCTCCTCGAGGCCCTGTTGTGGCGGGCCGTTCATGCGATTGTGCGTCACGCCGTCCGCGCCAGGCCAGCGCAGGACGGCCCATGCCGCGCCGGTGAGCCGACCCACCGGCGCCCGTTCCGCGTTACTCGGCAGCGGGCGCTGCTTCGGCCGCCACCTTCTTGGCCGCGGCGCGGCGGGGCGTCTTGGCCGCGGTGGCCGCCTTCTTGGCCGGTGCCTTGGCCGTTGCGCGCGGCTTGGCCGGGGCCTTGGCAGCAGGCTTTACGGCCGTGGCGCCCGCCTTGCGCGCCGGAGCGGCCTTGGCCGAGAGGCGTTGCACGCTGCGGTTGAGCTCGTCGATGCGCGCCACCAGCGCCTCCACGTCCTTGGCCGAGGGCACGCCGAGCTTGTTCAGCGCGCGCGCCACGCGCTCTTCGAAGATGCTCTCGAGCTTGTCCCACTGGCCGGTGGCCTTGCTGGTCAGGCCGGTGGCCACATGGGCCATCTTGCTGGTGGCTTCGGTGATCTTCTCTTCGGCCACGGCCTGCGTCTTGCGCTGAATGGCCAGGCCCTCCTTCACCAGGGTTTCGAACACCTTGCCGCCTTCGGTCTGTGCCTTGGTGAAGGCACCGAGACCGGCCAGCCAGATCTGCTGCGCCGAATCCTTCACCGAGGACGGCAGCGGGCTGGCCGTCTTCTTGCCGGCAGCGGACTTTTGAACTTTCTTGACCATGAGGGGCCTCCGGGATGGGTGGAACAACACGGCCCGAACACGCGCGTGCCGCGCCGACCGTTCGTGGCACTGTACGGCGCCAACGCCCGTCGGGTGTAGGGTTTCGCTCCTAAATTGCCCAGTGCAAATCGCCGTTTTCCGCGGGTTTGTGCGGAAGCAGGCGGCAAAACGCCGCGGTCAGAATCGGGGGTTCGATAGGGAACGCACGGAGACCATCACATGCAGTATTTCGTCACCGGGGCCACGGGCTTCATCGGCAAGCGCCTGGTCAAGAAGCTTCTCGCGCGCAAGGGCGCGGTGGTGCACTTCCTCATCCGCGAGGAGAGCCTCTCCAAGGTCCCGGCCTTGCGCGCGGCCTGGGGTGTGAGCGCCGCGCGCGCGGTGCCGGTGGTGGGCGATCTCACGCGCAAGAAGCTCGGCGTGAGCAGCGAGGACCTGAAGAAGCTCAAGGGTCAGATCGACCACGTCTTCCACCTCGCCGCCGTGTACGACCTCCAGGCCGACGAGGAAAGCCAGATCGCCGCCAACATCGAAGGCACGCGCAACACCGTCGAACTCGCGCGCGCCATCGACGCGCGGCACTTCCACCATGTGTCTTCCATCGCCGCCGCCGGCTTGTATGAAGGCGTGTTCCGCGAAGACATGTTCGACGAGGCGGAGAACTACGAGCACCCGTACTTCATGACCAAGCACGAGAGCGAGAAGATCGTGCGCACCGAGTGCAAGCTGCCCTGGACGGTCTACCGCCCCGCCATGGTCGTTGGCGACTCCACCACCGGCGAGATGGACAAGATCGACGGGCCGTACTACTTTTTCAAGCTCATCCAGCGCATGCGGCAGATCCTGCCGCCGTGGATGCCGTCCATCGGCCTCGAGGGCGGGCGCATCAACATCGTGCCGGTGGACTTCGTCGTCGACGCGCTCGACCACATCGCGCACACCGTGCAGGGCAGCGGCCGCTGCTTCCACCTCGTCGACCCCGTGGGCTACCGGGTGGGCGAGGTGCTCGACATCTTCAGCCGCGCGGCGCACGCCCCCAAGATGAACGTGTTCGTCAATGCCGCGCTGCTGGGCTTCATCCCCAGGAGCGTCAAGAAGGGGCTGATGGCCCTAGCCCCGGTGCGCCGGGTGCGCAACGCGGTCATGCAAGACCTCGGGCTGCCCGAGGACATGCTCACCTTCGTCAACTACCCCACCCGCTACGACTGCCGCGAGACGCTGGCCGCACTCAAGGGTTCGGGCATTGCCTGCCCCAACCTCAAGGACTACGCCTGGCGGCTGTGGGATTACTGGGAGCGCCATCTCGACCCCGAACTGCACATCGACCGTTCGCTGCGCGGCACGGTGGCCGGCAAGGTGGTGCTGGTCACGGGCGGGTCGTCGGGCATCGGCCTGGCCGCAGCCCATAAATTCGCCGAGGCCGGCGCCACCACCCTCATCTGCGGGCGCGACCAGGACAAACTCGACGCCGCCTGCGACGAAGCCAAGGCCAAGGGCTACCACTTCATCGCCTACACGGTTGACATTGCGGACATGCAGGACTGCGACCGCTTCGTGGCCCAGGTGATCGCCGAGCACGGCGGGGTCGACTATCTCATCAACAACGCGGGCCGCTCCATCCGCCGCGCCATCGAGAGCAGCTACGACCGCTTCCACGACTTCGAGCGCACCATGCAGCTCAACTACTTCGGCGCCCTGCGCGTGACCATGGGGCTGCTGCCCGGCATGGCGCAGCGGCGCAAGGGGCATGTGGTCAACATCAGCTCCATCGGGGTGCTCACCAACGCGCCGCGCTTCTCCGCCTACGTGGCCAGCAAGGCGGCGCTCGACGCCTGGACCCGCTGCGCCGCCAGCGAGTTCGCCGACCAGGGGGTGACCTTCACCACCATCAACATGCCGCTGGTGCGCACGCCGATGATCGCACCCACCAAGATCTACAACAACGTGCCCACGCTCTCGCCCGAGCAGGCTGCGGATCTGGTCGCCCAGGCCTGCATCTTCAAGCCGGTGCGCATCGCCACCCGGCTGGGCGTGACGGGGCAGGTCATGCACGCGCTGGTGCCGCGGGTCGCGCAGATCGTGATGAACACGAGCTTCCGCATGTTCCCGGATTCGGCGGCCGCCAAGGGCGACAAGAGCGCCAAGCCGCAGCTCTCGCCCGAGGCGCAGGCCTTGCAGCAGATGATGCAAGGCATTCATTTCTGACCCCGACGGCTTACGGCCGCCGCCACAGGCGGGTCGTCAAGCCGCAATGACATAATCGTGCGCGCCCCGGTTCCCGGGCGCGCGCTTTTTCATTGCTTCCACACGTTCTCACCACGACATGATTCTGGTCACCGGCGGCGCGGGCTTCATCGGCGCCAACTTCGTGCTCGACTGGCTCGCCCGCAACGACGAAGCCGTGGTGAATCTGGACAAGCTCACCTACGCTGGCAACCGCGAGAACCTCGCCACGGTGATGGACGACCCGCGCCATGTTTTCGTCCAGGGTGACATTGGGGATGGCGACCTGGTCTCGCGGCTGCTGGCCCAGCACCGGCCTCGGGCCATCATCCACTTCGCCGCCGAGAGCCATGTCGACCGCTCCATCCACGGCGCCGAGGCGTTCATCCAGACCAACGTCGTCGGCACGTTTCGCCTGCTCGAGGCCGCCCGGACGTACTGGGTCGGTCTCGATGCGGCCGAGCAGGCGGCCTTTCGCTTCCTGCACGTGTCCACCGACGAGGTCTACGGATCGTTGGCCCCCGACGAGCCGGCCTTTGCCGAAACCCGCCGCTACGAGCCCAACAGCCCCTACAGCGCCAGCAAGGCCGCCAGCGACCACCTGGTGCGCGCGTGGCACCACACCTACGGGTTGCCGGTGCTCACCACCAATTGTTCGAACAATTACGGGCCGTTTCACTTCCCGGAGAAGCTCATTCCGCTGATGATTGTGAATGCCCTGGCCGGCAAGCCGTTGCCCGTCTACGGCGACGGCCTCCAGGTGCGCGACTGGCTGTATGTGAGCGACCATTGTTCCGCCATCCGGCGGGTGCTCGAAGCGGGTGTGCCCGGCGAGGTCTACAACGTGGGCGGTTGGAACGAAAGGCCCAACATCGACATCGTGCACACCATTTGCGCGCTGCTCGACGAACTGCAGCCCCGGCCCGACGGGCGCAGCTACCGCGAGCAGATCACCCATGTGAAGGACCGGCCCGGGCACGACCGGCGCTATGCCATCGACGCCCGCAAGATCGAACGGGAACTGGGCTGGCGCCCCGCGGAAACCTTCGAGACGGGCATTCGCAAGACCGTTCGGTGGTATCTGGATCATCCGGAGTGGGTCGCACGCGTGCAGAGCGGCGCCTACCGCGAATGGGTTCGCACCCAGTACGCACACGGCTGACATGAAGATCCTGCTGTTCGGCAAAGGCGGGCAGGTCGGGCGCGAATTGCAGCGCAGCCTCGCGCCCCTGGGTGAGGTGGTGGCTCTGGGCTCGAGCGGTGAGCCGTGGCCAAGTGATTTCCGTCAGCCCGAGGCCTTGCGGGAAACGGTCCAGGCGCTCAGGCCGCAGATCATCGTCAACTCCGCCGCCTACACGGCCGTGGACCGCGCGGAGACCGAGGTCGATGCGGCCCGCGCCATCAACGCGGTCGCGCCGCGCGTGCTGGCCGAAGCAGCCCACGCCTGCGGTGCCTGGCTGGTGCACTATTCGACCGACTATGTGTTCGATGGCGCCGGCAGCCGCCCCTGGACGGAGGACGACGCCCCCGCGCCGCTCAACGTCTACGGCCAGACCAAGCTCGAAGGGGAGCAGGCGGTGCGCAGCGCGTGCCCGCGCCACCTGGTGTTTCGTACGAGCTGGGTCTATGCGCGTCATGGCGGCAACTTCATCCGCACAGTCCTGCGTCTGGCGGCCGAGCGAGAGTCCCTGCGGCTGGTGGATGACCAGGTCGGCGCCCCCACCGGGGCCGACCTGATTGCCGATGTCACGGCCCATGCCTTGCGCCAAGCCATAGTGGAGCCGCGTCTCGCGGGGCTTTATCATCTGAGCGCCTCGGGCGAAACCAGTTGGTTTGCCTATGCGCGTTACCTGCTCGACGAGGCCCGCCGGCAGAGCGAGGTCGCCAGAACAATGAAAGTCCGGACCATGGAACCGATTCCCAGCAGCGCCTACCCCACGCCCGCGCGCCGGCCGCTGAACTCGCGGCTCGACACGCGTCGCCTGCAAAGCGCATTCGGTTTGTGCCTGCCACCGTGGCAGCCAGGGGTCGCGCGCGTGGTCGAGGATTTGCTTCAGCCGCCAGCCTGGGTGCGCGCATGAAACCAGCGCGCAAAGGCATCGTGCTCGCCGGAGGTTCGGGCACCCGTCTGCATCCGGCCACGCTGGCCATCAGCAAGCAGTTGCTGCCGGTGTACGACAAGCCGATGGTGTACTACCCGCTGAGCACGCTCATGCTGGCGGGACTGCGTGATGTACTCGTCATCAGCACGCCCCAGGACACGCCGCGATTCCAGCAGCTGCTCGGTGACGGCAGCCAGTGGGGCATGCAGATCGAGTACGCCGTGCAGCCCAGCCCGGACGGGCTGGCGCAGGCGTTCCTGATCGGTGAGCGCTTCATCGGCGGCGCGCCCAGTGCCCTGGTGCTGGGCGACAACCTGTTCTACGGTCACGACTTCGTCCCCCTCCTGCGCGCGGCCGATGCCCAGACGCAGGGGGCGACGGTCTTCGCCTACCATGTCCAGGACCCGGAGCGCTATGGGGTGGTCGAGTTCGATGCGCAGCGCCGCGCGGTCAGCATCGAAGAAAAGCCCCGCCAGCCCAAGAGCAGCTATGCGGTGACGGGCCTGTATTTCTACGACGAGCAGGTCGTCGAGATTGCCAAGACGGTCAGGCCCAGCGCCCGCGGCGAACTGGAAATTACTGCCGTCAACCAGGCCTATCTGGAGCGGGGGCAGCTCAATGTGCAGATCATGCAGCGGGGCTATGCATGGCTCGACACGGGCACCCATGAAAGCCTGCTGGATGCCGGGCAGTTCATCGCCACCCTGGAGAATCGGCAGGGTCTGAAGATCGCCTGCCCGGAGGAGATCGCCTGGCGCAACGGCTTCATCGACGACGCCCAACTCGAACGGCTGGCGCAGCCCCTGGCAAAAAACGGCTACGGACAATATTTGTTGCGTTTGTTGCGTGAGGAGCGGCCTTGAACGTCATCCGCACCGCCATTGAGGATGTGCTGATTCTCGAACCCCGGGTGTTCGGGGACGCGCGTGGATTTTTCCTCGAGTCGTTCAACCAGCGGGCCTTCGATGCCGCGGTCGGACGGCCCACCGTGTTCGTACAGGACAACCACAGCCGCAGCAGCCAGGGCGTGCTTCGGGGCTTGCACTACCAGATCCGGCAGCCGCAGGGCAAGCTCGTGCGCGTGGCATGCGGACGGGTGTTCGATGTTGCGGTGGACATACGAAAATCGTCCCCCACCTTTGGCCAGTGGGTGGGCGTGGAGCTCAGCGGTGATAATCACAGGCTTTTGTGGGTGCCGCCGGGCCTGGCCCATGGGTTTGTCGTCTTGAGCGAAAGCGCAGACTTTTTGTACAAGACGACGGATTACTATGCGCCGGATTTCGAGCGTTGCATCGCGTGGGACGACCCTGACCTTGCGATTGATTGGCCGCTTCCTGCCGGCGGCCCCAGTCTGTCGGCGAAGGACAGGCAAGGTGTTCGCCTGAACGACGCAGAAGTGTTTCCATGACAAGAAAACCGGTCACCATCTCCATCGTCAGCCATGAACATGGCGACGAAATCCCTTTGCTGCTTGGGGATTTGGCCGAATTCGCCACGCCGGACATCCACGAGGTCATCGTCACCCTCAACGTGCCCGAGCCAGCGCTCGCGCACTGGATCGAGGAACGTGAGTGGCCATTTGCGGTGAGCATCGTGCGCAACGTCAAGCCCCTGGGCTTCGGCGCCAACCACAACCAGGCCTTCGGCTGGTGCAAGTCCGCGTACTTCTGTGTGCTCAACCCGGACATCCGTCTCTCGGACAACCCTTTTCCCGCTTTGCTGCAACGCCTTGCCGCGGGGGAGGCGGGCTGTGCGTACCCGCTGCAATCCAATGGTCAGGTGCCCGCGCGCGACCTCGCGCGCGAGTTGCCCACGCCCGCGGCCCTGCTGCGCCGTTATTTCGTCCCGGGCTACCGGCAGCGGGTCCAGCCCCGCCACTGGATCAACGGCGCGTTCATGCTGCTGCCCTCGGACGTGTTCATGCGGCTTGGGGGCTTTGACACCGGGTACTACATGTACTGCGAGGACGTGGATTTCTGCCTGCGCCTGCAGGCACGCGGCTACAGCATCGATGCGGTGTCTGAGGCCATGGTGGAGCATCTCGCCCAGCATGCGAGCCGGCGGCGGTTCCGCCACTTCATATGGCATGTCAAGAGCCTTTGGCGGCTGTGGCATTCGGCGCCCTACCGCGAGTTCAAGCATGTCGCGTCGTCGGTGCAGCGTGTGATCTGACGCTGCCGCCAAGTTGTTTTCGACCGAGTTTCAGTCGAGCCCCGTCCATGAGCGAGAACCCCTTGCCCTCCATCGACCCCCGTGACAAGGCGGAAATCCTCGCCCAGGCGCTGCCCTACATCCGCCGGTTTCACGGCAAGACGCTGGTCATCAAGTACGGCGGCAATGCCATGACGGACCCCGCGCTGCAGGCCGACTTTGCCGAGGACGTTGTGCTGCTCAAACTGGTCGGCATGAACCCGGTCGTCGTGCACGGGGGCGGGCCGCAGATCGAAACCGCGCTCAACCGTCTGGGCAAGAAGGGGGAGTTCGTCCAGGGCATGCGGGTGACCGATGCCGAGACGATGGAAGTGGTCGAGTGGGTGCTTGCCGGCGAGGTCCAGCAGGACATCGTCGGCCTGATCAACCAGGCGGGCGGCAAGGCCGTGGGCCTGACCGGCCGTGATGGCGGCATGATCCGGGCGCGCAAGCTGCGCATGCTCGACAACAAGGACCCGTCCGTCGAACACGATGTCGGGCAGGTCGGCGACATCGTTTCCATCGACCCCAGCGTGGTCAAGGCCTTGCAGGACGACGCCTTCATCCCGGTGGTGAGTCCCATTGGTTTCGGCGAGAACAACGAGAGCTACAACATCAATGCCGATGTGGTGGCCAGCAAACTCGCCACCGTGCTCGGCGCGGAGAAACTGGTGCTGCTCACCAACACGCCGGGCGTGCTGAACAAGGCGGGCGAGTTGCTGACCGACCTCACGGCGCGTGAAATCGACGAACTCTTCGCTGACGGGACGATTTCGGGTGGCATGCTGCCCAAGATCAGTGGCGCGCTCGACGCCGCCAAGAGTGGCGTCAACGCCGTGCACATCATCGACGGTCGGGTGCCGCACGCCATGTTGCTGGAGATCCTGACCGATCAAGCCTACGGCACGATGATTCGCTCGCATTGAGCCCGCCGGCACGCGCCTGGCTCATGCGGCGCCCCGTGTGACAATCGGCGCGAAAGCTCGTCCGATTGTTTCATGCCCAACGCCGAACCTTCCGCCGACAGCCCCGCCAATGCGTCCGCAACGGGTGGGGCGATGCCGACCCGCAAGCGCCCTCCGCCGGGCGAGCGGCGGATGCAGATCCTGCAGACCCTCGCGGCCATGCTGCAGCAGCCGGGTGCCGAGCGTGTGACCACGGCGGCCCTGGCGGCGCGCCTGCAGGTGAGCGAGGCGGCGCTGTATCGCCACTTTGCGAGCAAGGCGCAGATGTTCGAGGCCCTGATCGACTTCATCGAACACTCGGTGTTCTCGCTCACGCGCCAGATTGCCGACCGCGAAGCGCCGGCCCCGGAAAAGCTCGCCCAGGCGGTTTCGGCTCTGCTTCGATTCGCAGAGGCCAACCCGGGGCTCGCCCGCGTCATGGCGGGCGATGCGCTGGTCAACGAGCACGAGCGGCTGCAGCAGCGCATGGCTTTGTTTTTCGACAAGCTCGAGGCGCAATGGCGTCAATGGGCGCGGGAGCCTCTGAACGCCGACGTCGCCGCGCCCACGGTGGAGGCCCAGGTCCGCGCCGGCGTTCTGCTGGCGTTCAGCCTCGGTCGGATCCATCGGTTCGTACGATCGGGCTTTCGACGGCTGCCGACCGAGGCGCTGCCGGAGAGCTTGCACGTCATGCTCTGAGCGCGCCCGGTTCGCGCGACGATCGTCCCTGTGAAATGAGCGGAGCCGTTGAGCGCGTTGAATCTGCCGCCGTCGCGCGACGCTTCTGAAAGTCATGTCCAGTCCGAAACTGACCCTCGTTGCCGCTACCCGACTGGCCGAAACGGCGTTCTGGAGCCAGTCCGCCCTGGGGCTGTCGTTGCGCCGCCTGCAGGCGGATGACCGCCTGGTGCCCCGCATCACGTTTTCCAACAGTCGCGGGTTGCCGTTGATCTACAACGCGGCGACCGAGGACGCGTCGGCGAGCGAATGGGTTCTGTTCGTGCATGACGACGTCTGGTTCGACGACTTCTTTCTCATGGACCATGTGCACCAGGGTTTGCAGGCTTTCGACGTCATTGGCGTAGCGGGAAATCGCCGGCGGCAGCCGCGCCAGCCGGGTTGGGCCTTTACGAGCCGGGCGCCCGACGGCCGCTTCGTGTGGGACGACAAGGCGTTTCTGAGCGGAACGGTGGCACACGGTCGGACGCCCTTCGGCCGGCTGTCTCGTTTTGGCCCCAGCGAGGTGGGTTGTGAACTGCTCGACGGGGTGTTTCTCGCGGCTCGGCGCTCGAGACTGCTGGATACGGGTGTACGTTTCGACCCGCGTTTCTCGTTCCACTTCTACGACCTCGATTTCTGCCGGTCGGCCCGTGACCACGGCCTCTCGCTTGGCACGTGGCCGGTCGCGCTGACGCACCAGAGCGGTGGCGCCTTCGGCTCTGCGGCGTGGGAGGCCGCGTGGAAGCTGTATCTCGAGAAGTGGGGCGATTGAAGCTGGAGTTCGCTCTCACCCCGGGCGCTGACCGGCCGCCAGGTCCGCTTTCGAGGGCAAGGACGGCTGCGGCTCGGGAGCCGGCGTGTCGCACAGGTCCCAGTTTTTTCGCTGCTGCAGACCGCAGAATGACCGCTTTGCATTGGAGTTCAAACCATGAAACTCGTCCGCTATGGCCGGCAAGGGAAAGAAACACCGGGTCTGATCGACCCCGAAGGCGTCTTGCGCGACCTGAGTGCCCACCTGCCCGATCTGACGGGTGAGGCCTTGTCGCCGGCATCGCTGGCACGCATGGCCAAACTGCGTCCCGCCGCCTTGCCCGCCGTGCGGGGCAAGCCGCGCCTGGGCTGCCCGGTGGCGCGGGTGGGCAAGTTCATTGCCATTGGTCTCAACTATGCCGACCATGCGGCCGAGGCCGGCATGCCGCTGCCGACCGAACCCGTGGTGTTCATGAAGGCGACCAGTTGCATCCAGGGGCCGAACGATCCCGTGATGCTGCCCAAGGGCTCGAAGAAGACCGATTGGGAGGTGGAACTCGGCGTCGTCATCGGCACGCGTGCGCGCCATGTGGCGCAGAAGGATGCGCTGCGCCACGTGGCGGGCTACTGCGTGGTCAACGACGTGAGTGAGCGCGCTTTCCAGCTCGAGCGGGGTGGCACCTGGGACAAGGGCAAGGGCTGCGACACCTTCGGGCCGATCGGCCCGTGGCTGGTGACGGCCGATGAGGTGCCCAACCCGCAGCGGCTCGGGCTCTGGCTCGACCTCAATGGCCAGCGCATGCAGACCGGCAACACGCGCACCATGGTGTTCGGTGTGGCCCGACTGGTGAGTTACGTCAGCCAGTTCATGACGCTCGAACCCGGCGACGTGCTGACCACGGGCACGCCACCCGGCGTGGGCATGGGCATCAAGAAGAAGGACGGAACGCCGGCGCCACGCTTCCTGCGGCCGGGGGACGTGATGCACCTGGGCATCGACGGGTTGGGCGAGCAGACCCAGACGGTCCAGGCGTTCGTCCGCTGAACCCCGGCGCGCGGGGCTTGCGGACCGTGCGCGACGCGGGTTCCCACCATTTTCAGCACCGGTGGCTCGCGGCCTGCGACAAGCATCGTGCCTGCGCCTTGCACGTTGGCCTGCGCCTCGGGCCGTCGCTCGTCACGCCAAGGCGCCCTCAGCGCCACCCTAGACGCTCTCCTCTAGAACCGTAAGGAGATGGACGGCATGGGAGCGAATGCTGCAAAATAGAACGACCGTTCGTTTTATTGAGGGAACTGCAGCATGGCGACCGCAAAGCGCGCCCGTCTGGAACTGGTGTCTGCCGATGAAACCGCGCCCCGCCGTGGCGGGCGCCCGTTGGCCAAGGGCCAGCAGACCAAGGCGGCCATCGTCGATGCCGCGCTGGGCCTGGCAGCGCACATCGGCCTGGAGGGCTTGAGCATCGGCGCCGTGGCAGAACTCACGGGCATGAGCAAGTCGGGCGTGTTCGCGCATTTTGGCTCGCGCGACGAACTGCAGATCTCGGTCGTGCGCGAATACCACCGCCGATTCGAGGAGGAGGTGTTCTACCCCGCCATGCGCGAGCCCCGCGGCCTGCCGCGCCTGCGCGCCTTGTTCGCAAACTGGATGCGCCGCACCTCCGCGGAGATTGATTCGGGTTGCATCTACATCAGCGGCGCGGTCGAGTTCGACGACCGGCCGGGGCCGGTGCGCGAGGCGCTGGCCGAGTCGGTGAACATCTGGCAGGCGGCCATGGTGCGTGCCATCGTGCAGGCGCGCGAGGAGGGTCATCTGCGCGCCGACATCGACGAGCAACAAGTGGCCTTCAACATCCACGGCCTGATCCTGGCTTTGCATTACGAGGCGCGTTTCCTGCGCAGACCCGGCGCGATCGAACGGGCGCTGGCCGGTTTCGACGACGTACTGGCGCGCTACGGCGCGTCGTCAACGGGCTGAGGCGCGGTGCGCCCGCGGCCCGGTCCTTGCCTTTCTGTCCTTCTTCTTCGTCCTTTCCAAGGAGCTTTCCATGCCCACCTACACCCCGCCGCTTCGCGACATGCAGTTCGTCATGCACGAACTGTTCAAGGTGACCGACGAGTTCCGCGCCATGCCGCGCCATGCCGACGTGGATGCCGAGACGATCAACGCCGTGCTCGAGGAGGCCGGCAAGTTCGCCAGCGAAGTGATCTTTCCGCTCAACATCAGCGGCGACACCGAGGGCTGCCGGCATGACCGCGAGACGCATGCCGTCACCACGCCCAAGGGATTCAAGGAGGCGTACCAGACCTATGTCGCCGGCGGTTGGCCGGCGCTGTCGTGCGAGCCGGAGTATGGCGGCCAGGGGCTGCCGCTGGTGGTGAACCAGTGCCTCTACGAGATGATGAACTCCGCCAACCAGGCGTGGACGATGTACCCGGGCCTCACCCACGGTGCTTATGCCGCGCTGGTCGAACACGGCACGCCGGAACAGAAGAGCGCCTACCTGCCCAAGATGGTCAGCGGCGAGTGGACCGGCACCATGTGCCTGACCGAGCCGCACTGCGGCACCGACCTTGGCCTCATGCGCACCAAGGCCGAGCCGCAGGCCGATGGCACCTACCGCCTCACCGGCAACAAGATCTTCATCAGCGCCGGTGAGCACGACATGGCCGAGAACATCGTGCACCTGGTGCTTGCGCGCCTGCCCGATGCGCCGCCCGGCATCAAGGGCATCAGCCTGTTCATCGTGCCGAAGTTCCTGGTGAATGCGGACGGCTCGCTCGGCGCGCGCAACGGCATTTACTGCGGCGGCCTGGAGCACAAGATGGGCATCCATGGCAACGCCACGGCGCAGATCGTGCTCGACGGCGCGGTGGGCACGATGGTGGGCCAGCCCAACAAGGGCATGCAGGCCATGTTCGTGATGATGAACGCCGCACGCCTGGGCGTGGGCAACCAGTCGCTCGGCCTCACCGAAGTGGCGTACCAGAACGCGCTCGCCTACGCCAAGGACCGGCTGCAGATGCGCAGCCTCTCCGGCCCCAAGGCCAAGGACAAGCCGGCCGACCCCATCATCGTGCACCCCGACGTGCGCAAGATGCTGCTGACCGCCAAGGCCTACGCCGAAGGCGGGCGTGCCCTGGCCATCTACTGCTCGGTGCTGCTGGAGAAGGTGCACCACCACCCCGACGAAAAAGTGCGCAAGGACAGCGAGGAAATGCTCTCCCTGCTCACCCCCATCACCAAAGCCTTCCTGACCGACAATGGCTACCAGGCGGCGACGATGTGCCAGCAGGTCTTCGGCGGCCATGGCTACATCAAGGAATGGGGCATGGAGCAGTTTGTGCGCGATGCCCGCATCAACATGATCTACGAGGGCACGAACACCATCCAGTCGCTGGACCTGCTGGGCCGCAAGGTGCTCGCCAACAACGGCGCGACGCTGAAGAAATTCGGCAAGCTCGTCGCCCAACTGGTTGAGGAAGAGGGCGTGAACGAGAAGATGGCCGAGTTCATCAACCCCATCGCCATGCTGGGTGACCAGATGACCAAGTTCACCACCGAAATCGGCTTCAAGGGCATGCAGAACCCTGACGAGGTCGGCGCCGCTGCCGTGGACTACCTGCGCGTGGCCGGCCACCTGGTGTTCGGCTACTTCTGGGCGCGCATGGCGCAGGTGGCGCTGCGCGAAATCGCTGCTGGCAACACCGACCCCTTCTACCCGGCCAAGCTGCAGACGGCCCGTTTCTACTTTGCCAAGTTGTTCCCGGAAACGCTTTCGCTGATGCGCACCGCGCGCGCGGGGGCGGCGCCGTTGATGGACACCGATCTGGCGCTGGCGTGATGATGCGGCACTGCCGCAGCGCCTCCTGCGGCAGTTTTTCCATCTTTTTGCGAGGAACCCCAGCGTGAAACGGTCGTTGTCTGCTTTTGTTTTTGTAGCAATGAGCGCGTCGGCGATGGCGCAGAACACGCCCGAGGGCCTGTGGCGCAACATCGACGACAAGACCGGCGAGGCCAAGGCGGAAATCCGCATCGCGCCCGGTGCCGGGGGCGCTCTGTACGGTCGTATCGAGAAGGCGCTGGTGCAAAGCGCCGAGCCCAACTGCACGGCCTGCACCGACGACCGCAAGAACCAGCCCAAACTGGGGCTGGAGATCATCCGCGGCGCGAAGAAGTCCGACACCGACAACGTCTGGGAAGGCGGCCGCATTCTCGACCCCGAAAACGGCAAGGAATACACCTTGCGCATGACTCCGCTCGAAGGCGGCAGGAAGCTGCAGGTGCGCGGCTTCATCGGCCCCTTCTTCCGCACCCAGGTCTGGGTGCGGGTGCAGTAACCCGAATCTTCAGGAACCCCCATGTCCCGTTTCAACGTCCGCAAAGTCGCCGTGCTCGGTGCTGGCGTGATGGGTGCGCAGATTGCTGCGCACCTGGTCAACGTCAAGGTACCGGTCGTCCTGTTCGATCTGCCCGCCAAGGAAGGCCCGAAAAATTCGATCGCCCTGCGCGCCATCGACAACCTCAAGAAGCTCAAGCCATCGCCGCTGGGCGTGGCCGATGACGCGGTGCTGATCCAGCCGGCGAACTACGAGGAGCACATGGCGCTGCTCGGTGAATGCGACCTCGTCATCGAGGCGATTGCCGAGCGCATGGACTGGAAGACGGACCTCTATCACCGGATAGCGCCCTTCGTCGCACCGCAGGCGATTCTTGCCTCGAACACCTCGGGCTTGTCGATCACGCGGCTGTCCGAGGCGCTGCCGGAGTCGATCCGCCCGCGCTTCTGCGGCATCCACTTTTTCAACCCGCCGCGCTACATGCAGCTCGTCGAGCTCATCGCCACGCCGGCCACCCAGGGCGACATCCTCGACGCGCTCGAAGCCTTCGTCACCACCACGCTGGGCAAGGGCGTGGTGCGCGCCAAGGACACGCCCAACTTCATCGCCAACCGCATCGGCATCGCCGGCATGCTCTCGACGATGAAGGAGGTGGAGAACTACGGGCTGAGCTTCGACGTCGTCGACGACCTCACCGGCAAGAAGCTCGGCCGCGCAAGCTCGGGCACTTTCCGCACCGCGGACGTGGTGGGGCTGGACACGATGGCCCACGTCATCAAGACGCTGCAGGACAACCTCAGCCTCGACACCGACCCCTTCTACGGCAGCTTCGGCACCCCGCCGGTGCTGGCCAGGCTCATCGAGCTGGGCAACCTCGGACAAAAGACCAAGGCGGGCTTCTACAAGAAGGTCGGCCGCGACGTGCTGCGCTTCGATCTGGCCAGCGGCGACTATGTGAGCGCCGGCGAGAAAGCCGACGCGGTGTACGAGCGCATGCTCAAGAAGCCCGCCGCCGAGCGCCTGAAGCTGCTGCGCAACGCCGAAGGCCCGCAAGGCCGCTTCCTCTGGGCCATTCTGCGCAACAGCTTCCACTACGCTGCGGTGCACCTGGCCACCATCGCCCACACTGCGCGTGACGTGGACCAGGCCATGCGCTGGGGCTTCGGCATGAAGCAGGGGCCGTTCGAGCTCTGGCAGGAAGCCGGCTGGCTCGAGGTCGCCCGGATGGTGCAGGAGGACATCGACGCCGGCAAAGCCCTTTGCAAGGCGCCGCTGCCGGCCTGGGTCTTCGAAGGGCCGGTGGCCCAGGCCGGCGGCGTGCACACGGCCGAGGGTTCCTGGAACCCCAGCTCCGGATGCTTCGAGCCGCGGCGCGAACTGCCCGTCTACCGCCGTCAGTTGTTCCCTGAACTGCTGCTCGGCGAAGGCGGAGCGCGCCCCGATGCCAGCGGCCAGACGGTGTTCGAGAACGACGGTCTGCGCCTGTGGACGCTGCCCGAAGCGGGTGGCGACGTGCTCATCGCCTCGCTGCGCTCGAAGATGCACACCCTCGGCCCCGACGTGATCGAGGGCCTGGCCGAGGCCGTGGACCGGGCCGAGGCCGACTACCGCGGCCTGGTGATCTGGTCGCCCGACGAGCCGTTTTCCGCCGGCGCCGATCTGCAGGCCATGCTGCCGGGCTTCCTCATGGGCGGCGTGGCCGCCATCGACGAGGCCGAGGCCGAACTGCAGCGCATCATGCTGCGCATCCGCTATGCCAACGTGCCGGTGGTGGCCGCCATACGCGGTCTGGCGCTGGGCGGCGGCTGCGAACTGGCCGTGCACTGCGCGCGCCGCGTCGCGCACATGGAGAGCTACGTCGGGCTGGTCGAGGTCGGCGTGGGCCTGATTCCCGGTGGCGGTGGACTCACCTACATCGCGCGCCGCGCCGCCGAGAACGCTCGCCTGTCCACCGGCAAGGACTTGCTGCCGTTCCTCACCGAGGGCTTCACCGCCGCTGCGATGGCCAAGGTCGGCACCAGTGCCCTGGAGTCGCGCAAACTCGGCTACCTGCTCGAGAGCGACCTCGTCGTCGCACACCGCGACGAACTGCTGCACGTGGCCCTGAACGAGGCGCGCGCCATGGCCGAAGGCGGCTGGCGGCCGCCGCTCAAGCGCCAGTTCCCCGTGGCCGGGCGCGATGCGCGCGCCACCATCCTCGGGCAGCTCGTCAACATGCGCGACGGCGGCTTCATCAGCGCGCACGACTTCCACATCGCCGAGAAGATCGCCACCGTGCTCACCGGGGGCGACGTCGATCCGGGCACGCTCGTCACCGAGGACTACCTCATGACGCTGGAGCGGCGCGCCTTCGGCTCGCTGCTCACCCACCCCAAAACGCAGGAGCGCATCATGGCCATGCTCTCCACCGGCAACAAGCAATTGGTTAATCCTTTTGCAACAATACAGAGCGATATGCTTTTTCAATTGGAAAAAGTACGCTCTATACCTTC
>OFTY01000572.1_pt1 | contig 24082 bp, 21 predicted proteins | sample 1775061 | NCBI WGS metagenome assembly OFTY01 (sample SAMN08195773, study PRJEB24354) | sludge metagenome | isolation source: sludge from phenol fed wastewater aerobic bioreactor B | place: India: Nagpur | collected 2016-09-16 | reverse complement strand
GCCATCGGTGTTCCTCCGCATATCTACGCATTTCACTGCTACACGCGGAATTCCATCCCCCTCTGCCGTACTCCAGCTATGCAGTCACAAAGGCAGTTCCCAGGTTGAGCCCGGGGATTTCACCTCTGTCTTACATAACCGCCTGCGCACGCTTTACGCCCAGTAATTCCGATTAACGCTTGCACCCTACGTATTACCGCGGCTGCTGGCACGTAGTTAGCCGGTGCTTATTCTTACGGTACCGTCATGAGCCCCAGGTATTAGCCAGAGCCTTTTCGTTCCGTACAAAAGCAGTTTACAACCCGAAGGCCTTCGTCCTGCACGCGGAATGGCTGGATCAGGCTTGCGCCCATTGTCCAAAATTCCCCACTGCTGCCTCCCGTAGGAGTCTGGGCCGTGTCTCAGTCCCAGTGTGGCTGGTCGTCCTCTCAGACCAGCTACAGATCGTCGGCTTGGTAGGCCTTTACCCCACCAACTACCTAATCTGACATCGGCCGCTCCGATCGCGCGAGGCCCGAAGGTCCCCCGCTTTCATCCTCAGATCGTATGCGGTATTAGCGTAACTTTCGCTACGTTATCCCCCACGACCGGGCACGTTCCGATGTATTACTCACCCGTTCGCCACTCGCCACCAGGGTTGCCCCCGTGCTGCCGTTCGACTTGCATGTGTAAAGCATTCCGCCAGCGTTCAATCTGAGCCAGGATCAAACTCTTTAGTTCGATCTTGAATTTTCTGCCCCAGCCTTCTCAGACCAGAGCCACTCATTTAAACGGAATTGAAGTGAACTTCACTTCTTTTCTCATGAGCATCTAAGGCTTTCGCCTTGTTCCGAAGAACTTGGCAACCCGCCTCAAACACCCACGCTTATCGGCTGTAGTTTGTTAACGTTCCCAACGTCATCAAGCTCCTCGCCTGACTCCGTCAACCCATCCGCGATCAGATGAGCCTTGAATTATGACACGCTTTTGAATGGCTTGTCAACTTGTGTGGTTATTTTGACTGATCGCCAACTTGCCACACATCGCTCGGAACGTTGCGGCGCAACGTTCCGAGCGACTTGCTTCGGAAAACTTGTTTTCGTCAGCGAAGCCCTCTACTGTAGCACAACTTTTCGGCGTTTCCACCAGACCCCGAAAAATTTTCTGTTCTGGCTGCCGATGCGCCGTGGCGCAGCGAGGAAGGGGGAGAAGTATAGCGCGGGTTTTCCCCGGTTGCGACACCGCCCGCGATTTTTTCGGCGAGGTAGCGGCAGCGTTCGGGGGTGTGGCCCGACTGGCGTGGCACCGGGCGGCCGGCTCGGGAGGCCGATGGTCACGGCTGGAGTAGCGTGCCAACGCCCGAGTGCGGTGGGGCCGACGATGGACGACCTGCCCGGGATAATCGCCGGCCATGGCTTTGCTGACTTTGCTTGACGCGCATCTGGCGTATGGACACGTCCCGCTCCTCGACGGCGCGGGTTTTGCGCTGGAGGCGGGGGAGCGCGTCGGGCTGATCGGGCGCAACGGCACGGGCAAGTCGTCCCTGCTGCGGGTGCTTGGCGGGCTGGAGCCACTCGACGATGGACGGCTGCAGTTGCAGGCGGGCACGCGGGTGGCCTATGTGGCGCAGGAGCCGGCGCTCACGGCGCAGAGCACGGTGGCCGAAGCGGTGGCGCTGGGGCTGGAGGATGTGCGCTCGCTCATCGAACGCTACACCCACGGCGAAGGCGATCTGGATGCGCTGCAGGCGCAGATCGAGGCGCAGGACGGCTGGAACTGGGCGCAGCGGGTGGACGAGACGCTGCAACGGCTGCAACTGGCCCCGGACGCCGTGGTGGGCACGCTCTCGGGCGGGCTGCGCAAACGCGTGGCGCTGGCGCAGGCGCTGGTGGCGCGGCCCGACGTGTTGCTGCTCGATGAACCGACGAACCACCTCGACCTCGACGCGATCGCGTGGCTGGAAGCCTTGCTGCGGGAGTTCAAGGGCAGTGTGGTGGTGATCACCCACGATCGCGCGTTCCTCGACGCGGTGGCCACGCGCATCGTGGAGCTCGACCGCGGGCAGTTGCGCAGCTATCCGGGCAACTTCAGCGCCTACCAGGCGCTCAAGGAGGAGCAGCTGGCGCAGGAGGCCGTGGTGCAGGCCAAGGCTGACAAGCTGCTGGCGCAGGAGGAGGTGTGGATTCGCAAGGGGGTGGAGGCGCGCCGCACCCGGGCACAGGGGCGCATCGTGCGGCTGGAGCGCCTGCGCGCGGCGCGCGCCGCGCGGCGCGAGGCGCTGGGGCGCGTCCGCATGGATGTGGCGGCCGGGCAGCCGAGCGGAAAGATCGTCGCGGAGCTCGAAGACGTGAGCAAGGCGTTTGGCGGCCCGCCGGTGGTGAGCCACCTGAGCGTGACCATTCTGCGCGGCGACAAGGTGGGCCTGATCGGCCCCAACGGCGCGGGCAAGACGACGCTGCTCAAGCTCATCCTGGGCGAACTCGCGCCCGACAGCGGCCGCGTGCGTCAGGGCGCGAACCTGCAGGTGGCGTACTTCGACCAGATGCGCGATGCGCTGGACCTGGACGCAACGCTGGAAGATTTCATCAGCCCGGGCAGCGAGTGGATCGAGATCGGCGGCAAACGCCAGCATGTGAAGAGCTACCTCGGTGACTTTCTGTTCTCGCCGGCGCGTGCGACTTCGCCGGTGCGCTCGCTCTCCGGGGGCGAGCGCAACCGCCTGCTGCTGGCGCGGCTGTTCGCGCGGCCGGCCAACGTGCTGGTGCTCGACGAGCCGACGAACGATCTCGACATCGACACGCTCGAACTGCTCGAAGACCTGCTGCAGAGCTACGAGGGCACGGTGTTTCTGGTGAGCCACGACCGGCGCTTTCTCGACCACGTGGTCACCAGCACGCTGGTGGCCGAGGGCGAGGGCCGCTGGCGTGAGTACGAGGGTGACGTGGAGGACTGGCTGACCCAATCCGCGCGCAGCCGGGCGCTGCAGGCCACCTCAAAATCAGGAGCGTCACCTGACCGGATGGCGCTGGGGTCTGGCGAGAAAACCTCGAAACCTGCGGCGCAGACGCCCGCGCGGGCCGGCAAGCTGAGCTACAAGGAGCAGCGCGAGCTCGACGCGCTGCCCGCGCACATCGAGGCCCTCGAAGCCGAGCAGGCGGCGCTGCGCGCCGAGCTCGAGGACGCCAGCCTCTACGCGCGCGACCCGCAGCGCGCCGCCGCCCTGCATGCGCGCGACGCGGCGATCGAGGACGAGCTCATGGCCGCGCTCGAACGCTGGGAAGCCCTGAGCGCGCGCTGAGGCAACGCTGAATAAGTCCCCGCGATGGCGCGCGCCTGGCCGCGGGATGGGGTGCGAGGCGCAGAGCGCAGCCATAGCGGGGGCTATGGCGAGCATCTGCAACGAAGCAAACCGCCCGCCGCCAGGATGTGCGCGGCGCGCGAGGGACTTGTTCAGCGTTGCCCGAAGGCACCAAGGCCCGCGCGCGACGCGGGAATCAGCGCAGCGCCTCGATGTGCAGGCGCAGGCGCCTCCACAGCGCCGCATCCTGTGTGGTGGCGAAATTGATGCGCATGAGCGTGCTCGGCCCGCGCCGCGCATGGAACAGGGAGCCGGGCGCGAGCAGGCAGCCCTCGTCGAGCAGGCGCTGCGCCAGCACGTCGGTGTCCACGCCGGTATCGACCCAGCCGAACAGCCCTGCCGGTTCCGCGGCAAAGCGGCAGCCGGCCTGCTGCGCGAGCTTGACGCTGCGCGTGCGCGCCGCATCGAGCCGGGTGCGCAGCCGCTCGGCGTGGCGGCGCAACTGGCCTTGTTCGATGCACAGCGCCAGCGCCTGCTCGAGCAGGCTGGGCGTGGTCAGCGTGGCCAGCAGCTTGGTGTCGAGCAGGCGCTCCACCAGCGCCTGCGGCGCCGCCAGATAGCCCACCCGCCAGTTGGGCGCCAGAATCTTCGCGAAACCGCTGACGTAGATGGTGCGCTGCAGGCCGTCGAGCATGCTCATGCGCGTGGCGTGCGGGCTCGCGAGGTGGCTGTAGGTGTCGTCCTCGACGATGTGGAAGTCGTGCTGCTGCGCCAGCTGCAGCACGCGGTGCGCGCTCGAAGGCGACAGGCTGCCGCCGGTGGGGTTGTGCAGCACGCTCACGCTGACGAACAGCTTGGGCGCATGCGCCGCGCAATACTGGGCCATCACCCCGAGGTCCGGCCCGGTCGGGCCGCGCGGCACCGGCAGGATGCGCATGCCCAGCGCATCGAGCCGCGCGAACTCCACCGCCCAGCCCGGCTCCTCGACCATCACCGCGTCGCCCGGCTTGAGCAGCGTGCGACTGACGATGTCGAGCGCATGCGTCGCCCCGACGGTGGTGAGAATCTGCTGCGGCGCGGCCGGCACGCCCAGCGCGTTCAGCCGGTTCGACAGGGTCTGGCGCAGGCCGGCGTCGCCCAGCGGGTCGCCATAGCGCAAGGCGGTGCCGGGCCACTGGCGCGAGGCCGCCACCTTGCGCACCGCCGCGGCGATGAAAGGCGCCTCCAGCCAGTCCGGCGGCAGGATGCCCATGCCCGGCTGCGGCCGCGTGCCCGCCGGGGCGAACATGCCGCGGATGAGCGCGGTGGCGTTCACCGGCCGTTGCAGTGAGGGCGCCTCAGCTGCTTCGTTTTTTGAAGCATCATTCGACCATCTGGCGCTGGGGTTCCGGGCGTTTTCCGAAGATTCCCGCACGAAGAAGCCCCTCTGGGGCCGCGCCTCGATCAGGCCCTGCGCCAGCAGCCAGTCGTAGGCGGCCACCACGGTCGACGGGCTCACCCCGTGCTGCGCCGCGCAGGCGCGCACGCTGGGCAGGCGTGCGCCCGCGGCGAGCAGCCGGTCGCGGATGCGCGCGGCGAAGCGCTGCGCGAGCTGCTCGCTCAGCGGCAGCGCCGCGTTGCGCGTCAGCGGTTCAGCCAGGGTGGGGAAATCGGACGGTTTCACGGCAAGAGACGGGCCTCGGGGTGTGCGCGTTCAACGATCTGTACGGCCGATGCCAGCAATACAGATGCACAACTGAACCGCCCGACTGTACTGCATCCGTATGGCATGGCCGCCTACAGTGGCTGCATGACGCCCCATGCCCCGCACCCGAGCCCATGACCCGCGACGAATGGATCGCCCTGCTGGTGCTGGCCACCGCCGCGAGCTTCACGCCCGGGCCCAACACCACGCTGTCCACCGCGCTGGCGGCCAATTTCGGCCTGCGGCGCGCGCTGCGCTTCGTCCTCGCGGTGCCGGTGGGCTGGGGCGTGTTGCTGCTGGCCTGCGCCTGGGGCGTGGGAGCGCTGGTGCTGGCGTTTCCCTTGCTGCGCGGCGCCATCGTGATCGGCGGCGCGGCCTATCTGCTGTGGCTGGCGGCGCGGCTCGCGCGCAGCGCGCAACTCGGCCAGGCCCGCGCGGAGCAGCTTCAGGTCGGCTTTGCGCAAGGCGTGGCGCTGCAGTTCCTCAACATCAAGGCCTGGATGCTGGCGCTGGCCATCGTCGCGGGCTGGATCGCCGGCCGCCCCGATGCCGCCGCGCGCACCGCGCAGGTGCTGCCCCTGATGCTCATCTTCGGCTTGGCGAGCAACCTCACCTATGCGGCCGTCGGCTCGCTGCTGCGGCACTGGCTCGCGCAGGGGCGGCGCCTGCTGGTGTTCAACCGCTGCATGGCCGCGGCGCTGCTGGCCACGACGGCGTGGATGCTGTGGGGTGCGTGGTGAAGCCGCCGTCGAGCGCCCTTGCGGCCCCCGACGTCGCCACGCGCGGGCTCTGGCTCGGGTTGCTGGGTGTTCTGATGTTTTCGGCCACGCTGCCCATGACCCGGCTGGCCGTGGGCACGCCGGAACACCCGCAGCTCGACGGCGTCTTCGTGGCTCTGGGGCGTGCCGCCGTGGCCGGTCTTCTCAGCCTGGGTTTGCTCGCCTTCAGCCGCGCGCCCTGGCCGGCACGCGGGGATTGGGCCTGGATCGCCGCCATTGCCGCAGGCGCGGTATTCGGCTTTCCCTTGTTCACGTCTGTGGCGCTGCAACATGTCGATGCGGTGCATGCCAGCGTGATGGTGGGCGTGCTGCCGCTGGCCACCGCGGCCGCGGGCGCTTGGGTGCACCGGCAGCGGCCGCCGGCGGCCTTCTGGGCGTTCGCAGCCGCAGGCAGCGCCCTGGTCGTGGGCTATGCGCTGCTGCGCTCCGGTGCGGGCTTCGCGCTGCATGGCGCCGATGCCCTTCTGCTCGCCGCGATGGGTTGGGGCGCACTGGCCTATGCAGCGGGCGGCAAGCTCGCCGGGCGCCTGCGCGCCGAGCATGTCATCTGTTGGGCGCTGGTGCTGTCGCTGCCCGTGACGTTGCTCGCCACCGCCTGGTATTGGCCGGCGGCGCCAATAGGTGCTGCGGCCTGGCTTGGGTTTGCCTATGTGGCGGTGTTTTCAATGTGGATCGGCTTCTTTGCCTGGTACCGCGGCCTCGCACTCGGTGGCACGGTGCGCGTGAGCCAGGTGCAGTTGCTGCAGCCCTTTCTATCCATGCTGCTGGCCACCGTGCTGCTGGGCGAGTCGATCGACGCGCTCACGCTGGGCTTTGGCCTGGCCGTGCTGGCCACGGTGCTGTTCGGCCGCCGCTTTGCCTCCGGGCCGCCGAGCGAAGGCCACGACGCGCCGAATGAGCCCGCCCGCTTCGCTTGAGACCGCTGACACCACCGTCTCCCCTCACTCTGGAAGGACCGCCCCATGAACTGGACGCTTGCCCGCCGCACCCAGGCAATGAACCCCTCGGTGATCCGCGAGATTCTCAAGGTCACCGAGCGGCCCGACATCATCAGCTTTGCCGGCGGTCTGCCCGCGCCGGACACCTTTCCGGTCGAGGCGCTGCGCCAGGCCACCGACCAGGTGCTCAGCCGCGACGGACGTGCCGCGCTGCAGTACGCCGCCAGCGAAGGCTTCGGCCCCTTGCGCGAGGCGGTGGCGGCGCAGCTGCGCGGGCAGGGCATGGGGGTCGATGCCGGTCAGGTGCTCATCACCACCGGCAGCCAGCAGGCGCTGGACCTGGTGGGCAAGGTGCTGATCGACGCGGGCAGCCGCGTGCTGGTCGAGTCGCCCACCTACCTGGGTGCGCTGCAGGCCTTCGCACCCATGGAGCCGGCCTTCGCCGCCGTGCCCAGCGACGCCGAAGGGCCCGACCCCGAGGCCCTGGCGCGGCTGGCCACGGCGGGCGCGACCCCGGCGCGCTGCGCCTACCTGCTGCCCAACTTCCAGAACCCCAGCGGCCGCACCCTGAGCGCCGCGCGCCGCGACGAGCTGGTGGCCACCGCGCAGCGCGCGAGCCTGCCGCTGGTGGAGGACAACCCCTACGGCGACCTGTGGTTCGACGCACCGCCCCCGCCGCCGCTGGCCGCGCGCTGGGCCGAGGGCTGCCTCTACCTCGGTTCGTTCTCCAAGGTGCTCGCGCCGGGGCTGCGGCTGGGCTATGTGGTGGCGCCGCGCGCGGTGTTCCCGAAGCTGTTGCAGGCCAAGCAGGCGGCCGATCTGCACACGCCGGGGTTCAACCAGCGCATCGTGGCGCGGCTGCTCGAAGACGGTTTTCTGGAGCGCCACGTGCCCACCATCCGCGCGCGCTACCGTGCGCAGTGCGCGGCCATGCTCGCGGCGCTGGAGCGTGAGATGGCGGGTCTGGACGTGCGCTGGAACGCGCCCGAGGGCGGCATGTTTCTCTGGGTGCGGCTACCCGCCGGGCTCGACGCCACCGCGCTGCTGCCCGAAGCGGTGAACGCCGGTGTGGCCTACGTGCCCGGCGCCGCCTTCTTCGCCCAGGCGCCCGGTGCGCGCACGCTGCGCCTGTCGTTCGTCACCGCCAGCGTCGAGCAGATCGACCGCGGCATTGCGGCGCTGGCCGCCGTGGTGCGCGCCGCGCAGGCGAAGCCCACGCCCGCCACCCAGGCCCTCGCTGCCGCCGAGTAAACACCCCGCGCCCTGGCCACCATGAACCCCACGCCCAACGCCACCCCGAACCACGCGCGCCGCTTTCGCCAGGTGGACGTGTTCACCGAAACCGCCTGCCTGGGCAACCCGCTGGCCGTCGTGCTCGACGCCGAAGGGCTCGATGCCGACGCCATGCAGCGCTTCGCGCGCTGGACGAATCTGTCCGAAACCACCTTCGTGCTGCCGCCCAGCGAGGCCGGCCGCGCCGCCGGCGCCGACTACCGCGTGCGCATCTTCACGCCCGGCGGCGAGCTGCCTTTTGCCGGCCACCCGACACTGGGCAGCTGCCACGCCTGGCTCGAAGCCGGTGGCCGAGCGCAGGACGAGGCCCAGGTGGTGCAGGAGTGCGGCGTCGGCCTGGTGCGCATCCGCCGCCGAGGCAGCTTGCTGGCCTTCGCCGCGCCCGCACTGACGCGGCGCGCGGTGGCCGACGCCGAACTCACGCCGGTGCTGGCGGCGCTCGGCCTGTCGGCCGCGCAGGTGCGGGCCGCGCAGCGGCTCGACAACGGGCCGGTCTGGCTCGGCCTGCTGCTGGACACGCCCGAGACCGTGCTCGGCCTGCAGCCCGACCATGCCGCGCTGGCCAGAATCGGCCTCAAAGTCGGCGTTGCCAGCGTCAACCGGTGTGATGATGCTATGCATTTGATATCCCGATCGAGCCGCGAGGCGCGTGCCTTCGCGGCGGCTGGTGCGGCTGCGCCCGCGGCCACGGCCGCGCCAGACCTGGTGGTGCGCGCCTTCGCCGCGCCCATCGGCGTGCCGGAAGACCCGGTGACCGGCAGCCTCAACGCCAGCCTGGCGCAGTGGCTCATGGCCGATGGGCTGATGGGTTCGCGCTACCTCGCCGCCCAGGGCGAGGCTCTGGGCCGCGCCGGCCGCGTGCACCTCGAACGCGACGCCGAAGGCCAGGTCTGGGTCGGCGGCCACAGCGTGAGCTGCATCACCGGCACGCTGCGGCTCTGACCCCGCTGGCTGCCCCCTCTCCATTGCCCTTGACCGCCTGGGACCGTCCAGGCCCCTGTGCCCCTCACCCGCCATGCAACTGCCTTCCCTGACCGACATCGAAGCCGCCGCTGAGGTGGTCTACCGCCACCTGCCGCCCACACCGCAATACCGCTGGCCCCTGCTGGCCGAACGCCTGGGCACCACGCTGTGGCTCAAGCACGAAAACCACACGCCGGTGGGCGCGTTCAAGATCCGCGGCGGCCTGAGCTACTTCGAGCACCTGCGCCGCAGCGGCGCGCTGCCGCGCGAAGTCGTCAGCGCCACCCGCGGCAACCACGGCCAGAGCCTGGGCTTCGCCGCGCGCGCGCACGGCGTGGCCTGCACCATCGTCGTGCCCCGCGGCAACTCGCCCGAGAAGAATGCCGCCATGCGCGCACTGGGCGTCAGCCTCATCGAGCACGGCGAGGACTTTCAGGACAGCGTCGAACACGCCCAGCGCCTGGCCGCCGAGCGTGGCGCGCACCGCGTGCCGAGCTTTCACCCCGCCCTGCTCGACGGCGTGGCCACCGCCTGGTGGGAGCTGCTGCGCGCCGCCCCGGCGCTGGATGTGCTCTACGTGCCCATCGGGCTGGGCTCCGGCGCCTGCGCGGCGCTGGCGGCCAAGCGTGCGCTGGGCCACCCGGTGCGCATCGTCGGCGTCGTCAGCGCGCATGCGACCACCTACGCCGACTCGCTCGCCGCCGCTCGCGTGGTCGAGGCGCCCGCCACCACCCGCCTGGCCGACGGCATGGCCGTGCGCCGCGCCGATGCCAGCGCGCTGGCCCTGCTCGCCCAGGGGCTGGACCACCTCGTCACCGTCACCGACGACGAGGTCGCCGAGGCCATGCGCACCATCTACACCGCCACCCACAACGTGGCCGAAGGCGCCGGTGCCGCCGGCTTCGCCGGCGCGATGAAGGAGCGCAACCAGCTGCGCGGCCGCGTCGTCGGCACCACGCTCAGCGGCAGCAATGTGGATGCGGCGGTGCTCAGCAGCCTGCTGGCGGGCTGTGCCGTCGTGCGCCAACCCCACCCTCAGGACAAGGCGGAACGAGTCCCTGCGATGACCTGAGCGCCGCCGCAGGCTGGGCTGCGCGACGCAAGGCGCAGCCCCGGCACCCGCCCTGGCGAGCCTCTGTCACCCCGCAGGCCGCCCTTCGCCCGCAGGCGCGCGGCGTGGCAGCCGGTCGCCCGCGGGACAAAGCCGCGGCGCGTGCTGCGCGACGATTGCCGGCATGGGAACGCTCTACCTCGTGCGCCATGGCCAGGCCTCCTTTGGCGCCGACGACTACGACCAACTCAGCCCGCTCGGCCAGCGGCAGAGCGAGCGCCTGGGCGCCTGGTTCGCCGCGCGCGGCCTGCGCGTCGACGCGGTGCTCACCGGCACGCTGCGCCGCCACGAACAGACCTGGGCCGCGCTGGCCGAAGGCGCGCGCTGGGGCGATGCTGCACCGACGCCGCAGCGCCACGCCGCACTCGACGAGTACGACAGCCATGCGCTGATCCGCGCCGTCGCGCCCCAGCCCCTGACCGATGCGCGCACCCCCGAGGGCTACCGCCAGCACTTCCGGCTGCTGCGCGACGCGCTCGCGCAGTGGATGGCCGGCGTCATCGACCCCGAGGGCATGCCCAGCTGGGACCGCTTCGCGCACGGCGTGCGCAGCGTGCTCGAGCAAGTGCGCCGCAGCCAGGATGGCCACGTGCTCATCGTCTCCAGCGGCGGCCCGATCGCCACCGCCGCCGCGCAGGTGCTGGGCGCCCCCGCCGAAACCGCCATCGAACTCAACATGCGCCTGCGCAACAGCGCGCTGAGCGAGTTCACCTTCAACGCCCGCCACATCCGGCTGCTGACCTGGAACACCCTGCCCCACCTCGACGACCCGGCCTGCGCGGAGTGGGTCACGTATGCGTGAGCGGCGCCCGGTCTCGGACAGGGCTCGCAGCGCGCCTCAGCCACGCACGAGCGACACACCCCCCTGCGCTTCTCGGCGCACCTGTCCGCGGGCTTCAAGCTCCGAGAGGCATCGGTAAAGCGCCTCGTGCGTGACGCCAAGCTCTGCCGCGAGCGACTTGAGACCGCCCGCGCCGTCGAACTGCCCGCCGGGTGACGTGGCCAGCCAGTGCAGCAAACGCTGGTGCACGCGCCGCATGGAGAGGCGTTCGCACTGCTGACGCACCCGACGCAGCTCGGCGTTGAGCATCGAAATCCAGCGCATGGCAAACGCACCGTCGCTCGCCAGCGCCTCGCGCAGCAGGCGAGCGGGAACGCGGGTGATCTGCGCGGCGATCGTCACCCGCGCGTCGCAGTGGTAGTGGCTCGACTGCAGGCTGGCCTCGGCAACGAAGCCGCCGCGCTGGCGTTGCAGCACCAGCGTGCCGCCATCGTCACTGGTGCGCTCAAGCACCACCTCGCCGCAGCCCACAAAAAACATCCACTGCGGCGGCTCGCCCACGTGGAACAACCGCGCGCCCTTGGGCAGGCACTCGGTCCGGCAGGCGTCGAGCAGGTCCGGTGGCAGCAAGCTGGCCAGCGCCTTCGGCAGGTCGTTCATTCGCGGCTTTCCATGTGATTGCGATCATACGCAGGCCAGGCGCTCGCGCCCGATACTGCCGCTCCATGAAATTGGCACACAAAACCTCCAGCCGCGGGTTCACCTTTGGCGAACGCGTGGACGGCTACGACATTCCCGTTCTCAACGAACGCGCCGTGCGGGCCGCCGCGGGCGTGTTGCTGGTGGGAGCCATGATTGCGTTCATGAACGCTTGGCTGCTCGGCAACTTCCAGCCCACACGGGTGTTCGTCGTCGCATTCCTGCTCGATTTCAGCGTGCGCCTGTTCGCCCATCCGCGCTACGCACCCAGCCTGATCCTCGGGCAATGGCTGGTGCGCCGGCAACAACCCGAGTGGGTCGGGGCGCCGCAGAAGCGGTTTGCCTGGGCCATCGGCTTCGTGCTGGCCGCGAGCATGTTCTATCTCGTGGTGCTGCGGCAGGTGATCGGTCCGATCAACATCCTCGTCTGTCTGAGTTGCCTCACGCTGCTGTTCTTCGAATCGACCTGTGGCATCTGCATCGGTTGCCACCTGTACCGATGGATCCGTCGCGAGCCGCCGCAGCTCTGCCCGGGCGGCGCCTGCGCGCGCACGCCCGAATCCAGCCCGCGCACCGGCGGGCTGCAGTTGGCATCGCTGGCATTGTTTGCGGTTGCCGTCGCCGCCGTAACGCTGCAGGTCTATCGCGACCCGACGCCCTCAGCCGCAGCGGCAGCAACACAACCCCTCACGCCCCCCGCAGCGGCCGCCCGCGCCGATTCGGCCATCGCCCAGGCCGAGGCCGAGCGCTGCAAGGTGCCTGACTTCGCGAAAGCCATCGGCCACGAAGCCCTGTGGAAACTCCACAACAAATGCTGAGCCACACCAACAAGTCCGCAACACCTCAAGCGCCCGCCATGCCGAACGTCTGCCCTGCCTTGACCCGCCGCGCCGCTGCGACGGCCGTCCTCGCCCTCGGGCTGCTCGCCCCGGGGATCGTGCTTGCGGCGCCAACGTCGGTCGAAATCGTGGCCTTCGCCCATCCGCCGGTGGTGCAGGCATTGCAGCCGCTGCGCACGTGGCTGAGCACGCAGGGCACCCAGGTAAAGGCGGTCGAGACCGACATGGAATCTCCCGCTGGCGCCCAGCGCCTGCAAGCCCTGGGCATCAAGGACCATGTTCCGCTGGTGATCGTCGTCAATGGCAGCTACCGGCACAAGCGTTCGGACGGCAGCCCGGTGGAGCTGGTCGGCTTTCCATCGACGTCCGGCAGTACGAAGGGCTGGACGCTCGACGAGGCCAAGGACATCATCACCCGTGCCGGCACCCGGCGGTAGCGTCGGGCACCGCGCCCCATTTCCAACTCAAACGACACCGAGGAGACAAACCAATGAACTTCAAACGATTCACCACCGGCAAGGTGGTTCTTGCGGCACTGGTGCTCAGCGCCTGTGCCACCGCCGCATACCAGCCGATCAAGGCGGGGCTGCTGGAGTACGGCGGCTCGCAGAAGACCATCTTCGAGAAGGGCAAGGCTGAGCCGGTGGTACCGCTCGCGGCCATGTCGGGCGCGGCGGATCTGTACGCCGTTGGGGCCGTCTCGGGCCTCGACGGCGAGATCACCGTCTTCCAGGGCAGGCCCTACGTCACCAAGGTGCGTGGCGAGGGTTACACCACCGAACACGACCTGAACCACCACGCCTCGTTCGCCGTGTGGGCGCGCGTGAACCAATGGTCCGAGCACGCCGTGCCCGAGTCGGTCAAAGGCTATGTGGACCTGCAGAACTTCGTGAAGGAGCGCGCCAAGGCGGCGGGCATCGACGTCAGCCAGCCGTTCCCTTTCCAGGTTGCCGGTACGCCGGTGGAGGTGAAGTGGCACATCAACGTCGACCGCACCGACGGCAAGCCGGTCACGCCCGAACTGTTCGCCAAGTCAAAGGCCAACTACGTCGCGAAAAACCTGGCCATGGACATCGTTGGCTTCTACTCCGAGCAGCATCCAGGCGTGTTCATCAGCGCCTTCGCGCCGGCCATTCCGCCGGGCGGCAGCGCACGCAACGCCATGCACATCCACATGGTTTCGCGGGACGGCAAGTCGGCCGGCCATGTCGACAACCTCGTCCTCGGCCCCGGCATGGTGCTGCGCCTGCCCAAAGTCTGAGCCGCGTTGAACGGACCTACCACGCCCGGATCACCTGCTCCGTCTGTGTCCTCGCAAGCCGCCGTGGTAACTTGGCGTTGCGCCCACGCGGCGCGAGTCAACAACTGATTGATGCACTTTTTGTAGCAACCTAAGGCCATTTGGCGCTGGGGAATCCGAAGAAATATCGGAAACGTTGCCCAAGCGATGCCCCCACCGCGCCCGTGGCGGTCTGGCTTCACTCCGCCGCCGCGCCCGGCGTGCCGCAGGCGGGGCAGAAGCGGGCGAAGGCGCTCTTGCGGGTGCCGCAGTGGCCGCAGCGGTTGAACAGCCCGATGCCGCAGTGCGGGCAGAAGTCGCCCGCAGGGTCCTTCAGGTCCACGCTGCGCTCGCAGCCGGGGCACACGCTCTTGGCCAGGCGCGCCAGCGCCTCTTCGTAGGACAGGCTCTGGCGGCGCTGCACGTCGGGCAGGGCTTCGGCGGCGCGCTGCCGGTCCAGGTAGCGCTGCAGCGCCCCGATGGCCCAGCGCCCACCCACCACGGTGAGCACGATGCCCACGATGTAGCGCACATAGCCGCCGTAGCTCGGCAAGTAAGGCACCAGCTCCACGAAGAACGCGAACAGCGCGAAGATGATGAAACCCCAGACGAAGGGCCACGAAGCGCTGTGCCGGTGCCGGCGGAACAGCCACAGCGCCACCACCAGCAGCGGCAGCGTCAGCGCCAGCCGGTAGCCGAACACGCGCAGCTCCTGCGCGCGCTGGGCCTTGGCGAAGGCGCTGCGGGCGTCTTCCTGCAGGCGCGCGAGCTCCGTCTGGGCGCGCTGCTCGGCCTGGCGCGCATCGAGCAGGCGCTGCTGCTCGGCCTGCACCGCGGCCAGCGCGGCGCGTTCGCGTTCGCGCAGCGCGTCGAGGGCGCGGGTGCGCGTGAGGAGTTCGGGGTCTTGCTCGCTGCGCTGCGTGGCCTGCCGCGTGGCCAGCCAGTTGGAGAAGGTTTCGCGGGCGGCACGGTTGTCGGCCTGGGCCACCTGCAGCTTGAGCTGCGCCTGCTCCAGCGCGGTCTGCGCCTCACGGGCCTGCGCCTTCGCGCTCTGCGCCTCGGCGCGCAGCGCCGGGGTGCGCGCGGGGTCCATGAAGTCGTCGAGGCTGCGCACCGTCTCGACCTTCGGCAGGTCGCCCACCACGGTGCGCCCGAGGCCGATGAGGAACCATGCGAACAGCACCGCCACCAGCCACAGGCCTCGGTGAAACCATTTTTCCGACAGACGCAGGGCACGGGCCATCGCGAGCCTCCTGAAGGTCAACCGAACACGCTCAGCACCCCACTGTAGCCGTGCAAGGCCGCGCCGGCGATCTCGCCGGCCGCAAAAAATCCCACCAGCGGCACGTCGCCCAGCGCGCGGCGAATGGTCTGCAGTTCCGCATCGGGCCCGCCGAAGAAGCCGCCGCCGCGGCTGGCACAGCTCACGTAGACGGCGCCGCGCATCGCTTGCGCGCCGTCGGGGTGGGCGTCGGCCTCCTCGGGCTCGAAGGCGGCGCGGATGTCGCTGCACACGCGCACCAGGTCCGCGCGGGCCGCCGCTGCATCGCGCACGCAGAACACCAGTTGCTGCCCCGGCTGCACCCAGTCGCCCAGCGCCACGCCGCCACGGGCCGGGTCCAGGCCGATGAGGTGGCGCACGCGCACCGCTTCGGCCAGGTCACCGCTGGGACGCACCGGCGAGGCGCCCGCGTCGGCCAGCGCGACGAAGGTGGCACGCAGCCGCGCCAGCGCCCCGGCGTCCGGACGCTGCGGCGGGTCGAAGGCGAGTTGGCGCTCCTGCAGCAGCACCTCCAGCGCAGGCCGGCCGTCGAGCGTGAGCGCCACCGCGCCATCGGCTGCGGTGATGGTGTGCACCGGCCCGGCCGGCCGCGCGCCCTGGCTCACGCGCGAGACCACCCGCGCCGCCGGCATGAAGGCCACACCCGAGAGGCCGCCGCTGAACACGCCACCCGCCGCCCCCTGGCCGCGCAGATTGCCATGACCCGACACCGCCAGCTGCACCGCAGGGCCGTGGCGGCTCGCCGCCAGGCCGCCCGCGAGGCCGGAGGTGGTGCGCGCGGCCATTTCCGCAATCAGCTCGGCCACGTCGGGCGTGCCGGGGTCGGCGTGCACCAGCGCGCTCTGCACCGCCAGCCCCGGCGGCAGCGGCGCCACGCCGGAGAACACGCGGTAGGCATCGGCCGGCAGATCGCAGAGCATCACCGCCAGCGCGGGCTGGTCGAGGTATTCCACCCCGGTGGCCAGCACCCCCACGCCGCTGGCGCCGGCCCAGTCGGTCACCTCGGGCAGCGCGGCGGCCAACGTTTCCAGCACCGCCTGCGCGGCTTCGGCATGGAAGTCCGAGAGGTAGAGCAGGCCCAGCGTCGGCGTGGCCGTGCCGCGCCGCTGCGCGAGCTGTCCGTGCAACTGCGCCAGCACCAGGCGCACCGCCCCCAGCGCGTCCGGATGGGTGGCGTGGGCGTAAGGGAAGGGCAGGCGGTGCATGGGCGGGGCGTCGGCTGGCGGTGGATTCGACCGAAGTCTCTCAATTCTCGGCCACGGCCGACGACGGCGCCTCGGCCACCGGCCCGAGATCGACCGACGCCACCAGCCCCCCGCCTTCGCGCGGCGTCAGCGCGACCTGCCAGCCCTGCGCCTGTGCCAGTTGCCGCACGATGGCCAGCCCCAGGCCGCTGCCACCGGTGGCGCGGCTGCGCGAGGGCTCGAGCCGCACGAAGGGCTCGAACACCGACGCGCGCTGGTCGGCGGCAATGCCCGGGCCGCGGTCGCGCACCTCGATGCGCCAATGGGTGTTGCCGTCGGCCTGCGGCACGCGCAACGCCTGCAGCTCGATGGGCGCACCGCCGGCGTAGCGGCGGGCGTTCTGCAGGAAGTTATCGAGCACGCGCCGCAGCGCCAGCGGGGGCAACCACAGCGGCGTGGGCGCATCGCACGGCAGCGCATGCACGGGGGTGAGGGCGTCGGTGCCGTGGGTGCGTGCCAGCTCATCGAGCAGGGCGCACAGATCCACCGCCGCAGGAGCCTCGGCCTCGAGCCCGCGCGCCATCTGCAGGACCTGCGTGATGAGCTGGTCGGCCTGGGCGATGTCGTCGTCGAGGCGGCTGAGCAAGGCCGCATCGCCCGGGCGCACCCGCAGCAGCTCCACCGCCAGCTTCATGCGGGTGAGCGGCGTGCGCAAATCGTGCGAGATGCCCGCCAGCAACACGGTGCGAGCCATCAGCAGCTCGCGCACCTGGTGCGCCATGCGGTTGAAGCTGCGGCTCAGGCTGGCCAGTTCGGCCGGTCCCTGCTCCGGCAGCGGCGGGGGCAGCCGCCCGTCACCCACCACGGCCGTGGCCTCGGCCAGCGCCTGCAGGGGCTGGGTGATGCGGCGCGCCAGCCGCCACGCCACGGCCACCGCCAGCACGGCCGCCAGTCCCAGCGCCAGGGCCAGCGCCACCACCGGCTGGGCGCCCACCCGCGTGGCCGAGATGCCCACGCCCAGCGTGCGCCCGCCGGTCGGAATCTGCGCCCAGTACCAACCCGCGTCGCCCGGTTGCGCGCCGGGTTCGTGCACCAGGTGCCCGCTGTGCCCGAGGCGGCGGGCCAGCGCGGCTTCGAGCAGGTAGTAGAACGGCGGGTGCCATTCGTCGACACCGGCGCGCGCCATGTCGGCGCGGATGCGCAGCGCGTGGCTGCGCGAGAGCTCGGCCTCGTAAGCCGCCCGCGTCTGCGGTGGCAGTTCGACCCAGGTCTGCGCCGTCAGCACCATGAGCGCGGACAGGTCATTCGCCTCGCGCTGTGCCAGCGGCGCGATGACCAGCGCCAGCAGCAGTCCCACCGTGGCGGCCACGCTGCCGATGAGGCCGGCCAGCAGCAGCCGGGTGGATTGGGCGCGCAGACTGTGGCCGGGCTTCATGCGCCATCCCCGTCGGGGACGAAACGGTAGCCGGCATTGCGCACGGTGCGGATGTAGCGCGGCGTGGCCGGGTCGTCCTCGATGTGGCGGCGCAGGCGCAGCACCCGGTTGTCGATGCTGCGGTCGAAGGCCTCGCGCGACCGGTGCGCCAGCGCCTGCAGCAAGGCGTCGCGCGACAGCACCCGCCGCGGCTGCGTGACGAACAGGGCGAGCAGGTCGAACTCGCCCGAGCTCAGTCGCAGTTCCACCCCCTCGCGCAGCAGGCGCCGGCCCGCAAGATCCACCACGAACGGCCCGAACGCCAGGCTCGACGCCCCGGCCGCCCCCGGCGGGTGAGGCGCCGCGCCGCGCTGGCTGCGCCGCCACAGCGAACGCACCCGTGCGAGCAGTTCGCGCGGGCCGAAGGGCTTGGGCAGGTAGTCGTCCGCGCCGACCTCGAGCCCGATCACGCGGTCGATCTCCTCGCCACGCGCCGACACCATGAGAATGGGCACGTCGCCCTGGGCGCGCAGCCGGCGCGTCAGCGCCAGGCCGTCCTCGCCCGGCAGCATGAGGTCGAGCACGATCACGTCCGGCTGCCGGTTCGCCAGCGCCGCCCACATGGCCGCGCCGTCGCCGGCCACGCGCACCTCCAGGCCGTGCGCACGCAGGTAGTCGGGGACGAGTTCGCGCAGGCCGGCGTCATCGTCGACGAACAGAACCGAGCAGGCAGTCGGGGCAGTCATGGCGCCTGCAGTATAGGAATCAGGCGCGCTCGCCCCGCCGCGCCGGAAACATTTGGCAACAGGCTGCGACGCAATGCGACATGCACGGCACGCGGCTGCGACAGCGCCTGCGGATGATCACACCCATGGTTCACTCCGCCACGCCAATCGCCCCCGCCGCCTGGCTGCGCGCGGCCCCGCTTGTGCTGGCCCTGGCGCTGCCTTGGGTCGCCCATGCGCAGTCCACGGCGGCAGCCGAAGTCACGCCCAACACCCCGCCCCCCGAGACGCTGCCCTGGGGCAGCGGCTGGGAGCGTCGCCAGCCTGCCTCCGCGGCCGAGGGCGCGGCACCCGGTATGCACCGGAACCTGCCGATGCAACCCGGCGGTACCGGCTTTGCGCGCGGCGGTGGCGGCGGAGGTGGAGGCGGCCGTCGCCACCGCTGATCCAGGCGATGACAACACTTTCTTCAATCAACCCCGGGAGATTCTCATGAGCCACGATTCCAAACGCAGCACCCTGAACCGTCTTCGCCTGGGCGCCGTCGTGCTGGCCCTGGCCAGCCTCGGCGCCTGCGGCGGCGGGGGCGATGCCACACCGGCCGCGCCCAATCCGCTGACCGTCGATGCCAGCACCGGCCTGTCCACCATGAACAGCACCGCGCTGGATGCGGCGCTGGCCACCGTGCCGATGCAGGCCCTCAGCCCGGCGGAGGCGGCCTCGCTGGTCTTCATGCGCGAGGAAGAAAAGCTCGCCGGCGACGTCTACCTGCGCATGGACGCCTTGTGGGGCGCTTCGATGCCCATCTTCCGCAACATCGCGGGCTCCGAGGCCACGCACACCGAAGCGGTGCGCACGCTGCTGGTGCGCTACAACCTGCCGGACCCGGCGGCCAACCTCGGGCCGGGCGTGTACCAGAACGCGACGCTGCAATCCCTGTATGCACAGCTCGTGGCCGCCGGATCGGCCTCGCTCGTCGCGGGGCTGCAGGTGGGCGCAACGATCGAGGAGCTCGACATCGTCGACCTGAGCAACCAGCTCAAGGACGTGGACAACCCCGACATCGTGCTGGTCTACCAGAACCTGATGAAGGGCTCGCGCAACCACCTGCGCTCGTTCTACAAAACCCTGCAGCAGCTCGGCGCCACCTACGTGCCGCAGTACCTGAGCCCGGCCGACTTCGCCGCCATCGTCAACTCGCCGATCGAGCGCTGAGACGGCGCGGGCCAACCCGACGCGCTCAGCGCCGTGCGGTCTTGCGCGGCGCGGCCTTCGAGGCGGCTGCACGCGGCTTGGCCGTTGCCGCCTTCCTGACCGCCGCGGTCGCTGCGCGGGCGGGCGCGGTGGCGGCCTTGACGGCCTCGCGCGCGAGGCCGGTGGCCATGTGGCGGGTGGTGTCCACCGCCGTCTGGCGCGCCGCATCCTTCATGGCGTTGGCGGCGATCTGCTGGAACTGCTGGGTCAGGGCGCCCCACCATTGCAGCGGGTCGACCACGCCGGCGGTGCTGGCCGCTCCGCCCTTGCCTGCCGCGCCCTTGGCGGTGGATGAACCGGCCGATCTGGCACCCGCTTTCTTGGCCGCAGGCTTCTTCGCCGCACCGGTGGCGGCCTGGGCCACGTCCGAGGCCAGGTGCGCCACACCGCTGGCCACACCGGCTGCGGTACCGGCGGCGCCGGCGGCCGTTTCGGTCACCTTCTGCACGCCGCTCATCACCGTGTCGGCGGCCTTGAGCTTGAAGGCATTGGCCACGTCGCCCATGTTGAAGTTCATGCCCTGCAACGTGGCCAGCGTCATCTTCTGCACCTCGAGGGCCTGAATCGTGGCCTTGAGCGCCGCGGCGTTCTGGTCGAGCCAGAACTGCACGGCCTTGAGCTCCTCGATGCGTTTTTCCAGTTCCTCGACGTTGATGGTCGGTGCCACCCAGTTGGCCAGGTTGGGCAACTGGGGGATGTTCTGCGTCGCGCCCTTGGCCAGGCCCTGCAGAAAGTCGAAACCGGGAACGAACTTGGCGAAGTCGAAGGCAGAGGCAGTGTTCATGGCGGCTCCTTGGACGCAACGGCGCGCTTCGCGCCAGAATACCGCATCGCCTGCACTTCGCCTATGGGCCGACGCGCGCTGCCCTGGAACGCGCGCGTCGGCCCCGCGCCTCCCCCCGAAGGCGCTGGGTTCACCGGCTTCAGAACCGGTAGGTCACCCCCGCATACAGCGAGCGGCCCGGGCCCGGCACGCCCACACCCCAGACGGGCGAGCTCGCGCCGGTGGTGGTCATGGTCGTGCCCTGGCCGACGTAGGCGCCGCCCTGCGGCAGCACGTAGAAGCGGTTGAACAGGTTTTCCACGCCGAAATCCACGCGCAGGTTCTTGTGCGTGTAGCTTGCGCGCAGGTTGGCCAGTGCGTAGCCCGGGGTCTGCACCTCGTTGCGCGCGGCGTTGACGTCGCGTTTCCCCGCCACCGCCACCAGCTCGAGCGTGTTGCGCCACGCACCCGCGGCCTGGGTGAGCGCCAGGCGCGCATTGAGCGGCATGATCTGGTAGAGCCGGTCACCGGTGCTCAGGTTCTTGCCCTGGGTGGTGCTGAGCTTGCCCGCCAGCGTCCAGTCGCCCCAGTCGTTCTTCGCCAGCGCCATGTGGCCGGCCACGTCCACGCCCTGTAGGCGCGCTGTCTGGTTCACGTAGCGCAGCACGACGAACTGGTTCTTCAGCAGCGTGGCGCGCGGCGCGTTGGCGGTGGCGTCCCATTGCTGGGCGTCGATGTAGTCGGTCACGCGGGTGAGGTAGGGCGTGACGCTGAGCTGCCAGTCCTTGCGGTCGGCGGCGTGCCAGTCGAAGGTGGCGCTGACGGTGTGGGCCTTCTCGGGCTTGAGCGCGGGGTTGCCGATGTAGCCGTTGCCGTCGCCGACGAAGTTGTTCATCAGCGCGGCCATCTGCCAGGTGGACCAGGGGTAGGTTTCGTAGAGGCTGGGCGAGCGGGTCTTGCGCGCGAAGCCGAACTCGACGTCCAGCGCCTCGCTGTGGGTGTAGCGCGCCAGCGCGGTGAAGTCCCAGTTGTGGTCGGTGCGGCTGCGTCCGAGCGCATTGAAGGCCGCGGCGTCACGCACCTGGAAGCCCCCGGCGGTGGACGCCGTGCTGTAGCCGCGCACGGGGTCGGCGTTCATGTGCACCCGCTCGGCGCGCAGGCCGAGCTGGGTCGTCCACTGGGCGCTGTGCTGGCGTTCCCACTCGCCGTAGGCGGCGCTGCGCTCGCGCCGGCCGTTCTTGATGTTCTCGAAGGTGCCCGGCCACATGCCGCCGCCCGAGGGCGGCCACCAGTCGTCGAGGCGGTAGTTCAGAACTTCGACGCCGGTGCGCACCACGTCGCGCTCACCGAGCGGCAGCACGGCGTGCACCGCGGCGCCGTCGGTGCGGCTGGCCGTGTACATGGGCATGCCGGCGGCGCAGGTCATGGACAGCGGCGCGCACGGGCTGCCATTGGGCGCCGAGGGGCCGCCCGAGCCGGTGGGCGGCGCGCCGTTGCCGTACCAGTAGCGCTTGTCGGCGCCGAAGTCCATGAAGTGGTCGACCTTCTCGTGCCAGGCGCGCGCCGACAGCGTGCCCCAGTCGAAGCGGCCGCTGTAGCGCAGCGAGAAGCGCTTCATCTGGTTGTCCAGCATGTCCATGCGCTGGTTCGGGTAGAGCTGGTAGGGCAGGTCCTGCAGATTGGCCTGCGCCTCGAACAAGTGGGCGCCATTCCTGAAGGCCAGGCCGAGCTGGTGGTTGCGCGTCTCGTAGGCGGTGGAGCCCACTTCGTCCAGCGCCAGCGTGTGGCCGATGTTGCCGGTGACGGTGGAAGTCTTGAACGCGGCGCCTGCCTTGTAGTTGTCGGCCTGGCTGGTCGCGCCGCGGTAGCTCAGCGCCAGGCTGTCGGTGGCGTAGCTGGCGGCCAGGTGCAGGCTGCGCGCGCCGAAGCTGCGCACCGAGGCGCCGGCCTCGCCGCCCACCAGCGTCTGGCCGGCCTCGGCAAACTGCGGCGCTGCACTCTCGACTGCGATGCTGCCGCCGATGGAGTCCCCGCCGGCGCTCACCGGCGTGATGCCGGCGTACACCCGCACCGAGGCGACCTGCGAGGGGTCAATGTAGGACAGCGGCGAGTTCATGTGGTTCGGGCACGAGGCGATGGCATCCATGCCGTCGACGGTGATGCGCAGCCGGTCGTCGGCGAGGCCGCGAATCACCGGCAGCGCCGAGACGCCGCCCGCGCCGAACACCGACACCCCCGGCAGCTCGGTGAGCAGCTGCGCGGTGTCGCTGACGTAAGCGGGTTTGCCGATCAGGCTGTTGACGTCGAGCCGACCGCTGGCGCGCGGCAGCCGTGCATCGGTGCCGCCGCTGACGTTCACGTCGCCGAGCTGCACGGTGGCCGTGCTCTGCGCCTGCGCCGCCCAGGCGGGCAAGGCCAGGGCCAGGGCGACGGCCACACGCGTGCGTGCATTCGGGCATCGGGTTCTTCTGTTCACTGAAAGTCTCCTTCCGGGTTGATGAAAGCGTTGAACCTAAATCCGGCGGTTGGGCATGGTCGAGCGGGCTGTCATCGGGTGGGCAGGCAAGGCGCAAACCGCAGCAATGGCCTGCGCCATTGCGAGGATTTGCAACGCCGCCTGCACGCCCGAGGGCGGCTCGATCGGCCATGCAGCGCACCCACCCAAAAGGTGAACGTCAGCCAGCACAGAAAATCCTTTGAAAACAAGGGCCTGTAAGCAATGACGAGCGGTCAACTGCCGGATTTAGGTTGAATGAGCCGCTCAGGCGGCCTGGGCCAGCAAGCCCGGCGGTAGGGCGGCGGCGCCTATGAGCTGCCAGGCGGTGTTGGTGGCGCGCTCACGGCGTTGCTCGGCGCGCGGGCGCGCGGGCAGGAGGCGGTTGAGTTCGCGGCAGACGGTCTCGGGTGCGGAATTGACCAGCCGCGCGATGGCCTTGAGCGTGGGCAACGCCTTGCGCTCGATGGGGACGCCGCCGCGCTCGCGCGAAAGCATGTGCAGCAGGTGCTGCAGCCGCTCGAGCACCGGCCCGCTGCGCAGCTGCGACATTTCCAGCGCCTGGCGCTGTTGCTGGCGCACCGCGTCGCCCAGGGCGCGGGCGAGCCCGGCGTCGCTGCCGAGCGACTCGGGCCGCGCGCTGCCGGCGAGCAAGGCGCTCACGCCAAAGGTGCAGGGCTCGCCCAGCAGGGCTTCGAGGCCGACGAGATCGCCCGGCAGCGCCAGCGCCACCACGTCCGGGCCGTCGCGCGTGGGCCGCTCGACGAGGAAGGCGCCGCTGCGGATGCGCCACAGGGTGGCGTGCTGGCCGGGTTCGAGCAGGGCGCGGCCGCGGGCCACGTCGAGTTGCCATTCGTCGTTTTCGGTGCGGCGCGGCGCCGCCTTGAAGTGACGGGGTGCCGGGCTGATGGCGCGGGGCGCCGGGGCGGGCGCAGCGCCGCCGCTCGGATGCAGGCTGGTGTGAAGATCGAGTTTCATGAAAGGTCTCCGAACCCGCCGGGGCGGGCATGAACAGGGGGGTGCCGTCGGCGGACGGCGGCGCGGCGATGCGCACACCGGCGCGCGGTCAGCAGCGGGGCGGGCCGGAGGGCGGCTGGGCGATGGCCAGGGCCGCATGGCGGCGGGCCTGTGGCCACGCGGAACCATGTCCGGCGCGCGCCGCGCGCTTTACGCGGGCAGGGGCGCGGGGGGTTCGGAAATCGGGGGGCCGCGTTGGTGCGGCGGGGCGGCGGCCCGCCGCAGGGCTTGGGCCGGGGGGAGGCCCGCGGGCGCGACGGCGCGGCCGAGCGCGGGCCGGGGGGCACGGGGGGCGACCGGCGGCCC
>OFTY01000571.1_pt1 | contig 24090 bp, 21 predicted proteins | sample 1775061 | NCBI WGS metagenome assembly OFTY01 (sample SAMN08195773, study PRJEB24354) | sludge metagenome | isolation source: sludge from phenol fed wastewater aerobic bioreactor B | place: India: Nagpur | collected 2016-09-16 | reverse complement strand
TGGCGGGGCAATACCCTGCGCCTGGAGAACGATTTGTTCACGGGCACCGATCGCAATTACACCAACGGTGTGGCGCTGAGCGTGGTTTCGCGCGATCTGCAAGGCACGCTCCGCCCGGAGTGTCTACCCCAACCGATTGCCTGGTACACCCGCTTCATCGGCTGGGCTGATCCCGAGTTCTGGCGCGACTCCGGCGCCCAGTCGGCATCGCAAAACATCGTCGTGCGCTTCGGTCAGTCCATGTACACGCCCGAGGACAAGACGCGCACCGATCTGATTTCCGACGATCGCCCATACGCCGGCCTGCTGTACCTGGGCTTGGCATGGAATCGCCGCGTCCACCCACAGGCCGCCAGCTATGAAATGCTGGATGTGCGCGAACTGACCCTGGGTGTGATTGGCCCCTGGTCGTTGGCGGAGCAATCGCAGGATCTGGTGCATCGGGTGCGGGGCATCGATCGTTTTCGCGGCTGGGACAACCAGTTGCGCAACGAACCCGCGTTCCAGATGGCGATGGAGCGCAAGTTCAAGTCGTACACAGAGGGTGCCGTCCGGCCGGGGTGGAGCGGCGACGTGATCGGCAGCTATGCCCTGCGGATCGGAAACATCGAAACCGCAGCCAGCACCGGTGTCGAGCTGCGTGCTGGCTGGAACATCCCCAATGACTTCGGCAGCTATCCGATTCGTCCCGGCGCGGAGAACCGCCCGCCCTCGGGCGTTTCCGACCTGCGCAGAACAGAGCCTCAATCAGCGCGCGCGCCCAAACCCGGAGCGCATGCATTCCTGAATCTGGAGGCCAAAGCCGTTGCCTGGGATTTCTCGCTCGACGGGAATCTGTTTCGGCACAGCCATCACGTCAGTCGACGGCCCTGGGTCGCTCAGGCAGCCATTGGCATCAGCAGCCAATGGATTGTTGCCGGGCATGGCGTGCGGCTTGCCGTGATGCGCGTCTGGAGAACCCGCGAGTTCGACCAGCAGATCAGCCATCACGCCTTCGGATCGATTGCGCTGCGCATGGAATTTTGAAAGCCCGCAGCCACGCGCCCGCCTGCGAAGCATTCACCAACAACCTCCATGGAGAATCCCGTGAGTCACCTCTTGAACCCTCGACAGCTTTTGACCATCGCCTTGTCGGTAGCCTTGGCTACCGCCGCCACGGGACAGGGCGCGCAGTCCGCCGAGGCTGCAAAGCCGATGGCGCTTCGCAGCGTCATGGAGCGACTTGGCCGTGACATGCAAGCCGTTACCGGTGCGATTTCCAAGGAGGAATGGACGCTGGTCGCCGAGTTGGCGCCAAAAATCGCCAAGCATGCCGAGCCACCCCTGGGCGAAAAAATGCGCATTCTTGGCTGGCTTGGCACGGATGCCGGGAAGTTTCGGGGTTTCGACGGGCAGGTTCAGGACGCTGCGAGCGCCATGGGGGATGCCGCCAAGCGCGGCGACGGCCAGGCCGTGATCGCCGCATTCTCCAAGACGCAGCAAAGCTGCCTCGCTTGCCACCAAAGCTTCCGGCAATCGTTCGTGGAGCAGTTTTATGGGCACCGCTGACACGCACTTGTCCCAGATCGGTTTGCATGGAACATCACGATTGGGAGCGTCACGATGAGCAACTCACAGCCGAGCCTCATCCTGGTGCTCAACTGCGGCTCCTCAAGCATCAAGTTCGCCTTGTTCGATGCGAATGTGTGCCCATTGCCGCGCAAGCCGCTGTGGCACGGCAAAGTGCAAGGGATTGCCGGATCTGCTCCTGAATACGGCGACAGTGGCACTGCACAGCAGCGTATCCAACTGGATCACGAACACCCTCATACCGCTGCCCTCGCTTTGATTCAAGCGCGCATCTCGGCCCGACTCGACGGCCGCCGTATCGTGGCCATCGCACACCGTGTCGTCCATGGTGGCAGCAGGTATTTCGAGCCTACTCTGGTGACCGCTGGCACCATCGCCGAACTGAGAGCCTTGGTTCCTTTGGCGCCGCTACACCAACCCTTTCCTCTGAAAGCCATGAGCCTGCTGTTTGAGCAGTGGCCTGAAATTATTCAGGTGGCGTGCTTCGATACGGCCTTCCACCGCACGATGCCAAAGGTGGAGCAAATCTTGCCGCTGCCGTATTCGGCTTGGGAATGCGGTCTGCGCCGCTACGGTTTCCACGGGCTTTCCTACGACTATATGAGCCACGCTCTGCCCGAGCGCCACGGTGATCTGGCACGTGGCCGCACCATCGTCGCGCACCTCGGCAGCGGGGCCAGCCTGTGTGCGATGCAGAACCTGCAAAGCATCGCCACCACGATGGGTTTTTCCGCGCTTGACGGCTTGATGATGGGCACCCGCACGGGCTCGCTCGATCCCGGCGCCTTGCTCTACCTGATGGAGATCGAAAAACTTTCTCTGGAAGAAGTGGGCTGCACGCTCTACAACCGGTCCGGCCTGCTCGGTGTTTCTGGGATTTCAGCCGAACCGCGCGTCGTGGTGAAGCACGAGGATGACCCTGGAGAAGCCGGCGAACGCGCCCGAATCGCGCTGGCGCTCTATGTGCGCCGCATCGTGCGCGAGATTGGTGCGCTGACCGCAGTCCTTGGAGGTCTGGATCTGCTGGCATTCACTGCCGGCGTCGGCGAGCACAACGCTTTCGTGCGCGAGCGCGTCTGCCGCGACCTTGCCTTTCTCGGCATCAAGCTCGATGCCGGTGCCAACGCCATCGATGCCCACGTCATCTCCACCACCGACAGTCGCGTGCATGTCGCGGTGGAGCCCACCAACGAGGAATGGATCACAGCACGCTATACGCAGGAATTGATGACTACTGCCGCGTAATGTCCCAGTCAGGCCGATCGCACTCAGTTCAACGAACTCTGTAAGCACACAGGGATTCATCGGCATCGAAGAAGGAAAAATACATGACTACTGCTCCCACCATTCGCCAGCGCTGGCTGGCCGGCCACGGCCCAATCGCCCATCGTGAAGAGACCGCTGCACGTGTCGAGGCACTGGTGGCCCGTTTGATCGTCGAAGGCCGCGTTGCCGATGCGGCGACGGCCTACACCCTGCTTGCTGCCGCCGACTGCCTGAGCTGTGTGGCAATGAACGTGGTCGCGCACATGACCTATGCGCGCCGCATCGATCTTTCCGGCGCGCCGCTATCCGCCGAAGACTTCAAGCCAACGCCCGAAGGTCACACCGGCGGCTCGTTGAACATGGTGCAGGCCTTCGTCGGCTACCTTCTCGCCAATGCGCTCACCGGCAGCACACGCTGCTGGATCATGGGGCAAGGCCATTGCGTAGCCGCCATCGAAGCCGTCAACGCATTGACCGGCGACGTCTCGCCCGCGCAGCGGAACCGCTACGACCACAGCGAGGAAGGCCTGTCGCGCCTGTGTGCTGATTTCTATTCCTATGCCATTGATGCGCGAGGCCTCCCGGCTGTGCCGCTGGGCAGCCATGCCGGCCCCAACACCGCCGGCGCCGTGTCTGAAGGTGGCTACCTCGGCTTTGCCGAACTGCAGTACATCCATATGCCGCTGCCTGGCGAATCACTGGTCGCCTTCCTCAGCGACGGTGCTTTCGAGGAACAGCGCGGCCCGGACTGGGCGCCGCGCTGGTGGCGCGCGCAGGACAGCGGCTTCGCTGTGCCGGTGATGATCCTCAACGGCCGCCGCATCGAGCAGCGCACACAGATCATGCAGGAAGGCGGTGCGCAATGGCTGGCTGAAGATGTGCGCCACAACGGCTTCGACCCGATGATCGTCGATGGCCGCGACCCGGCCGCGATTGCCTGGGCGATCATCGAAGCCGAGGACGCGCTGCGCGCGTTCGCCGCTGATCCGGATCGTCGCTATCCGGTGCCGCTGCCCTACGTGATCGCCGAGACCGAGAAGGGTTTTGGCTTTCCCGGTGCAGGCAGCAACGCCGCGCACAACCTGCCGCTGGGCGGCAATCCTCACACTGATGCCGTCATGCGTGATCTGTTCAACAAAAGCGCGGCCGCGCTGTTCGTTGCGCCGGCCGAACTCAGCGCCGCGCTCGCCGCCTTCGCGACCCACGCCGCCCAGCAACGTTCGCTGGAAAGCGCGCATCCGATGGCGCACCGCCATCCCGCCGCGCCCAAGCTGCCCGAACCGTACTGGGAAGCATCGGGCAGCGAAGGCAGTGCGATGACGGCGCTGGACCAGTGGTTTGTCGAGTTCGCCAAGGCCAATCATGAGATGCGCATGCGCATCGGAAACCCGGACGAATTGGCCAGCAACAAGATGGGCGGCACGCTTGCGCTGCTCAAGCACCGCGTCAATGAGGCCGAACCCGGTGTGCCGGAGGACCTGCACGGCGCCATCATCACCGCTCTCAACGAAGAAGCCGTGGCCGCTGCCGCACTTGGCAACAAGGGCGGACTAAATCTCATCGTCAGCTACGAAGCTTTCGCCGTGAAGATGCTCGGCCTGTTGCGGCAGGAAATCATCTTCGCCCGCCACCAGCGCCAGGTCGGGCGGCCAGCCGGCTGGTTGTCGGTTCCTCTCATCGTCACCTCGCACACCTGGGAAAATGCCAAGAACGAACAATCACACCAAGACCCGACCATCGGCGAAGCCCTGCTGGGCGAGATGTCAGACACCTCGCGCGTGCTGTTCCCGGTGGATGGCAACACCGCCGTCGCCGCGCTGCGTGACGCCTATGCCGGACGCGGCCAAATTGCCTGCCTGATCGTCTCCAAGCGCGACGTGGAGAACCGATTTGACGCCGAATCGGCGCAACGCCTGATCCGTGACGGCGCGACTCATCTGATCGGCGATCCCGCCAAGGCCGAGGTGCAGCTTATCGCGCTGGGTGCCTACCAGCTCGACGAGGTAATCAAGGCGCAGCAACACCTCGCCGACCTGGGCAAGGACGTCTGCGTCACTGTCATCCTGGAACCCGGTCGCCTGCGTATCCCGCGCGATGCCATGGAAGCCGAATTCGTCGATGATGATGCCACCATCAACGCGCTGTTTCCGCCGGGCCTGCCGCGTGTGATCCTCACCCATACCCGCCCCGAGCCCATGCTCGGTATCCTGCGCCGCATTGACAGCGGCCCTGCCAGGACTCATGCCCTCGGCTACATCAGCCGCGGCGGTACCTTCGATGTCCCCGGCATGCTGTTCGCCAACCGCTGCACCTGGGCGCATGCGGTGGATGCAGCAGCGGCCGTGGCCGGCTGGAATCGCGAAGCGCTGCTCAACCATGCGCAGCGCGCAGCCGTTGATGGCACCGGTGATCCAAAGGATTTACTGGGCCCGTGAGTCAGGCATGCGAGCACTGTGCCAGTTACGAAGGTCGCCGACAGCGTTCCCTGCGATATGCCGCAGAGGCGTCGAGATGGCCTTGGAAAGACACCCGTGGGTCGGCGCGAGCCTACTCGACAGGCGTGAGCGCCTCTTCAGGTACCTGTTGTTGCTCGCCATCGTGGCGCTCTGCGCTGGATGCGCTGGTGTCAAGGTGCAGACCGTCAGCGCGAAAGACTATGTATCGGAGCGGCGCGGTGACGTGCTGACTACCGACAAACTCAGCACATCGGCGCGTGACGTACTCACGAGTCTCGCGGTTCAGCCAGATCGGTGCAAGGAGAACGTGGACCATTGTGTCCAGGCATTGGCACGCACCGACGGCATCGACTCCGAACGTCAACTCGCGGCGCTGGCTGAGCTCTGGTTGCAGGAGGCGCTGCGGCAGGAGAAGCAGGGACCTGCGGCCCAGTCGCGCTTCGAGGATGCATTGGGTGCCTATTTGCAGGTTGCGCGATATGGCTACGCCTACCTGTTCTTCACATCACGACGGTCGGGCGAGCGGGCCTTCGAGGATCGCCAGACGCAGGTGCGCGACTACTACAACTTTGCGGTGCAGCAGGCGGCCGAGCTGTTTTTCAAGCAGTTTCGGAGCAGGCCTGATCAGGTCAAAGGGCGGATGCAGGTGGGCGACTGGTTGTTGAGCGCAAACCTGTCCGATCTGTACCCGCTGGACCCCGTGCCACGCCGTGCCAGCGAGCTGCTGCCCGCTTCGCGGCTCACCTTCCAGGGTATCCGAAGCATTTATCGGCGCGATGGGCTGGGTGCCGATCTGGTGATTGCGACCGATGGCGGCGCCCTGGGCACAGAGGCAAAGTCAACCGCGCCTTTGGCAGGGTCCTACAGCGAGATGCCTTATCGGCCGGTGACCGCCATCATTGCGTTTACCGGGAGTACGCTGGCGGAGGTTCTTCACACCCAGGAAGCCACGCTGCTCGGCTACGACCCTTACCAGCATGAAACCCTGGATGTCCACGACGTACCGGTGCCGCTTGCCGCGAACTTCACTTCCGCCTACGGACTGTGGTTGGCGCGCTCGGACTTTTCCACGCAGGCACTGCGCAACGTCCTGGGCAAGTCCGGCAGTCTCGACGCGCCGTATGTCTACCTGACGCAGCCATTTGATCCTGACCGACAGGTCATCGTCATGCTGCACGGATTGGCCAGCAGCCCGGAAGCGTGGATCAACGTCGCCAACGAGGTCATGGGTGACGAAGAATTGCGCAAACGCTACCAAGTCTGGCAGGTGTACTACCCCACCAATGCGCCCATTGCATACAACCACGCGAGCATTCGCGCCGCGCTTGCCGCGACCTTCCAGCACTTCGATCCCGAAGGGACTGCGGCCGCCTCGCACGACATGGTGCTCATCGGCCACAGCATGGGTGGGGTGCTGAGTCGATTGCTAGTGTCTTCCTCCGGCAGCGTGTTGCTCGATGCGGTCAAGGAACTCCGGCAGATCGATGATGCGCAGGTCAAGAAGCTGCGAGCGGAAACCGACGGTCTCCTTACTTTCGAGGCCTATCCGGGCATCTCGCGGGCCATCTTCATCGCCGCTCCCCACAAGGGAACGCCTTTCGCCAGCAATCGCCTGTCGCGGTTGCTGTCCGGGCTCATCACCATGCCTGTGAAGGTCGTCGATCAAGTTATGCGGCTCAATCATCAGATCATCGGTGGCGGTCAGGCCTCATCGTCACTCCTGCCGGCCAGCCTGCCCAATGGCGTGGACAGCCTCAAGGATTCGGACCCGTTTATCCGCGCCGCGGCCGAGCTGCCGATTTCGCCCTCGGTGCACTACCACAGCATCGTGGCAAACCACACGCCCAAGACGACGCTTGAAGACTCTGACGACGGACTGGTGCCCTACCGCAGCGCGCATCTGCCTGGCGCCGAGTCGGAACTGGTGATCCCCTATTCCCATAGCGTCCAGGAGACCCCTGAGGCCATTTTGGAGATACGACGGATTCTGCGAGAGCATCGGTAAGCGCGTAAGCTCCCCCTATAAATCTTGCTGCTCGGGCTGCGCCCGGGTGCCCTGGCCCATTCATGGCTTACTGCCTTGAGCCACGTAGCCTCCGGCTACACCCGTTCCTGCCCTCCGGCCGGCAGGTATAGCCGCATACGCAGACCACCCAACGGCGACTCCAGAGCTTCGACGCTGCCGCCATAGGTCTCGGCCAGAGTGCGCACGATGTCCAGACCCAGGCCCGAACCGGGATGGCGCTGGTCCAGCTGCACACCGCGCTCGAACATCCGTGCGCGCTCAGCCTCGGGGATGCCAGGACCGTCGTCATCGACCGTGAAGCAGAGCAGGGCGCCTTCACGCTGCACATCGACGAGCACACGCGAACGCGCCCACTTACCGGCATTGTCGAGCAGGTTGCCCAGCAGCTCATACAGATCCTGCTCCTCACCGCGGAAAGCCACGTCCTCGGCCTGCCGTGCCAGCTCGAAGTCGAGCCCGCGTGCTGTATGCAACCGCTCCATGGTGCGCAGCAGGGCTGCCAGCGGTCCCAGTACCGGGGTCGCCAGTCCGGTGGCGCGCACGGCGGCTGCAGCGCGCGCGCGCGCCAGGTAGTAGTCGACTTGGCGGCGCGCGCTGCCCACCTGTTCGCGCACCAGCTGAGCCAGGGCACCGTCCTCCCCTGCAGCAGCGTTGGCTAATACCGCTAGCGGCGTGTGCACAGCGTGCGCCAGGTTGCCGGCCTGGGCACGCGCCTGCACCACCATGGCGGCGTTTTCGGCCAGCACGTGGTTGAACTCGCCCACCAGAGGCTGCAGTTCCTGTGGAAAACGGCCTTCCAGTTGCATAGCCTTGCCACTACGCACCGCCGCCAGGCGGCGGCGCAGCACGGTCAGTGGTTGCAGGGCATAGTGCAGCTGCAAGGCCACCGCGACTGCCAAGCCTGCTGCCAACAGGCCCAGAGTGGACCACAGCAGACGCGTGAAACGCTGCAACGGCTCGGCGATCAGGGCTGTGTCGGCGGCCACCACCAGGCGCAGGTGCGGCGCCCCTTCATCGGGCAGCTCGACAACGCGTGCCACAGCCAACAGAGCATGGCCCTGCGCGTCGCGCAGGGCCAGTACCCGATAGCCCTGCGCCGGGTAGCCTGTCGGAGCTGGGGGCAGTTGCAGCACCTGGTCCCACAGCGAACGCGAGCGCGCCAATGCCGTGCGCGGCGCAGCGCCAAGTTCGTCCACCTGCCAGTACAAGCCGGATAGCGGCTGATCCAACCGCGCGTCGGCTACCATGGACCCGACGCTGACCTGGTCGGGCGGCGCCCAGTCGACGGCGGCGCTCAGATGATTGAGCTGCATCACGAGCTGTGCCTGCAACTGCTGTGTGATGTGTTCTTGGAATAGACCACGCAGACCCCACGCCGCCAGTGCGATGGCAAGTGCCACCCAGGTCAGCGTGCCGGCCAGAAGGCGCAGTCGCAGCGAACCGCCGGTCATGAGTCGGGGCCGCCCGGCTCCATCAGGCGGTAGCCCAGCCCACGCACGGTTTCAATACTGCCGGGCGGCAGCTTCTTGCGCAGGCGACCAACGAAGACCTCGATGGTGTTGGAGTCGCGGTCGCTATCGTAGGCGTATATACGCTCGGACAACTCGGTGCGCGACAGTACCTCGCCCTTGCGCTGCATCAGGAGTTGCAACAGCTTGAACTCGTGGCTGGTCAGCATCAGCGGCTGGCCGTCGACCAACACCCGCGCCTGGCGCGTATCGAGCGTGATCGGCCCGCATTGCCATTCGGCGCTGGCATGTTCACCGCCGCGACGCAGCAGCGCACGCAGGCGCGCCAACAACTCTTCCATGTGAAAGGGCTTGGCAAGATAGTCGTCGGCGCCGGCGTCGATACCCGCCACCTTTTCCTGCCAGGCGCTGCGCGCCGTCAGGATCAGCACTGGCATCTTGCGTCCCGCGGTGCGCCAGCGCCGCAGCACCGTCAGGCCGTCGAGTTCGGGCAGGCCCAAATCCAGCACGACGGCATCGAACTCCTCGACCTCGCCCAAGTAGTGCGCCTGCACGCCGTCGTGCGCGGACTCGACCGTGTGGCCGGCGTTGGTGATGGCCTGTACCAGTTGCCCGTTCAATATCGGCTCGTCCTCCACCACCAAAATGCGCATCAGTGCCTCTTGCGTTTGATTTTCAGCACTTCGCCGCTGGTCGCATCGACCTTGAGCTTGGCCAGGCGCCCGTCCTTCTGTAGTAAACGGATCTCGTAAATGAAGCGACCGTCGTCGTGCTCAAACTCGATCTTCAGCACTTGGCCCTGGTAATCACGCTCGACCTTGTCAAGTACGGTGCGCAACGGCAGCACCTGACCTCGTTCCAGTGCCTGGCGCGCCAGTTCGTGGTCGTCCGACGAGGCAAACAATGGCCCAGACGGAACCAGCGCACCCGTCAACAGGAATAACAAGGCCAGAAGAGCCAGGTAGCGCCGAGAGCTGGGAGTCAGTGCCGTCATGGATGATTTTATAGCTGCTCAAACCTGAATGCCAGATGAACGCGCCCTTCATCGTCGGTTCAGGAGGCATTCCCGACAATGGCTTCCATGTTCGGCACGGTGGCAGTGCCGGCAACCCACAGGAGGCATCATCATGCAAGCACGCAAACAACCTGATCGCTGTGCCCTGACTGTTCGCGATCGTTTTCACCCCCTGTCGATCGGCGCGCACTGGCTGACCGTGCTGCTGCTGGTGGCCGTGTATGTACTGATTGAGCTGCACGGGGCATTCCCCAAGGGTAGCGGGGCGCGCGAACTGACCAAGCATTGGCACGAGATGCTGGGCTTGGCTGTGTTCGCCATCGTGTTTGTGCGGCTTGCGCTGCGTGCCATCTACCCCGCGCCCACCATCCAGCCGCCACCGCCGCGCTGGCAGGAACAAGCGGCCAGGGCCATGCACATCCTACTCTACGTTTTTCTCATCATCATGCCGTTGCTGGGCTGGTTGGTGCTGAGCGCCAAGGGCAAGCCGGTTCCCTTCTTTGGTTTCGAGCTCCCGGTGCTGATCGGCCCCGACAAAGCCCTGGCACACAGCTTGGAGGACATCCATGAAGCGATCGGCACGGCGGGCTACTTCCTGATCGGCGGGCACGCCGCCGCGGCCCTATGGCACCACTACCTGATGCGTGACGACACGCTGCGGCACATGCTGCCACGCATGGCTTGGCGCGTGCGCGCCGGCTCCCGAGGGCCACTACCCCGGACGCGGGCTTGAGTACAGCCGTTATCCATCCGCACCCGATTTTGATAACCCGGAGATTCCCATGAAACATCACCACAAAATTCTCGGCAGCAGCCTGCTGGCTCTGTCGGTGGCGCTGGCGGCCGCACCGGCCCTGGCGAGCGACGACTGTGAAGTGCCAGTCGCGCGCTGGCAGTCGCGCGAAGCCGTGCGGCAGATGGCGGTGCAAAAAGGCTGGGAAGTCCAGCGCCTGAAGATCGACGACGGCTGCTACGAGATTCGCGGCACCGACGCCGAAGGCCGCGGCTTCAAGGCCAAGATCGACCCGGAAACTCTGGAGGTGATCAAGCTCAAGCAGCGCGATCGCAAGGCCGATCGAAGAGGTGATCGCAAGCGCGAACGCGATCCAATGCACGACCCTCGCGTCCGCGGCGACACCGCCTCGCCCGACAAGCCCCTGTTCACCCCCGGCACCACACCGCGTGGTCAGATCGAATGACACCCTCTGTCCGACCAGACAAGTCCATGAAACGGAGCAAGACCATGAATCAGAAATCTGTCCTCACCGCCCTGATAACAGCCGCTGTCCTGGCATCTCCGGCATTGGCGCAAAGCCGCGAGGTCAACATCACCACTCAGCTCAAGAACTACGGCGGCGATGGTGCCTACCTGGCCGTCTACCTGACCGACGCTCAGGGCGCCTACGCGGGCACCCTGTGGGTGGCTGGCGGCAAGGCCAAGTATTACAAGCACCTGGCCGATTGGAATCGCCTGTCGGCGGGCGATGCCAAGCGCCTAGCGGGTGTGACCGGCGCCAGCGTCGGTGCCGGTCGCAAGCTTACCGTCACCGCTGATCTGGCCGACGCGCTGATCGACGCAGGCTACGAGATCCGCGTTGACGCTGCGGTGGAAGACATGCGCGACAGCCCATCCGAGCTGCGCGTGCCGCTGACCACCGATAACGCCGGCAAGTCGCAGACCGGCAAGGCCTACATCCAGTCGCTGACCTATCAACTCAAATAAATAAACCGAAAGTCCGGGAGCACAAGAATGAGCTGGAAATCCATCCATCGCTGGCTGGGCCTGGTGCTGGGCACGCTGGCCCTGGTGCTGGGCCTGACCGGCACACTGCTGGCCGTGAACCCGCTGCAACAGGCCTGGCAGGCGCCAACCGGCTCGAACGGCTTGTCGGTGGCTGGCCTGGTGCAGCGGGTCGAACGCACCATCCCCGGCATCGAGGAAATGCGGCACCTGCCCTCGGGCGTGGTGGTGGTCTATTCCTTCGACAACGACCAGGCACGTGCCGTGCGCGTCAACCCGACGGACGGCACCGTTCTTGGTCCCTATCAGCCCTCGGCCCTGCCGCGTTGGGTCAAGAACCTGCACCGCACGCTGCTGCTGGGCGATGCCGGGCGCTGGGGCGCCGCTGCCACGGCGCTGGCCATGTTGCTGCTGAGCGCCTCCGGCCTGGTGCTGCTGCTGCGGCGCATGGGCGGCTGGCGCCACGTGACCGGCCGCGTGCGCGGCTCGCTGGCGCAGCGCGTGCACGTGGTCGCGGGCCGCATCGTGCTCGCGATCCTGCTGCTCAGCTCGGTCACCGCGCTCTACATGAGCTCGACCACCCTCGGGATGATCGCTCTGGATGCCGAACCCGAACCGGAAGTGGCTTCCATTGTCAGCGGCCAGCCTGACATCCCGGGCGCGCAGATCGCGCTGTTGCAACAGGTCACGCTGGGCGAATTGCGCGCCCTGAACTTCCCGGATGCGTCCGACCCCGAAGACGCCTGGAAGCTCGCCATGCACCAGGGCGAAATCTGGCTCGACCGCTACACCGGCCAGGCCCTGGCCACGCAGCCTGCCAGCGTGGCGCAGCGCCTGTATGACTGGGCACTGCTGCTGCACGCCGGCGAAGGCGCGTGGTGGAGCTGGACCGTGCTGCTGGCTCTGACGGGTGCCAGCATCCCACTGTTCTGGATCTCCGGCCTGCTCATCTGGTGGCGCGCGCGCCTGGATCGGCCGCGCATCACGCACAACAGCCCGCTGACGCAAGCCGACATGCTGATCTTCGTCGCCAGCGAAAGCGGCAGCACCTGGGGCTTCGCCCAAGCCTTGCACGACGCGCTGGTGCGTGCGGGCCACCGCGTGCACAGCGCGCCGCTGGAGCAGTTCGCCACCGGCCCACTGGCGCGCCAGATCTTCGTGCTGGCCGCCACCTACGGCGAAGGCCAGGCCCCGGCCCATGCTGGCGGCGCGCTGGAGCGCATCGCCGCACTGAAGGCGGGCGCTGTTCCAGTCACCGTGCTCGGCTTTGGGGACCGGCAATTCCCAGCCTACTGTGCCTACGCCGAGGAAATCGACGCCCTGCTGCGCAAGCAGGGCTGGCCCGAGTTGCTGTCACTGGAGCGCGTCCATCAGCAGTCGGCGCAGCAGTTCGCGCGCTGGGGCGAGGCGCTGGCCGCCGTGCTGGGCGAACCCCTGGCGCTGGACTACCGCCCGCGCCTGCCGGCCACCACCGCGCTGCAGCTGGTGTCGCGCCAGGACTACGCCGGGCGCGAGGACCAGCCCGCCGTCATCCTGCGCTTCATCTGGCCGCGGCAAAGCGCCTGGGACCGCTTGCGCGGGCGCGGCCTGGCCCGCTTCGCCGCCGGCGACCTGATCGCCATCGTACCGCCGGGCTCGCCCGTGCCGCGCTACTATTCGCTCGCCTCGGGCAGCGCGGACGGCTTCGTCGAGATCTGCGTGCGACACCTGGCGGGCGGCGTGTGTTCGACCTTCCTGCTGGGCCTGCAACCGGGCGAGCAGGTGCAGGCCTTCATCCGCGAAAACCCCGGTTTTGCCCTGCCGGCCAGCCGGCGCCCGGTGTTGCTGATCGGCGCTGGCACCGGGGTGGCACCACTGGCCGGCTTCATCCGCCGCAACGAACGGCGCGTGCCGATGCATCTGTGGTTTGGCGCGCGCGACCCGGCCCGCGACTATTACTTCCGGCCTGAAATCGAGCGCTGGCAGGGCGAGGGCCGCGTGGCCAGCGTGCGCACTGCGTTCTCGCGGGTGCCGGATGGTGGCGGCTACGTGCAGGACGCGCTGCGGCGCGACGCCGATCGTGTGCGCGAGCTGGTGTCCAGGGGCGCCCTGGTCCGTGTCTGTGGCAGCCGCCCGATGGCGCGCGATGTGGCCGAAACCTTGAACCAAATCCTGTCGGCGCTGCGCTTGAGCGTGGCGCAACTCAAGGCCAGGGGCCGCTATGCCGAAGATGTCTTCTGAAGCCACGCAGGCGACGCGACGGACTCTGCATGGCCCCACCATGGGCACGCGCTGGTCGGTCACTCTGGACGAGTTGTCGGCCACCAATTGTGATGCGCTGCGCCACGAACTTGCCGCCGCCGTCCAGCGGGTGGATCAGCAAATGTCACCCTGGAAGGCCGACAGCGATTTGGTGCGCCTGAACCAGGCGCCGGTGGAAAGTTGGGTTCCCCTGCCGTCCGAGATGCTCGCGGTGCTGGAGTGCGCCCTGGGCGTTGCACGCCTGAGTGCGGGCGCCTTCGACCCCACGGTGGGCGCGCTGGTCGATGCCTGGGGCTTCGGCGCGGCAAGTCAACAGCCGGATCCGGCGGCCATCCAGGCGGCGCGCAGTGACGGCCAGGTGGCCGGTTACACCCAGCTGGAGCTCGATCTCACGACCGGCCGCGTGCGCAAGCACGCCGCGCTGCAGGTCGACCTATGCGGCATCGCCAAGGGTTACGCCGTCGATTGTATGGCTGCCGTGCTGCGGCAGCGCGGCGTGCATCATGCCCTGGTTGCCCTGGACGGCGAGTTGCGCGCGATCGGCCCCCAGGCTGATGGCCAGCCCTGGCCGGTCGCTGTGGAAAGCCCCGAACAAGGTCGCCGTGCCGTGCACGGCGTGATTGAACTGCAGGACCTGGCTATCGCTACTTCAGGAGATTACCGCCACTTCTGGGACGTGGGCGGAACGCGCCTGGCCCACACCATGGATCCGGGCCGCTGTGCCCCGGCCAAAAACGACATCGCCTCGGTCACCGTGCTGGCGCGCGAGGCCATGGACGCCGACGCCTGGGCCACCGCCCTGCTGGTTGCTGGTCCTGGAGCAGGCTTTGCACTCGCCCAGCGTCTGGGACTGGAAGCTTTGTGGCTACTGCGCCGCGAAGGACGCATCGTGGAATTGGGCCTGGGCCGCTTCGCATCCGAGGCGGGCGCTGCCGCGGGTGCCTGATGGGCGGGGCGCGACCGACTTTTATCAGACTGCGCCGCAGCGGCTACCGTTAACTGCGCCAGATCATTCACATCGTGACCCCCACTTCGTAAAGTTGAAGCACATCAACCAACCCAAGGAGTTCCGCCATGAAAACCATTCTGCGCAGCGACGAACTGAGCTGCCCCTCCTGCATTTCCAAGATCGAGAAAGCCCTGAAGGCCCTGCCGGGCGTGCGCGAAGCCACAGTGCACTTTAACTCCGGGCGCATCGACATCGAGCACGAGCCCGCGCAGGCCAGCGCCGAGCTGTTGCAGGAGACCGTGCGCAAGGTCGGCTACGGCTCGCGCATCAGCGCCTTCTGAGCGGCCGCCCGGCCGTCGCCGGGCGCGCTCGCGCCCGGCCCATTCCAGTCTGCATTCCAGAGGTCCATCATGTCCATCTCCCATCCTCCTGTTTCCCGGCTGCAAGCGCTGCGCGCATCGCCCGCGCAGCGGCGCGGCCTGTTGACGCTGGCGAGCGGCGCACTGGGCCTGGGCGGCGTCCTGGCCGCCTTGCTGAACGGGCCCGCGACGCTGATCGCCACGCTGTGGATCCTGGCCGCCGTCATCGCCGGCTCCGATATCGCGGTGCGCGCCTGGCACAGCCTGCGCGCGCGCAGCGCCAGCATCGAGCTGCTGGTGACGATCGCCGCCGTCGGCGCCATCGCCATCGGCGAATACTGGGAAGCGGCCGCCGTCACCTTCCTGTTCCTGCTGGGCGGCTACCTGGAGGCGCGCACCATCGCCAAGACGCGCGGCGCGCTCAAGGATCTGATCGACCTGGCGCCCACCGAGGTCACGGTGCGCCGGGACGGTGCCGAGCTGACCCTGGCGCCGCATGAGGTGGTTGCCGGCGACACCGTGATCGTGCGCCCCGGTGGCCGCATCGGCGTCGACGGCACGGTGCTGAGCGGCCGCGCCGCCGTCAACCAGGCCGCCATCACCGGCGAATCCATGCCCGAGGACAAGTCCGAGGGCAGTCCGGTGTTTGCCGGCACCGTCAGCCACGACGGCTATCTGGAAATCCGCGCCGAGGGCGTGGGCGCCGACACCACGCTGGCGCACATCATCCAGCGCGTCGAGCAGGCGCAGGAGGCGAAGGCGCCGATCCAGCGCTTCATCGAGCGCTTCGCCCAGTGGTACACGCCGGCCATCATCGTGCTGACCCTCCTGACCTACGCGCTGACGCGCAACATCGAGCTGGCGCTGACGCTGCTGGTCGTCGCCTGCCCGGGTGCGCTGGTGATCTCCACGCCCATTTCGGTGATTGCCGGCATCGGCCAGGCGGCGCGCCAGGGCATCCTGATCAAGGGCGGCGAGTACCTGGAGACCGCCGCGCGCATCCGCGCCGTGGCCTTTGACAAGACCGGCACGCTCACCGTGGGCCGGCCGGCGGTGACCTCGGTCGTGCCGCTGGCGGCCCTGCAGCCGGTGCCCGGCGTCCAGCAGGACGACCGCGCGCAGCAACTGCTGCACTGGGCGGCGGTGGCCGAGGGCGGCTCCGAGCACCCGCTGGCGCGCGCCGTCCTGCGCGAGGTCAGGAGCGAGCAGCCCATTGCGGCCGCCGAGGAGTTCGAAACCTTTGCCGGCGGCGGCATCGGCGCCGACTGGCAGGGCCGCCGCATCGAAATCGGCAGCCCGGACTGGCTGCGCCAGCGCGTGGCCGACTGGTCGGCCGAGGCGCAGGCGGCGGCCGAGGCCATCCGCCAGCGCGGCGAGACGCTGGCCGCGGTCAGCGTCGACGGCGCGGTCTTTGGCCTGCTCGGCTTTGCCGACCAGACCCGGCCCGAGGCCGCAGCGGCGCTGCAGCAGCTGCGCGAGGGCGGCGTGCGCCGCATCGTCATGCTGACCGGCGACCACCAGGCCAGCGCCGAGCGCGTGGCCCGCGGCCTGGGCATCACCGAGGTGCAGGCCGGCCTGCTGCCCGAGCACAAGCTGGAGGCCATCGAGCGCCTGCGCGCCGAAGCCGGCGTCACCGCCATGGTCGGCGACGGCATCAACGACGCGCCGGCGCTGGCCACCGCCGACGTGGGCGTGGCCATGGGCGCGGCCGGCACCGATGTCGCCATCGACACCGCCGACATCGCGCTCATGACCGACGACCTGGAGCGCGTCGCGCGCGCCATCACCCTGGCGCGTGCCACGGTGCGCAACATCCGCCAGAATACCGCCATTGCGCTGGTCACGGTGGCCGCGCTGCTGACCGGGGTCTTTGCCGGCGAAGTGCACATGGCGGGCGGCATGTTCATCCACCAGATCTCGGTGCTGCTGGTCATCGTCAACGGCATGCGCCTGATGCGCCCGCGCCGGGCAAGCGCCCCGCGCCCCGCGGCGAGCGCCGAGGTGGCCGCATCGAGCGCCTGATGCACCGCCGCCGCCGTGGCCGTCTGCGGCCACGGCGGCGCAATGGCCCACTCAACGCAGGAGCGAGAAGCATGAACGCGACACCCCGCCCCCCGCCGCTGACCGCAGACCCGGTCGCGCCGGAGCACTGCTCGGCGCAGTTGCGCCACCGCATCCTGAGCCAGGCCCGCTACTTCAGCGGGCTTTCTGCCGAGGTGCTGGAGCAGGTGAGCCGACGCTTTCGCGAGCTCCATTTCCCCGCCGACGCGGTCATCTGCCACGAAGGCGGCAACGCCGAGCGCCTGTTCTTCGTGGCGCACGGCAAGGTCAAGCTGCTGCGCCACAGCGCAGCCGGCGACGACGTGCTGCTGGACCTGCTGCCGCAGGGCGCCCTGTTCGGCGGGCTGGCGCCGCTGGGCACGCGGCACTACCCGGAAACCGCCATGGCGCAGACCGACTCCTGCGTGCTCGCCATCTCCGGCGCCGACTTCCAGCAACTGCTGGAGCAGCACCCGCAGGTGACGCTGGCCGTGCTCACCAGCGTCGCGCGCAGCCTGGACGACGCGCGCGAAGCCATCCGCCAGATCAGCACCTCGGACGTGCGCACGCGCGTCGCCACGGCCCTGCTCAAGCTGGCCGAGCGGCTGGGCGAAGACGGTGCCGATGGCGCCGAGGGCGTGCTGATCCGCTCACCGCTGTCGCGCCAGGATCTGGCCGCCATGGTCGGCGCCACGCCGGAGACCGTCAGCCGCGTCATGGCCGACCTGAAACGCGAGGGCCTGATCGACACCGGGCGGCAGTGGGTCCGCGTCCTGGACCCGCGGGGCCTGCAGGCGCTTGACACCTGAACTGCGATCCGGCGCCGCGATCCGCGCCGGGCCACCGCCAACGTGCGCCGGGCCCCGGCAGGGTCGATGAACGCCGGATAAACGCGTCGTTCAGCATGAATTCATGGCTCCCCGTGCAAACTGGCCTGACAGTCCGCATGGACTGGAACCCACGCCAAGGAGTGCACCATGAAATCCACCACCCTGATCGCCACGACCGCCGTGCTGGCCGCTGTCGCCAGTACCACGCTCCTGGCCGCCGACCGCGACACCGCGCGCAACGCGCGCGCCACCGGCTACGACCACGGCATGCAGGTCGTCGCCAACCACGCCGCCGAAGGCAGTCGCGCCTTTGGCTGGCGCTACTTCAGCGACCCGAAGACACGCCGCGCCGTGGTCATCAGCCCGCAGGGCGATTACTACCTGAGCCGTGGCAAGGGGCTGCGCTGGGTCGCAGGCATGCCGGCCGCGGCCTGACGCGCCGTGGGCCAGCCGCCCGGGCCGTACGGCCCGGGCGGCGCGGCAGGCTGGGGCGCCGCCATGCGCGTCGACCCGCCCGGCGCGCAACCCGTCATTTTCTTGACATTTCCCAAGACCGCCGGAAGTCGATCGAACCCGGCACCGGGCGCGGCCTCAGAAAGTCCAGACGGGTGATCGGCACCCGTCGTTTCACTGGAGCAAACCCATGAAGACTTCGATTCGCAACATCCTGATCCCCGCACTGGCGGCCGCCGCGCTGACCGCGGCGCTGGGCGGAACCGCGCTGGCGCAGACGGCGGGGCACGACCACGACGGCGCCATGCCCCACGCGCTCAGCCTCAACGACGGCCGCAAGTGGCCGACCGACGCACCGCTGCGCGCCGGCATGAAGAACATCCGCGACCTGGTGGCGCCCGAGCTCGACGCGGCCCACGCCGGCACGCTGGATGCGGCGCGCTACCAGCAGCTGGCAACCCGGATCGAGACCGAGGTGGGCGGCATCGTCGCCAACTGCAAGCTCGAACCCGAGGCCGACGCCATGCTGCACCTGGTGATCGCCGACATCGGCCAGGGCACCGACGCCATGGCCGGCAAGGATGACCAATTGCGCCCGGCACTCGGCCTGACCAAGGTGGCGCGCGCCGTCAACCAGTACGGCAGCCACTTCGACGACGCCGGCTTCAAGCCCCTGGCCGAGAACCATTGAAGCGCGTGAGCCCGGCGTGAGCCCCGCCCTGTCCCGGCACCGGGTCATGGTGACTCGATGAATCCGGCCGCGCCCCGGGCGATGCGCGCGCCCGGCTTCTACGACGCGGTGGCGCCGATCGTGGTGGCCGATCCCCTGGCCGCCCTGCTGGGCGCGACCGAGGACGGCTGGATCGAATACCGCTACCTGGATGCCGTCAAGCTGGCGGGGCACTCCTGTCCCACCGTGGCCGGTGCCTGGCTCATGACCGGCAGGGCACTGGCGCGCCTGTACCCGGACGCCCTGCCCGAACGCGGCCAGATGCGCGTCGAGCTGCGGCAGGCCGCCGACGCGGGTGTGGCGGGGGTCATCGCCAGCATCGCGGGCCTGGTCACGGGTGCTGCGGCCGAAAGCGGCTTCAAGGGCCTGGCGGGCCGCCATGGGCGCCGCGACCTGCTGCGCTTCGGGGTTCCCATGCAAGGCGAAATCCGCTACACGCGGCTGGACACCGGCCAGGCGGTCGAGCTTGCGCATCAACCCCAGGCCGTGCCCCGACCACCCGGGTTGACCGAGAAGATGCGCGCCGCGCTCACGCCGGGGGCCGACGCGGCGACGCGCGCAGCCTTCGCCGGGGCCTGGCAGCATTGGGTGCGCGCCATGCTGGTCGACCACGCCGACGACCCCGCGCTGATCGCCGTGATCCAGTCCGGGCCATGAATCGGCGCACCGTCCCGACCGCCGCGCTGCTGGCGCGGATGCCGTTGTTCAGCAGCCTGTCGCCCGCGGCGCTGGAACACCTGGCGGCCGCGACCCTCACGCTGCGACCCAGGTCCGGCGAGGTGTTGTTCGACCGGGGCGAGCCCGCGCGCGGCATCTATCTGGTGGTCTATGGCGACATCAAGTTGATTTCCACCACACCGGCGCGCGGCAGCCGCCTGACCGGGATGGCGCACGCCGGACACAGCTTCGGCGAGCCGGTGCTGTTTCTGGAGCGCCCGACGCTGGTGCGCGCGCAGGCGGCGTGCGACGCCCTGGTGCTGATGGTGCCGGCGGACGCCGTGGTCGCCGAACTGGACCGCAATCCGAAATTCGCGCGGCAGATGATCGCCGGTCTGAGCCGGCGCGTGCAGTCGCTGGTGAACGAACTCGACCAACAGGCCCTGGGCAGCGGCAGCGCGCGTTTCGTCGCCTACCTGGCGCGCCAGGCGCAGGGCGCGCCAAGCCTCTCCTGGACCCTGCCGGCCACGAAAAGCCAGATCGCCTCGCAACTCAACGTGACGCCCGAGCACTTCTCGCGCATCCTGCGCGAGCTGGTCGACGCCGGCCTGCTCCAAGTCCAGGGCCGGCGCATCGTGGTGCCCGACATGGAGCGGCTGCGGCAAGGCGCCCAGTGAGTCCGGGAGGGCCCGCGGCGCTGCGGATCGCGCGGCCGCCAGCCCTGGCCTGGCCGCAGCCCCTGGGTCGCGCTCCAAGCCGGTCAAGCCGGCATCCCGGGCCCCGGGTCGACATGATGAACGCGACCTAACGCGACCTAACTGCCATGAGCCGGGGGGCACCCTGGATAATGGAAGACACTGAGGTGTGCGGGCCAGCGTGGGTAGAGGTTGGTCAATTTTTTGATGGCATCGTGACCGCGGTACCTAACTTGACCCGCTGCCGGCCACTCGTACCCAGGATTGCCTGCGAGCGCTGCCCCGTCCCGTGAGGGATGAGGCGCGCCTGACAGCCCACATTAAACAGAGCCGCCGGGCGTGCCCGGCAGGCCGTTGGTCGGCGGCACCTTCGCCAAGCCCGCACGCTTGTGATTGTTGTTCAAGCTGCAGGAGCCTGTCATGGAGTTGACCCCGATGCACAAGCGCGTCATCGCGCTGGACGTTCACCAGGCCAAGATCACCGCGTGCGCCGTTGTCGAACATGACGACGGTCGCGTGGAGGTCACCAAGCGCGACTTTGGCGCCTTCAGGCGTGACCGCCGCGCGCTGGCCACCTGGGCACTGGAGGTGCGCCCCGAGGTGGTGGTGATGGAGAGCACGGGGGTGTACTGGAAGAGCCCGTTCGCGGCACTGGAGGCGGCGGGCATCGTGGCGTGGGTGGTCAACGCACGCCACGTCAAGGCCGTGCCCGGTCGCAAGACCGACATGGCCGACGCGCAGTGGCTGGCCACGCTGGCGCGGGCGGGCTTGCTGCGCGCCTCGTTCATCCCGCCCAGGGACTTGCGCGAGTTGCGGCTGGTGGCGCGCCAGCGCCAGAAGCTGGTGGGCATGTGCAGCGCCGAGAAGAACCGGCTGCACAAGGTGCTGGTGGATGCGGGTATCCGCATCAACGTGCTGGTGACCGATATCCACGGCGCCAGCGCGCGCGCCATGATCAAGGCGCTGCTGCAGGACAAGCCTTTGCACGAGGTGCTGGACCTCAAGGGACGGCTGCGCGCCAGTCGCGAGGATCTGTTCGAGGCGCTGAGCACCGAGCAGCTCAGTACCGTGCATCGCTTCGTCGCTGGCGAGATCCTGCAGCACATCGAGGACATCGAGCAGCGCATCGCGCGACTGGATCGATACTTGCTCGACGCGCTGGTGCCCTGGCAGCCGCAGTTGCAATTGCTGCAGACCCTGCCGGGCATCGACTTGCAGGGCGCGGCGATGCTGCTGGTAGAGATCGGTGCGGACATGAGCGTGTTTGGCAGCGCCGAGCGTCTGGCGTCGTGGGTGGGCATCTGCCCGGGCAACAACGAGAGTGCGGGCAAACGCAAGAGCGGGCGCATCCGCAAGGGCAATGCCTGGGTGCGCCGGCTGCTGTGCGAGTTCGCCCAGGCGGCGGCGCGAACGCGCTGCGCCTTCAAGGACAAGTTCCAGGCGCTGGCCATCCGCAAGGGGCACAAGAAGTCGGTGGTGGCGCTGGCACACAAGATGCTGCGCACGGTCTACGCCATGCTCAACAGCGGCACCTTCTACCAGGATCGGGTCGTCGACTACGAGGCCTTGAACGTGGCGCGCAATGCCCCGCGCTGGCTCAAGATGCTGCAAAAGCACGGCTTCATCGCCGCGCCCACCACCGCCTGAGTCATCCCTGCCGCTGTGTCTGCACGCCCGGGCCAGCGTCAGGTCAGGCTTTGCTGCGTCTGGCGACAGGTGTCTTCCACATTAAACGCACCGTTCAGCATCGATTCACGGCCTCTCGCCCACACTGGCTCCACGGTCCGCATCGACTGGAATCCACGCCAAGGAGAGCACCATGAAATCCACCGCCCTGATCGCCACGATCGCCGTCCTGGCCGCTGCCGGCAGCTCCGCGCTCCTGGCCGCCGATCGCGCCACCGCGCGCAACGCGCGCGCCACCGGCTACGACCACGACATGCAGGTCGTCACCAACCACGCCGCCGAAGGCACGCGCGCCCATGGCTGGCGTTACTTCACCGACCCGCAGGCGCACCGCGCCGTGGTCATCAGCCCCGAAGGCGACTACTACCTGAGCCGCGGCAAGGGCCTGCACTGGGTGGCGGGCACGCCGGCTGCCACCTGAGAAATCGGGGCCAGCCCGCGCAGCAGGGCTGGTGCCCTCGGCGGGCACCAGTCAGCCTCATTTTCCTGAACGCGAACCGGGGGGCAGACCAGACCAAACCCCGAGGCCTAAAGCCCGAAGCCCGAAGCCCGCAGACCAATGGGATGGTCGAGCGCTTCAATGGGCGAATTGAAGATGTCTTGCGAACACACCGCTTCATCGATGGCCAAGACATGAAGCAAACCATCGAGCGCTACGTGCATGTGTACAACCACCAGTTGCCCAGTCTGCGCTTCAATCCAGAAATCCGGTGCAGCCATGAAAGAATGCCACAGAAACAAGCCTGAATTGTTCAGAAAGAGAGGCCGTACGATCATCTGGGATGCGACAGTTGCCCTGGTACCGGGTGATTCAAGACGACGGATCAGACCTCTTCAATCTCGAGCAAGTGACAGGTATGGGTTGTTTGGCGGCGTTTCTGCGAACAGTAGGCGCGCATCGTCCAAGAGATAGCCGTGGATGTGGCGAGACCTCCTGGGGCCAGTAACCTCGCAAGCCCAAATATTTCGGCCGTTGGGATGCTTACGATGCTGCTGCAGTCGCTCAAAGCGTTTTTGTACCCACTGCCAACCCTGCTGGCTATCCTGCTGAGCCAGCATACCTACCTGAGGGTGCTCCTGTGCATACCGCTGGAATACACCGGGACTGACCAAATATGCAGCATCGCTGACGGTATGCACCAGCGCCTTCGCGTCATTGATGATGAGCCGCCGCGATGCGATGCCCTGTTGCAGCCACGCCATGAAGTGCTCGCCAGATGGCTGCGTCGCCGAGGATGAGAGCACAGGTATAGGTGACGAGGGCGGAGCCGCAGCCGAGGTTGGCGCGGACGCCTGGGCGCGCGCGGCAAGCACCTCGCCTGAGATGGCTTGCGCAGCCTGGTGGGTGGCAGGCAGGTCATCCGCTCCCACCATTGCCAGCATGTCCGCCATGACGTCGGGCACGGCCTGGACCTTGGATGAAGGAATCGGCGCAGTGCTACCGCTTTCCCATTGCGGAGCCTCTTGCTTTTTCGAGGGGGGTGTAGTGTTTTCCGTAGGACGACCGTCCGACGCATTGGCCTCTTTATCCTCGGAGGTCGCCGCGTCGATCACCACCGTTCCAGCAAATGACGCAGGCCGCTCGTCAGCCTCCCAAATGAGCGCAGGCGCGAGCCGCAACAGGGTGAACGAGTGGGACCAGCCGGTGGAACTGGTTATGGTAGCGCGCCAGATTGCCTTGCCATCGGGCGTCGGCTGCAACATGCCGTGATCCTGGAGGACGTTGAACACCGCGGTGTTGTTCGCCGGGATGCCATCGACGCCCTGGGACAGCAGGTGCGCGCGGAGCTTGTCGGAAACGGTTTTGCTCACCAGCCATAGCGCATCGTCCGTGAGCCAGCCATCGGAGGCTTCGGGCTGGTTCAGTTTCAGCTCTTCCTTGAGCAGGTAGCGCAGCCCGTTGACCAG
>OFTY01000569.1_pt1 | contig 24185 bp, 22 predicted proteins | sample 1775061 | NCBI WGS metagenome assembly OFTY01 (sample SAMN08195773, study PRJEB24354) | sludge metagenome | isolation source: sludge from phenol fed wastewater aerobic bioreactor B | place: India: Nagpur | collected 2016-09-16 | reverse complement strand
GCCCTGGCCCTGCCGCGCGCCATCCACCTGTTGGACGCCCTGGGCCTGCGGCCTTGGCACGAGCCCGAGGACGGCATGTTCCTGTGGTGCCGGCTGCCCGACGGCATCGACGGCGCGCGCCTGGCGCAGGCGGGCCTGCAGCAGGGCCTGATGCTGGCGCCCGGCAACGTCTTCAGCCAGGCGCAGGCGGCGGGCGCCATGATGCGTTTCAACGTGTCGCAGATGGACGATCCCCGCCTGCCCGACCGTCTGGCTACACTGATCAGGACCTGTCCGCGCTGATCAGGGACGCACCCGGTCCGCCGGGGCGCCCGGCGCCCATTCCCTTTTCCCGAACTCCCGATTCCGATAAAAGACCGCCATGCTCCCCCCGTCCGACACCGAAGTGCTCAACGCGTTCCACGGTTCCCTGCGCGCCCAGATCGACACCCTGCCGCCCCCCTGGAAATCCGCACTGGAGGCCCCGCACCTGCAAGGCATCCTGGACCGGCTCGACGCGATGCTGGCCGAACGGCTGGCCGCGGGCGCGTGCATCTTCCCCCTGCGGCCCTTCCGCGCCCTGACCGAGATCCCGCCGGACGCGGTCCAGGTGGTGATCGTCGGCCAGGACCCCTACCACGGGCCGAACCAGGCCCAGGGCCTGGCGTTCTCCGTGCCGGACTTCTGCCCGACGCCGCCCAGCCTGCGCAACATGTTCAGGGAACTCGCCCTGGAATACGGCGAGCCGGAACAGCCGCCGCGCAACAGCCTGGTGCGCTGGGCGCGCCAGGGCGTGCTGCTCTTGAACACCTCGCTCACCGTCGAGGCCCACCAGCCCGCGTCCCACGCCAAGAAGGGCTGGGAGCACATCACCGACGCCCTCATCATGCGGGTGCTGCGCGAGGCCCGCCCCAAGGTCCTGCTGCTGTGGGGCTCGCACGCGCAGGCGCGGCGCGCGCTGCTGGACATGCAGCCCCCGGCCGGCCCGGTCGAAGTGCTGATGGCCAACCACCCCTCGCCCCTGTCGGCCCAGCGCCCGCCGCGCCCCTTCATCGGCTGCGGCCATTTCCGCCAGGCCAACGACTGGCTGCAGGCGCACGGGGAATCAGGCATCGACTGGATGCTGGCCCGCACGCCCCCCGCCGCCCCCGGCTACGGCGGCTGAGGCGCCCGCCCCGGCCGCGGCATCCCCGGCGGCGTCCTCACCCCGTTCCCGCGCCATGGCGGCCGGACGGCCGGGCCGGCGGCGGTCCGACGACAGGCGGACGCAATCCCGGCCCGCGGCCTTGGCCTCGTACAGCGCCCGGTCGGCGCAGGCCAGCAGGTGGTCCAGGTCATGGCCGTCGGCCGACGCGCACGCGCTGCCGATGCTCACCCTCAGGCGCCCGGGCGCCCCGGCGGCCTGCCCCGCCAGGCTGCGGCGGATCCGGTCGGCCATGTCCAGGGCGCTCAGAGGCCCCAGGTCCGCGGCCAGCACCACGAATTCCTCGCCCCCGATGCGGGCGCACAGGTCGCCCTGGCGCACGCGGGCGCGCAGGACATCGGCGAACAGGGCCAGCACCCGGTCGCCCGCCTCGTGGCCATGCTCGTCATTGATGCGCTTGAACCAGTCGAGATCGCACATCAGCAGGGCCATGTCGCGGCCTTCCTCGCGCGCCAGCGCCAGGGCCGCCGCGCCCTGCTCGAACAGGGCGCGCCGATTGGCCAGCCGGGTCAGCGTGTCGTGCAGGGCGGCATGGCGGTACTGGCGCTCCGCCCGCGCGCGCACCAGGATCAGGACGCCGAAGGACAGGCTGACGCAGAACAGGATGCCTTCCAGGATGGTGACGGTGAAATCCGGCCACAGCAGCCAGGTCACGCCCGGTATGTGCGCAACCGTCACCACCCGATAGAGATAGAACAGGCCATGGATGGCCAGCACGATCAGCAGCGGAAGCACCGAGCCGGCGTCCTGGCGCCGTTCGGGCCATATTTCCCGGCCGGCCGCCACCAGGTAGACGATCGACAGCAGGGAAAAGACCAGCAGCCGGAGGCCGTCCGAGGCCATGAACCCCGGCCACTGGCAGAGCAGGAACCATGCCGCCGCCCCGGCCAGCAGCACCCGCCGGTGCGCGCGCCCGCCGACGTAGACCCGCAGCGCCGCCCAGACGCAGGCATGGCCCGAGAGCAGCAGCATGTTGGACAGCACGATCACCGGCTCGCGCCAGCCCGGCAGCTCGCGCGCGATGCTGACCACGAAACCCGTCCCGCCGAGCAGCAGGGCGCCCGACATCCACAGCAGCGTGCGATCGCGCCGCCCCTGCAGGGCGGCCAGCAGCATCAGCCCGCCCATGAGGAACAGCACGAAGGCTTCGACGATCAGCAGAGTACGGGCGTCCAGGTTCCACATCGGGCATGCGCCTACTTTTTTCCTGTCCGGAGGGCCCGGATTGTTTCAAAGCATTTCACACCTGAAATGCCTATGATGGCAAACGGAACAACCCTGGAATTTTAGATGACGATCGAATCCGTCCGGCGGTTCTTTACCCAGCACGCCCCCGACCTGGACATCCTCGAACTGGAACAGAGCACCGCCACGGTCGCCCTGGCGGCCGAAGCCCACGGCGTGGCGCCCGGCCAGATCGCCAAGACCCTGTCCCTGCGGGCGGGCGACGCCGTCGTCCTGGTCGTGGCGCGGGGCGACGCGCGCCTGGACAACCGCAAGCTCAAGCAGGCCTTCGGCGGCCGCGTCAAGATGCTGCCCGCCGAAGAAGTCGCCGACCTGACCGGCCACCCCGTGGGCGGCGTCTGCCCCTTCGGCCTGGCCCGGCCGCTGCCGGTCTACTGCGACGTCAGCCTGCGCGATTTCGACGTCGTCATGCCGGCGGCGGGCTCCACCCGCAGCGCCGTGCGCATCCACCCCGAACGCCTGGCCCGGCTGACCGGCGCATCCTGGGTGGACGTGTGCCAGGCGGCCGCGCCGGCGGACGCCTGATCCCGCCGTCCTGCCCCCTGGCGGCCCCGCCCGGCCGCGCGCCGCCGCGCCGGGCTTGTTGAAGCTGAAGCCTCAACCCGGCGGACGCCGCGCCGCAGGGATCGAGGCTTCATGGGCCGGGGGGCGCGTCCAGCACCCGCTCCACGCCCTCGGCGGCGGCCGCGTCCAGCCGCCCCGCCTGGCGCGCCAGGGCCACGCCCCGGCGGCACAGGCGGTCGTACAGGTCGCGCATCTCGGGATCGACCGCCTGCAGCGCCTGGCGATGCAGGCGCACCGTGCCCGCGTCCCCGCGCGACACGGGGCCCGGCATGCCGGCCGCCACCCCGCTGCGCGCCAGGGATTCCACCGTGCCCCGCAGGAGCGGCAGCAGCGCGTCCAGCGCCTGCCGTTCCGTCGCTCCCCAGGACTGCCACAGGCGCACCGCCTCGGCCAGCAGGGCGTGGACGTGCTGGGACGCGTAGCCGCCCGAGGCGTGGTAGCGCACGCGCGCGCCCGGCGGCAGGTTCAGGCCGACGCAGCCCAGGCGGCGGGCCAGTGCATGCAGCAGGGCGTCCAGCGGCGGCTCCGCCTCGATGGCCACGGTGCAGCCCGGCAGGCTGGCGAGCGCCGCGCCGGGGTCCGCGCCGAAGGCCTGCATGGGGTGGAAGCCTCCGATCAGCGCGCCCGCCTCGGCGGCGGGCCGCAATGCGGCCACGGGCGTGGCGCCGCTGCAATGGGCCACCGCCTGGCCGGGGCGCCAGGGCACGGCCTGGGCGATCCCGGCGATCAGGGCGTCGGGCGAGGTGAGGAACACCAGGTCGCACTCCCGCGCCACGCCGGCGGGATCGCCGGGCCGGCAGTCCGGCAGCGATTCGGCCAGGGCCCGGGCGCTGGCGGCCGAGCGGCTGGCGACCCGGACGACCGGAACGCCGGCCGCCTGCAGTGCCAGGGAGAGCGCCCGCGCGAGCCGGCCCGCGCCGATGAAGCCGACCCGCAATGCCGAGGGCTCGGACGGCGTCCACGCCGCCGGGCGCGCCGATTCACCGGATTTCTTCGATTCGTCCATCCGTCCCTCCTCTGTCCAGGCGCCGTGCGCGCAACCCTATAATTGTAGGCTCGCGCGTCCGGCATGCCCCGCTGCCTCCCCCCTGCTTCCCGACCATGTCCTCCGCCTCGAATCCGCTTTCCATCCCCAGTCTGACCGCTCCCGTCGCCATGGGCTACGTGCCGCTGGGCGCGGTCTTCGGCTTCCTGTTCGTCCAGGCCGGCGGCTCCGGCTGGCTCGCGCTGGCATCCAGCCTGCTGATCTACGCCGGCGCCGCCCAGTTCATGATGGTGCCGATGCTGGCCGCCGGCCTGCCGCTCAGCGCCATCGTCCTGGCGACCCTGGTGCTGAACCTGCGCCACGTGTTCTACGGCCTGTCCCTGCTGAACACCCTGCCGGCCAGCCGCTGGCGGCGCTGGTACTGCATCTTCGCCCTGACCGACGAGACCTATTCCGTCCTGACGGCGCTGCCCGCCCGGGAACGGGCGCCGCGCATGGCGCTGATCAGCGCCCTGAACCAGGGCTGGTGGGTGCTCGGCACCGCGCTGGGGGCCGTGCTGGGCGCCCAGGCCCAGGTCGGCCTGGCGGGGCTGGACTTCGTGCTGGCGGCCCTGTTCGCCGTCCTGGCCGTGGAGCAATGGCGCGCGCGGCGCGATGCCGTGCCGATCTGGATCGCGGCCGCCGCCTATGCCGCCGGCTGCATCCTGATGCCTTCCCAGGCGCTGGCCATCGCCATCGCGCTCAGCCTGCTGGCCACCGCCCTGCGGCCCGCCCGGCCGGCGACCGCCCCGGGAGCCGCCCATGACTGACACCGGCTACGTCCTGACCGCCATCGCGCTGATGGCCCTCGTGACGATCCTCCTGCGTGCCCTGCCCTTCATCGCCGGCCACTGGCTGCGCCGCCACCCCATCGTGCACAAGCTCGGCGACTCGCTGCCGCTGTCGATCATGGTCCTGCTGCTGGTCGACACCGCCGCGGGCCAGGCGCGCGCGCACGACGGCCTGCCCTGGCAGGAACTGGCCGCCGTGGTGCTGGTGGTGCTGCTGCAATGGCGCACGCGCCAGACCCTGCTGAGCATCGCGGCGGGCACCGCGCTGTATGTCGCGCTGCGCGTAGTGCAGTAATCGGGCCCCTGACCGGGCGCCGCGGCACTCCCCCGGGCGCCACCGGGCGCCCAACGGTTCCGGTTCCGGCGGCGCCGGCGCAGCCCCTACAATCGGGATATCGCCCTCTTCCACCAGGAGCCCGCCCCATGCCCAGCTTTGACGTCGTCTCCGAAGTCGACAAGCACGAACTGACCAACGCCGTCGACCAGGCCAACCGCGAACTCGCCACCCGCTTCGACTTCAAGGGCACGGATGCGCGTTTCGAGCTGGAAGGCTATGTCGTCACCCAATCGGCGCCCAGCGCCTTCCAGCTCAAGCAGATGCTCGACATCCTGCGCGGCCGCCTGTCGGCGCGCGGCATCGACGTGCGCTGCATGGACGAGGCCGAGCCGCTGGAAAACCTGGGCGGCGCCCGCCAGAAGATCACCATCCGCCAGGGCATCGAGCAGGCCGTGGCGAAAAAGCTCATCGCCGCCGTGAAGCAGGCCAAGCTCAAGGTCGAGACCCAGATCAACGGCGACAAGCTGCGCGTGACCGGCAAGAAGCGCGACGACCTGCAGCAGGTGATCGCCCTGCTGCGCAAGACGGACGTGGAACTGCCGCTGCAGTTCCAGAATTTCCGCGACTGAAACTTCCGCGACTGAAAGGCCCCGCAGGCCGGGCGCCGCGCCCGGAAGCGCCGCGGCCGGGATCACGGCCGCGCGGCCAGCGTCTCCAGGCGCGCCGCCAGGGCCTCGGACCGCAGGGAAGCCTCGTAATGAGCCCGCAGCGCGGCCTCATCGTACCGGCCGGCCGCCACCTGCATCAGGTCGGCCTTCATGGTCCGCAGCACCGCCGGCTCGCAAGCGCGGATGCCCTCCAGGTAGCGCTCGACGGCCGCCATCAGGTCCTGGCGGTCGACCACCTCTTGCAGGAACCCGATCCGCAGCATTTCCTCGTCATGGATGGCCTGAGCCGCCAGGAACAGCTTCTTGGCCGCTGCCAGCCCCAGCACCGTCACGTAGCGGCGAATGCCGCCCGGATAATAATGCAGGCCGATCCTCGAGGCCGGCATCAGGAACCGGCTTCCGGTCACGCCGATCCGGAAATCGCAGCACAGGGCCAGATCGGTCGCACCGCCGTAGACACTGCCGTTCAGGGCACAGATCGTGGGCAGGGGAAACCGCTCCAGTTCATCGAGCATGTCTTCAAAGCGGCTGTCCAGCTGATCGCGTATTGCCCCCAGCGTATAGCCGGAACTGAACGTCTTGTCCCCCGCCCCCGTCAGGACCAGCGCGCGCAGGCCCTCGCGGGCGACCGCCTGACGCAGGTGTCCGCCGATCACGGTGCAATCGTCCGGCGCGATCCGATTGTGCTGCGAGATCCGCCGCAGCGTCAGGAAGGCGACGTCGCCCCTGAATTCCAGAGAAGGTTCCCGGTCCTGCATCTCACGTCTCCTTGCTCGGACTGTGGTTCGCATCCGTTTCCTCGGATCAGGCCCCCGCCCCCATCAGCCGATCCGGCAGCCAGGTCGCCAGTTCGGGGAAGAGGGCCAACACCATGATGAACGACAGCATGATCGCCACGAACGGCAGGACCCCCAGCATGATGTCGCGCAAAGCCACCTGGGGCGCGACCCCCTGGATGACGAACAGGTTCAGGCCCAGCGGCGGGTGGATCAGGCCGATTTCCAGATTGATGGTCATGACGATGGAAAACCAGACCAGATCGATGTGGCTCTGCTGCAGGACCGGGAGGATCACCGGCATGCTCATCAGGATCACGGAGACCGGCGGCAGGAAGAAGCCGGCGACCAGCAGGAAGACGTTCAGCAGCAGGATCAGCTGCCATTCGTGGAGACCCCAGCCGAACACCCATTCCGCCAGGCTCTGCGTGATGTACAGGTAGGACATCATGTAGGCGTACACGGCGGCGCCGGCCACGATCATGAGGATCATGCAGGACTCGCGCACCGTATCGCGCATCATGGGCCAGACATCGCGCATCCGGTAGGTCCGATACAGGAACACCACCAGGGCCAGCGCCATGAAAGCCGCCACGGCCGCCACTTCCGAGGGCGTGGCAAAGCCGGTGTACATGAACACGGTCACGGCCACGATGATGGCCAGGAAAGGCAGCGACCGGACCGATCCCCGCAGTTTCTGCCCCATCGTGTAGGACGCCGCCGGCACGGCTCCGCCGCCGTGCCGGATCCGGTCGAAGCGCACGCTCGACAGCCAGGCGTACAGGGCGAACAGCACGACCAGGAGGATGCCGGGCACGACCCCCGCCAGGAACAGGCGGGCGATCGAAGTGTGCGTCACGATCCCGTACACGATCAGCGTCAGCGAAGGCGGGATCAGGATGCCCAGGGTGCCACCGGCCGCGATGGACCCGGTTGCCAGGCGCACGGGCACCTGCCGCTCGATCATCTCGGGAATCCCGATCTTGCCGATCGCCGCGGAGGTCGCGGGACTGGAACCGCACATGGCCGCGAACAGGCCGCACCCCATGATGTTGGCGATCACCAGGCCTCCCGGCACCCGCACCAGCCAGCGGTGCAGCGCCTCATACAGGTCCTTGCCGGCCCGGGAGGCGCCGATGGTGCATCCCAGAAGCACGAACAAGGGGATCGTCAGCAGTGCGAAGCTGGACAGTTCTCCGATGAAGATGCTCGAAACGGAGGACAGCGCTCCCGCGTCGCCGAAGATCAGCAGGAACACGATGGAGATCAGGACCAGGCCGAAACCGATCGGGATGCCCGAGAACAGGATCAGGAACGTGGCGATGAACAGTGCGAAGCCGATCTGCAGTTCAGACATTCTTCATCTCCCGCCGGCGCGTCCCCAGGGCGCGCAGGATTTCGAGGACATACTGGAATGCGGTCAGCAGCATGCCCACCGCCACCGTCGAGTACTTGGGCCAGACGAGCGGCTGCCAGACCCCCAGCGCACGCTCGTGGGTGGCATAGGCATGGATCGTCAGTTCCAGCCCCGCGCATCCCAGATAGAAGCACACCGCGCAGGCCAGCACCTTGGGCAGGAGAGTCATCCAGCGGCCGGACGTGCCGGACAGCAGGCTGTCCAGCAGATCCATCTTGACGTGCCCGCCCGTGACCAGCGTGTACGGAGATGCCAGGAAGGTCGCGCCGATCATCAGCTCGATCGCCGTTTCCAGTTCCCAGGAACTCTGCAGGCCGATCCCCCGCTTGAACACCATCCAGGTGATGATGAGCGTTGCGGCCACCAGCAGGATGGCGGCCAGTACGGCCAGGATCAGGTTGACCCGGGCCATGCATTTTTCCAAAGTGCGCACGATGCCCTCCGGTATCCGTGGACGGGCTTCCCGTCACTTCGACAGGGCTTCGACCGACTCCAGCAGCCCCTTGGCCTCGGGGCTGATCGCCGCATACTCCGGCCATGCCGTCCTGTGCGCCAGTTCCAGCCAGCTCCTGTACTCGTCCTGCGTCATGGCATGGACCTGCACTCCCGCGGACTCGAACTTCTTCACGGTGTCGTGCTTGATACGGTCCTGTTCCTTGTTGAAGGACGGCAACGTGGCTTCGGCAGCCTTCTCGAAGACACGCTTCTGCTCGTCGCTCAGGCCGTCCCAGGCCTTGGTCGAAATCACCAGGGGCTGGAACACGACGAAAATGGTGTAGTCCCCGCCCAGGGTGGCATACCTGGTCTGCTCGTACAGGCGCATGCTCATGAAGGTTTCATAGGACGTCATCAGGCCATCGAGCACACCGGTCTGCATGGCGTTGTACAGCTCGGTCGACGGCATGGAAAAGACCGAAGCCCCGGCCGTCTTCAGCATCGTATCGATCGTGCGGTCGGCGCCCCGGAACTTCAGCCCCTTGACACTGTCGGGCGTCGTGATGGGGCGGACCGTATCGGCGATGCCGCCTTCGGTCCACCACCAGCTCAGGATGTGAAACCCCTGCTTGCGGGCCACGTCCTGCAGGCGCTTTTCATAGTCCGTGCCCTTGAAGCGCATGGCGTCCTGCACGCCGCTGATCGCGCCGGGCAGGATGGTGATGGAAAATTCCGGCGCCTTCCCCACCGCGTAGATCAGGGGAAAGATGGAAAGGTCGATCGACCCGTCGGCCAGCGCGTCGATCTGCTTGAGCGGGTTGCTGATCAGCGATGCGCCGGGATAGACCCGGAACTTCAGGGAAGGATCCTGCTTCTGCACTTCCTGGATGAACAGCCGGGCTCCGGCATCCCTCCCGTCGCCCTGCGGCCACTGATGGGACAGCTTCAGGGTCTTGGCCTGGGCCACCGAAGCGGCCAACAGGCACACCGAAGCCAGCAATAGGGTCCTGAATTGCATGATTGTCTCCTGTCATGATTGGGCACTCGTCCTCTGCGGGACTTTGCATGCCGGGTTCTGCGGTTGAAAACTGTTGGATCCCTAGGTGTCCGCCCCCTGAAAAATCACGCGATCCCTCAGCAGGCGGTCGATCTCGCCTCCCTCCAGGCCGTATTGCCGCAGCACCTCGACCGTGTGCTGCCCCAGGCGGGGCGGCGGGGAATGCACCGTGGCACCCACCGAACTCGCACCGGACCCGTCCTGCATGAAGAATGGCAAGCCGACCTGGCGCAGCTCGCCCAGATCGGGATGCCGGACGGTTTCCACCAATTGCATCTGGCGCACCTGCTCATCGGCAAAGACATCCGCCAGCGTATTGATGGGACCGGCGGGAATGCCCGCCTGGATGAACAGGGCGGTCCATTCCATGCGGCCGCGCGCCTGCAGCCGCGCATCGATCAGTTCCTTGAGTTCCAGCCGATGCTGGATACGGTCCGCGTTGAGCTTGAAACGGGAATCTTCCGCCCATTCCGGGCAGCCGAGCAGCTCGCACAGCCGCAGCCACATGTCCTGCGTGGCGGGGGCGAGGTTCAAGGGTCCGTCGGCCGTCTGGAAAGTGCCATACGGCGCGATCACCGGATGAACGTTGCCGCAGGGCTGAGGCACTTCCCCGAGACTCAGGTATCGCTGCCCCTGCACGCTGAGCAACCCCATCAGGCTGCTCAGCAGGGAACTGTGCACGTACCGGCCCTGGCCGGTCTGCTGGCGTGCCACACAGGCTCCCAGCACTCCGATCGCCGCCCACATGCCGGAGCTCAGATCGCCGATCGCGGTGCCGACCCGCATCGGACCGGTCTCGGGCGTGCCCGAAAGACTCATGAAGCCCGAATAGCCCTGGGCGATCTGATCGAAGCCCGCCCAATCCCTGGCGGGCCCGCGATTGCCGAAACCGGAGATCGAGGCATAGATCAGCCCTGGATGCTCCGCCGCCAGGGCTTCATAGCCCAGGCCCATTTTTTCGGCGGTACCGACGCGGAAATTTTCCACCACGATGTCCGACCGCAGCGCCAGGCGGCGCAACAGCGGCAGGCCGTCGGGATGGCGGAAATCGACGCCGACGCCTTTCTTGTTCCGATTGGCACTAAGATAATAAACGCTTATGCCATGATCGAACGGTCCCCACTGACGGATCATGTCGCCGTCCGGCGTCGGCTCGACCTTGATCACCTCGGCGCCGAGATCGGCCAGGATCATGGTGCAGAACGGCCCCGACAGGGCGCGGGTCAGATCCAGTACTTTCAATCCCTTGAGCGGCAAATCCACCGTGATGCCTCCTTTCTTCGTTTTCATCGATTCTAGGAAAGGCGCCCGGCGAATTGAAATAGTATTTACTGAGTGAGCAATCGGATTTTCTTATTGCAGTTCGACCGGAACGAGCCTGGAGACGCGCCATGAATCTGCGTCAACTGAACTACTTCACCCGCATCGTCGAAACCCAGAACATGACCCGCGCGGCGGAAATGCTGCACATCGCGCAGCCCGCCCTGAGCCAGCAGGTGACGCTGCTGGAAGAGGAACTGGGGGTCAGGCTGCTGAATCGCACGGCCCGGGGCATGCTGGCGACGGAAGAAGGCGAGCTGCTGTACCGGCACGCCCGCACCATCCTGCGCCAGGTGGACAATACCCGGGCGCTGATTTCACGCAAGCAGGGCGTGGTCTCGGGCACGGTCTCGATCGGCATGGCGTCCAGCACCGCCAAGATGCTGGCCCTGCACCTGATCCAGCGGGTCAGGGAACGCCATCCCGCCATCGTGCTGGAAATCGTGGATGTCCCCAGCGCCGACCTGACCTCCATGGTCATGCAGGGACGCGTCGACTTCGCCCTGGCGCCCGATCCAAAAAAACCCAAGGGCATGTCCTGCGAGCCGCTCCTGCTCGAGGACCTCTATCTGTTCACCCACCCCGCCTTGCGCCAGGCCGACGAACCCGTCTCCCTAGAAGAGATGGCGAAATATCCGCTGGTGCTGCCCAGCCTGCCGAACACGCTCCGGGCCCGTATCGAGCACGCCTTCCTGCAGCGGCACCTGTCCTACCATCTGCTGGCGGAGGCCAGCACATCCGCCATCCTGATCCCCGCCGTCAAGGCCGGCATCGCGGCAACCGTCCTGCCCTACTCCGCCGGCCACGAGGAAGTCCGGCAGGGCAACATCAAGATGCACCTCCTGACCTTCAGGCCGTCCAGGGAAATCTGCCTGTGCGTGAGCGAGTCGCTGCCGATGTCCATGGCCACGCAGGAGGTGCTCAAGCTGTGCCGCGACCTCGCAACCCGCCTGGTCGAAGAGGGATCCTGGCAAGGCTGCCGGGTCGTCACCTGAATCCCTCGATCGTCCCCCAGGTTGTGCAATCCGCACCAATAAACCATAATATGTGCATGTTGAACACCCACGGGATAGCGCCATGACCGCCCTGCCGAACACCGCGCCCGCACCGGACGCCGTGCTGGCCAAGGCCGTCCTGCGGGCGGCCGAGCAGCTCGGCCTGCGCCAGGCCGGGCTGGCCGACGTCCTGGGCATGCACCGCACCGCCGTCAGCCGGATGAAGACCGCGCAATCGCTGGATCCCGCCTCCAAGCAGGGCGAGCTGGCCCTGCTGCTGGTGCGCCTGGCCCGCGCCCTCTACGCGCTCACGGGCGGCGACGTCCAGTGGATCCGGCACTTCATGCAGTCGCCGAACCGCATCACCGGCGGCGTGCCGGCCGAGCAGATCGCCACGATCCAGGGGCTGGTGGCGGTGCTGCGCGCCGTGGACGCGATGCGGGGCAAGATTTGACCGCCGCGCGCCAGGACGGCGGCGGCCCGCGGGCCGGCTCCGAAGCCGGCGGGCTGTGGCGGGACTGCGAAGGCGAGCGCCACATCGGCCCGATCCAGGGCCTGCTGCACCGCCTGGTCGAAAGCCAGGAACACATCGCCACCCTGGGCTACGTGGACACGCTGGAAGAGCAGGCCGTCCTGGAATCGCTGCTCGACCAGGCCAAGCCGCCCTGGCCCGCCGGCGGCGAACGCCTCCACTACCTGCTGCGCACGCCCTTCCGCTACCCGCCGCTGCCCTGGGGATCGCGCTTCGGGCGGCCCGACGAGCCCAGCCTGCTCTATGGCGGCCGCGACCTCGGCGCGACGCTGGCCGAGTCCGCCTTTTACCGCTTCGTGTTCTGGTTCTCCATGGACGCGCCCCCGGCAGGGGATGCCATCCAGAGCCAGCACACGCTGTTTTCCGTGGGCTACCGCACGGAACGCGGCCTGCGGCTGCAGGATCCGCCCTTCGACGCCCACCGGGCCGCGCTGGCCGATCCCGCGCGCTACCAGGCGGCCCAGGCGCTCGGCACCGCCATGCGGGAGGCGGGTGTCGAGGCTTTTGAATACCGCTCGGCGCGCGACCCCGCGCACGGCCTGTGCGTGGGCCTGTTCACGCCGCGGGCGCTGGCCGGGAAATCCCCCCGCGACATGCGCCCCTGGCTGTGCCAGTTGAGTGCCCGCGAGGTCGCGTTCAAGCCGGTCGGCGGCCGCGCCGTCCACACCTACCCGCTCGACGCGTTCCTGGTGGACGGCCGGCTGCCCCTGCCGGCATAGGACCGCCCCGGGTTCGCGTCCGGCCGGAGCGTCCGGCCGGAGCACGAGGCGGAAAGCCGAAGGCGGCGCTCTTGCACGGCGAGGCGAACCAGCGACGTGATGCGGCCGGGCGCGTGCCCGGATTACGCGGCCAGGGCCAGGATGTCTTCCTGCGCCTGCGCCAGGCCGCGCGCCCGGCTTTCGGGGCCCATGTCCATGCCCTCGGCGCGCACGACGCGGATGTCGGTCACGCCCATGAAGCCGAAGATCGTCTTCAGGTAGCTTTCCTGGTGCTCCATGGCGTTGCCGGCGTCGCTGGTCGAATACACGCCGCCGCGGCTGAGCGCCAGGATCACGGTCTTGCCGCCGAGCAGGCCCACCGGGCCGTTCTCGGTGTACTTGAAGGTGCGGCCCACCTGGGCCACGCGGTCCAGCCAGGCCTTCAACTGGGCCGGAACGGTGAAGTTGTACAGCGGCGAGCCGATCACCACCACGTCGGCCGCGATCAGCTGGGAGACCAGCGCCTCGGAAATCTCGTTCTCGCGCCGCTGGACATCGCTGAGCGCCTCGTCCGAGGGCGGCAGCCGGAAGCCCAGCGCGTCCAGCGACAGGGGCGCGGGCGCCTGCAGGGCCAGGTCCAGGTATTCCACCGCCAGGCCGGGATGCGCAGCCTTTTGCTGCTCGACGATCGTGCGCGTCAGGCCGCGCGTGACGGAGTTCTGGCCGGTGATACTGGAATCGATGTGCAGCAGTTTCATGAAAGGTCCCATTCGGATGAAGAAGTTGCGATGGCCGTCATTTTCCATTGAGCATCGGGAATTGATAAGATTCCGTGGAAGGCATAGATTGTTCTATTCATGATGTGAATCGACCATGCACGACCTCAACGACATGCGCTATTTCGCCGAAGTCGTGGACCACGGCAGCTTCGCGGGCGCGGCCCGGGCGCTGGACCTGCCGACCTCGCGGCTGTCCCGGCGGATCGCCCGGCTCGAAGCCGAGCTGGGCGTGCGGCTCCTGCACCGCACCACCCGCAAGCTGTCCCTGACGGCGGCCGGCGAGCAGTACCACCGCCACTGCGTCGCCGTGCGCGACCAGGCGGACCAGGCCCAGGCGGAACTCGCCCGGATCCTGGCCGAGCCGCGCGGCCCCCTGCGCGTGTCCTGCCCCGTGACGCTGGCCCAGACCACCATCGGCCCCCTGATTCCCGACTACCTGGCGCGCCACCCCAAGGTGCGTCTCGACATGCAGGTCAGCAACCGCGTCGTGGACCCGGCCGAGGAAGGCGTGGACCTCGCCCTGCGGGTCCGCCCCACCCTGGAGGACAGCGGCAGCGCGATCATCAAGCAGTTCGGCCTGAGCCACGGCCTGCTCGTCGCCAGCCCGGCGCTGCTGCGGCGCCACGGCCGGCCGGCGCAGCCCGCCGAGCTGGAACGCTTCGACGCGGTCGGCATGTCGGCGGCGGGCGGCAAGGTGCGCGTGCGCCTGCTCGGCCCCCAGGGCGCGCGGCACGAGGCCGCCTGCCGCCCCGCCTGCATCGCCGACGACCTGCTGACGCTGCGCTTCGCCATCCTGGGCGGCGTCGGCATCGGCGTGCTGCCCGACTACATGTGCCACGAGGACATCGCCGAGGGGCGGCTCGAACGCCTCCTGCCCGGCTGGTCGCTGGCCTCGGGCATCGTGCACGCCGCCTATCTGTCGCGGCGCGGCATGTCGCCGGCCCTGCGCTCCTTCCTGGACTACCTGGGTGAGAAGCTGGTGCAGGACCCGGGCGGCGACCTGCTGGGGATTTCCCCGCTCGGGCAGCCGCCCGGCGCGGCGGCCGGGGCGCCTACGCGGCCCGCAGCGACGCCATCTCCACCACCCGCGCGCCCAGGTCGCGCCAGCGCTCGGGGTGGCAGGTGAACAGCAGGATCTGGTGGCGCTGCGCGGCGTCGAACAGGATGCGCTTCATGCCGTCCAGGCGGCCGGCGTCGCTGTGCACCAGGGCGTCGTCCAGGATGATCAGGGTGGGCCGGCCCGCCTCGCGCAGCAGATCGGCATAGGCCAGGCGGCTGATCAGGCCCATCTGCTCGCGCGCGCCGAAGCTCAGGGCGTCCAGCGCCTCGTGGGACGGGCCGTCCGCGCCCGGGCGGACCAGCCGTTCCGGCAGCAGGTCCTCGTCCACGTCGAGCCGCGCCTGCGGAAACAGCAGTTGCAGGTAGTGGTTCAGGTGGCGCTGCAGCGGCGCCTGGATGCGGCGCGTCAGCGCCTGGCGGCCGGCCCGCAGCAGCCCCAGCAGCAGGTCCAGGGCCTCGGCCCGGCGCTTCAGTTCGTCACGGCGCCGGCCGATGAATTCCGCTTCCCGGGCCAGGTCGGCGCGCTGCTCCTCCAGCCCGTGGGCGCCCAGGGCTTCGAGCCCGCTCTGCACCCGGATGGCTTCCTCCCGGCGCGCCTCGGCCGCCTGCTCCAGCGTGTCGGCCGTGCGCGAGAAACGCTGCGCGTCCTGCTCCAGGATGTCCGGGCGGGCCGCGTCGATCCGCTGGTCCAGCGCATCCAGCGACTGGCGCAGGGTCGCCTCCTGCGCCCGCAGCTCGGCCAGCCGGGCCGCCAGGCTCCGCTCCTGCTCCTGGCGTTCCGGCGCCTGGATCGCGTCCTGCAGCCTCTGCCATTCGGCCTGGGCCGTGCGGCCGGCCTGCTCCGCCAGGCCCAGCATCTGTTCGTGCCGGGTCGCGCGCTGCTCCGCGGCCAGCAGCCGTTCCCGGGCGGATTCCAGGCCGCGTTCCGCCTCGGCCTCGTCAAGGGGCTCGCCGGCTTCGCCGGCCGTCCCGGCTTGCGCCGGCGGCAAGGCCGCCAGCGCCTCGGACAGCGCCTGGCGCCGCCGTTCGACCTGGACCAGACGGTCTTCCAGGGCCTGGGTTCCCTGGGGCGCCAGGCCGGCCAGCAGGGACTCGTCCAGGCGGATGTCCTCTCCGAGGGCGCGCGCCTGCTCGGCGCGGTCTTCGGCCTGCCGCAGGTCCGGCACGCCCAGGCCGGCCAGCAGCGCATCGAACCGGTCGCGCGCCTCCTGGCGGCGGCGCGCCAGGTCGGCCACGTCCTCGCCGCCGGGCCGGATGCGCAGCCGGCCCACGCCCGGGATGTCCAGCTCGACAGGCTCCAGCAGCAGCCGTTCGCCCTGGCCGGCCAGGGTCTCGTCCCCCATCCGGATCTGCTGCGACGGCAGCAGCTGGTAGGCCAGGCGGGTGGCGGCGGACTGGCGCGCGGCGTCGAGCCCGGCCAGCGTCCGGTCCAGGGACCGCAATTGCTTCAAGGCCGACTCGTCCACCTGGAGGCCCCGCAGCCGTTCGCGGCGGGACTGCAGCCGCGCCTGCACGGCCCGCGCCTGGTCCAGGTCGGCCGCCCACCGCGTCTGCTCGGGCGCCAGCCGGTCCAGCTCGCCTGCCAGCTCGGCCCGCCGGGCCTGCCGCCGCGCCCCGGCCACGCGGGCCTCGGCGCGCCGATAGTCCTCCCGCGCCCGCGCGGCCTCTTCCTCGATCCGCGGCTGGTCTTCCCGCAGCTCGGCCACCCGCCGGCCGGTCAGGTCGCGCTCCCGGGCGCGCTGCTGCAGGTCCTCGCGCTGACGGGCGAAGGCCGCCTGCCGTTCCCGACCGTGCTCCTGCCTGGCGACGCAGTGTTCCAGGGTCTGCGCCTCGCGTTCCCGGTCCTGGCGCCAGCCCTGGACCTCGGCCAGCCGCGCCCGGGCCTCGGCGGCCTGGCGGCGGTAGGCATCCCAGGGCCGGCCGGCGTCCTCGGCGCGCAGGCGGCGCAGTTCGGCCAGCCGGTCCACCTGCTGGCGGTAGGCGGCGATGTCCCGGTCGAGCGCCTCCAGGCGCGCACGGGCATCCTCGTGCTGGCGCAGGACCTCGGCGTATTCGCCGGTGGGGCGCCCCGTGGACGTCAGCAGCTTCGCCCGCTCGGCCTCGACCCGGGCGATCAGCCCGTCCCCCGCGCTGCTGGCGAGGTCTCCCAGGCTCTCGCCCAGGGCGGATTTCAGGTAGGGGCCCGCATGGGCCACCGGCTCGCGCAGCTCCTGGCCGTCCCCCTGCTCGATCCAGAGCAGCCCGGGCACGCCCCAGTGCTGGGCCTTGCTGGCGCCCTTGCCGGGGAACTGATATCCCAGCAGCTCCGCCAGCTTTTCCTCGGCGGCCTCGCCGTCGAAGCGCCGCCCGCCGATCTCCAGGTCGCAGCGCTTCTGCCGGAGGAAGCGCTTGCCGAGTTTCCAGCGTTCTCCTTGCCACTCGAATTCCAGTTCCACGCTGGGCGCGGCGGAGGAATCGCCCCAGGGCTGGAGGTCGTCCATGCTGCCGGACTTGAAGCGCTCGAAGAACGCCGCGCGGATCGCCCGCACCAGCGTGCTCTTGCCGGATTCGTTGGGGCCGGCGAACAGGTTCAGTCCGGGCTCCAGGCCGCGGATCTCCACCGGTTCGCGGAACCGGCGCAATTGCCCGACCCGCAGGCGCAGCAGTTTCATTGGCCTCCCTCCACCTCGCGGCCCGCATGCCGCCCGGATTCTTCAGGCACGGGCCGGGCCGCGGGGGCTGTCCCGCCTTCCATCTCATCCCCGCCGTCGCCCAGCAGTCCGGCCAGGATCGCCAGCGCCTCGCGCGCCGTGTCCGCCGCCTCGCCGGGCGCCGCGTCCTGCCGCTGGCGCAGCTGCGCGATCACCTCGCCCACGTAGCCGTCGGCCCGCAGGGCGGCCATGTCCTCGTCGGTGGGCTCCAGCCGCAGGCCCGACCGGTGGACCTGCAGGCTGCGGCAGCGCCCCTGGACCACGGACAGCGTCCGGTCCAGACGCCGCGCGCCCGCCAGGTCGATGGCCCCGGCCAGCGTCAGGTCCAGCACGGCCTCGGGCGGCAGGCCGTCCAGGCGCTCGACGAGCAGGTCCAGGTCGGACGCGACCGACAGGGTCTCGTCCCAGGCCAGCCAGCGGTACTGGCCGACCTCCAGGGGCTCCACCGCCGGCGCCCGGCCGGGGCCCGGCACGTCCACCCGCACGACGCGGCCCGAGCCGTTGTCGCGGAAGCGTTCCGGCTCCGGCGTGCCGCTGTACACGGTGCGCTCGTCGACCTGCTTGAAGCCGTGCCAGTCGCCCAGCGCCAGGTAGTCCAGCCGCGCGCGCCGCGCCCGGTCGGCGGCGATCGGATTGGGGGAATCGATGTCCTCGGCCAGGATGCCCTGGACGCTGCCGTGCGCCAGGCCGATGCGCGCCAGGCCCTCGGCCGTCTCCGCCGTGTCGAACCATGCCGTCAGGTCGCCGTGCGTCTGCCGCTGGGTCAGGGGCGCCGCCAGCACCGCGAAGCCGTGTTCGGGAAACGCGCGCACGCCCGGCTCCAGCAGCAGGTGCGCATGGGGCGGCACCGCGCCCAGCCGCTGCGCGCGCGTCCAGACGCTTTCCGCCAGGGCGGCGTCGTGGTTGCCGGGGATCAGGATCCAGGGGCCCTGGTAGCCCCCCAGCGCGTTGAACAGGCGCCGGATGGTGCGGTCCGACACCGTCTGGGCGTCGAACACGTCGCCCGCCACCAGGACGGCGTCGACGTGCTCCCGCGCCGCCAGCGCGGCGATGCGCTCGATCGCGGCGTAGCGGGCCTCGGCGAGGACGGCGGCGTCCTCGGGGGCGAAACGGCCGTACTGGCGGCCGATCTGCCAATCGGCGGTGTGCAGGAATCTGGGCATGGCCGGGATATTGACACCGACCCCGGCCCCGCGTCAAAGCGTAGGCACGGCGCGCGTGACCGGATCGTCCTGGCGCCGCATCCCGTTGTCGAGCCCCAGCTCCGCGTCCCCGCCCCGCATCCGCGCTCCGAATCGGAGCCGACGGGCTTCCCGCATGCGAGCGGGATCGTCCCGGGCGTGCGGAGCCTGGCGCCTACTTGGCGAACAGTTGGCCGAGATCCTTGAACGCCTTGAATTCCAGCGCGTTGCCACAGGGATCGAGCAGGAACATGGTGGCCTGCTCGCCCACCTGGCCCTTGAAGCGGACGTAGGGCTCGATCACGAACTTCGTGCCGAAGGACTTCAGGCGTTCCGCCAGGGCTTCCCACTGGTCCCATTCCAGGACGATGCCGAAGTGCGGCACCGGCACGTCGTGCCCGTCCACCGGATTGGTGTGGGCGTGTTCCTGCGACGCCGTGCGGGGATGCTCGTGGATCACCAGCTGGTGGCCGTAGAAATTGAAGTCCACCCACTGCGCGCTGGACCGGCCTTCTTCCAGGCCGAAGACCTCGCCGTAGAAACGGCGGGCGGCGGGCAGGTCGTACACGGGGATGGCCAGATGGAAGGGAGACAGGCTCATGGAAGGCTCCAGGGAACGAGGGGGTTCGGGTCCGAAAGGATTCGATTCCGAATGATCGCGGTTTCAACGATTGTAGAAGCGGATCCGGGAATGCACCATCCGGACGCAATCCCGGCGCGATCCAGATGCGCCTCAGATGCACCGCAGATGCGCCTCAGACGCACCGCAGATGCAATCCAGACGCGATCCAGATGCAAGCCGGGCACCCCCCAGGCATCATCCAGGCCGGACGCCATGGCGCACCCACGGGGGCCGGCGGCGAACGATGGTTTATGATTCCAGCTTCGCGTCACCCCGATCCTCCCCATGATCCGCCTTTCCGCATCGCCCGTCCGCCGTCCTGCTTCGCGGAGGCCGCGGTGAGCCCGTCCCGCCCTGTCCGCCACCCTGCCTGGAGCATCGCCCTGGTGGCGCTGATCGCCCTGGCCGGCCTGTTCTACGTCAAGTGGGCGCCGTACTACAACCGCGCCTTCACGGCCGCCCAGACGCATTCCATCGGCACCTCCATCCTGACGGGCGGCCAGGACGCCCCGCCCGCGCCCTCGCTGCACGCCGCGCTCGACTACGCCAAGGCCTACGGCCTGGCCATCTGGAAGGCCCTGCTGCTGGGGCTGCTGCTGGGCTCCGCCATCCAGACCCTGCTGCCGCCGCGCTGGATCGAGCGCTGGCTGGGCCAGCCGGACGCCGGCGGCGTCGTGACGGGCGGCCTGCTGTCCATCCCCAGCATGATGTGCACCTGCTGCGCCGCCCCCGTGATCGCCGGACTGCGCCACTGCCGCGCCGCGCCGGGCAACACGGCCGCCTACTGGCTGGGCAACACCATGCTCAACCCGGCCACCCTGGTCTTCATGGGCTTCGTCCTGGGCTGGCACTGGGCCGGCCTGCGCCTGGCGCTGGGACTGGCGATGGTGCTGGGCCTGGGCTGGACGCTGAACCGCATGAGCCGGGCGGACTGCGCGCCGGACGAAGACGTCCCGGCCGCCGATCTTGAAACCGACCCCGCGTACTTCCAGCCGGCCCGGGTGCTGCGGCGCTGGGCCCGGGCCTTCGCCGGCATGGCGCTGCGGCTGCTGCCCGAATACCTGATCCTGGTGCTGCTGCTGGGCGCCGCCCGCGCCTGGCTGTTTCCCGTGCTGGACTTCAGCATCGACAACGGCCTGCTGTGGATCGTGGGCGCCGCGCTGGTCGGCACCCTGTTCGTCATTCCGACCGCGGGCGAAGTCCCCATCGTCCAGGCCCTGCTGGCGCTGGGCGTGGGGGTGGGGCCGGCGGCCGCGCTGCTGGTGACCCTGCCGCCGGTCAGCCTGCCATCCCTGGCCATGGTCAGCCGCTCGTTCCGGCGCTCGGAACTGGCCGTCCTGGTCCTGGGCGTGGTCGCGCTGGGCGTGATCGGCGGCGGACTGGCGATCGCGCTGGGGTTCGGCGGATAGGGCCTGCCGGGCCGCATGCCCGCAGGGCCGGGGCGCATGCCCGCAGGCGCAACGGCAGCGCTTCCCGCCGTCAGCCGCCGGAAGTCTCTTGCAGCTGCGTGCCCCGGAACAGGGCCGCCTCGGCCAGCAGGAATGCGGCGACCGATGCCGAGCCAGAGCCCGGCGGCGATCGGCGAGGCGGCCGCGATGGCGACGATGCCTCGGGCGCGCTGGCGGCGGAAATCGGACGGGTCCGTGATGGGTTCGCTCATGTCCCGCCCACGTCGGCAAGCCGATGTCCGGTGGGCCGACCCTGCCAGAGCCCGCCTCATCCGCCTCATCCGCCTCATCCGCCTCATCCGCCTCATCCGCCTCATCCGCCTCCTCCACCTCATCCGCTCCATCCGTTCCATCCGTTCCATCCGTTCCATCCGCCCATCCCGCCCGATTCCGCCCGATTGATGCGTAATGAGAATCATTTCATATCATCATATAATTCCCCTATGGATAGCCCCGCCCCCGTCCACGATCCGGGCTCCGTGCTGGACACCTACGGCCGCGACCTCGACGCGCGCCCGTCCCGCTTCGCGCCCGCGCCCCTCCCGCCGGCCGACCCGGCCCGCGGCGGGCCGCGGGCGCACGGCTACCGCATTCCGCCGCCGGCCGGCAGCGGCTGGACGGACATGCATGAATTCGGCAACGGCCTGCTGATCACGCGCCTGCGCTGCCGGTTCCGGCCGGCGCTCGAGGAAGAACAGACCCGGCCTCCCGATAACGTGCGGCTGGGCCTGCTGCTCGAAGGCACGGGCGCCCTGGCCCATGCCGGCGGCGAATCATCCGTCGGGGCGGGCAGCGTCGTGGCCCGCCTCGCCGACCCCGGACCGGTCCGCAACCGCATCCCCGGCGGGCAGGCGCAGGCGGGCGTCGCCCTGGACATGCCGCGCGCCATGCTCGACACCCTGCAGGCGCAGGGCCTCGCGCCGCCGTGGCTCGGCCGGGAAGGCGCGCTTTTCGTCTTCCGGCCCGATCCGCGCACGGGCGCCGAGCTGTGCCGGCTGGGCCGGCGCCTGCTCGGGCTGCGGCCCGGCGGCTCCCTGCTGGCGGCGCTGGCGCTGGAATCCCTGAGCCTGGACATGCTGCTGCGCCTGCTGTCGGCCCACCCGTCGAGCCCCGCCCGGGGGCTGGCGCCGGCCTCCCGGCGGGACCGGGACACCCTGGACGCGGCGCTGGACATCCTGCACGCCGAGTGGGACCAGCCGCTGACCATCGCGGCACTGGCCCGGCGCGCGGGCACCAACGAGTGCTACCTGAAGATGCGCTTTCGCCAGCACACCGGCCAGACCATCGCCGCCTACCTGCGCAGCCTGCGCATGCGCCACGCGCGCGACCTGCTGGAATCGCGCCGGTACACCGTGCAGGAAACCGCCCAGCTCTGCGGCTACCTGCACGCGGGCAAGTTCTCCCAGGCGTTCCGGCGCGAATTCGGCTGCCCGCCCTCCAGCGTGCGTTGAAACATTTTTTCCGTCCCGGAGCGAAACATTTCCCGCCCGGAGCCGGCCGGCCCGCCGGAAGGGACGATACTGCGGCACCGACGAACGAGTCTCATTCTCACCATAATCCGCACCATGTCCCTTTCCTTCCGCCCGATGGCGCGGCGCGCGGCGGGCGCGCCCCTGCTCCTGTCCGTCTCGATGGCCTGCGCCTGGGCCCAGGACGCCTCCCCAGGCCGCGTCCCGGCGCTCGACAGCATCGTGGTCAGCGGCGAGCGCATCGACCGCAGCCTGCAGCGCACCGCCGCCTCGGTGACCTCGCTGGACGCCGAGGCGATCGAGCGCAGGATCGACGCCGCCTCCGTCGCCGACATGATCAAGGGCACGCCCAACCTCATCTTCCCGGACACCGTCGGCGCACCGGTCATCCGCGGGCAGGACACGCAGGGCCCGAATTTCGGCGCCAGCGCGTTCCTGGGCGGCACCATCCCGCGCGCGACCGTCAACGTGGACGGCCGCTATCTGAGCTACTACGAACTGGTGTTCGGGGCCGCCTCGATCTGGGACGTGGACGGCATCGAAGTGTTCCGCGGGCCGCAGACCTCGACCCAGGGCGCCAACAGCATCGCCGGCGCCGTCATCGTGAAGACGAAGGACCCCACCTTCCACCCCGAGGGCGCGGCGCAGGCCCTGATCGGCAGCGGCAACCTGCGGCGCGGCTCCGTCATGGTGTCGGGCCCCCTGATCGAGGACCAGCTCGCCGCCCGGCTGACGGTCGACTACTCCGGGCGCGACACCTTCATCGACTACGTGAACCCCGGCTTCGCCCAGGGCGACAGCGACCAGAACTTCCGTTCGCTCAGCACCCGCATGAAGCTGCTCTGGCTGCCCGACGCCCTGCCCGGCCTGGAGGCGAAGCTGACGTTCGCGCACACCCAGCACAACCGCCCCACGTCCGAGGCCGCCTCCACGCCCTACGGCGACTACGAGAGCCGCACCGCCTCCATGCCCAGCTTCCGCCAGCGGGCGAACACCATCATCGGCGACGTGAGCTACGAGCTGGGCGGCGGCGTGCGGCTGTTCAACCGCAGCGAATTCACCGACCTGTCGGTCCGGCGCATCACCGAGCCGCCGAGCAACGGCGGCGCCGACATCGAGCAGCGCAACGTCTCCAACGAGACCCGCATCAACTGGGGCACGGAGGCCTCCGACTGGAGCGGGGTGGCCGGGCTGTTCTACAACCGGACGGACTCGGACGACCGCCTGACCATCCGCGGCGTGTCGCAGTTCGACGACGGGAAGCGCAACCTCGGTCTTTACGCGGAGATCAACCGCCGCCTGGCCGAGCGCTGGCGGCTGACGACCGGCCTGCGCTACCAGCGCGACCACGTCCGGCGCCACGGCACCACGCCCTACGCGCGCACGCCGATGGCCTACGACCAGACCTTCAGCGCCGTGCTGCCCAAGGTGTCGCTGGCCTACGACCTGACGCCCCAGGTCACCGTGGGCGCCCTGATCAGCAAGGGTTACAACCCCGGCGGGGTCGGCCTGAGCTTCGCGCAGGCGCGCATCGTGCCCTTCGACGAGGAAACCGTGTGGAACTACGAGTTGTTCGGCCGCGCCAGCCTGCTGGACGGCCGCATGAACCTCACCGGCAACCTGTTCTACAGCGATTTCCGCGATTCGCAGCGCCTGCTGCCCGACTACCTGAACGGCGTGCTGTACGGCGCCATCGTCGTCAATGCCGAAAAGGCCCGCTCCTACGGGCTGGAACTCGCCATGGACTACCAGGTGCTGGACACGCTGCGGCTCAAGAGCGGCGTGGGCCTGCTGCACACCCGCATCGACCGCTTCTCCGACGGCAGCGGCGTGCTGGAAGGCAAGCGCTTCGGACGCGCGCCGAGCTACACGCTGAGCCTGGGCGCGCAGTGGCGGGCCACCGCCCGCCTGACCCTGGACGTCGACGTCCGGCACACCGCCGGCTACCACTCCAC
>OFTY01000567.1_pt1 | contig 24238 bp, 20 predicted proteins | sample 1775061 | NCBI WGS metagenome assembly OFTY01 (sample SAMN08195773, study PRJEB24354) | sludge metagenome | isolation source: sludge from phenol fed wastewater aerobic bioreactor B | place: India: Nagpur | collected 2016-09-16 | reverse complement strand
TCCCGCACAGACAGTACACAAGAAGGCGGTCTCACAATTGTACCCGAAAGCAGTGTGATGAAAGTGCGGAGATTAGCAGAATCTTTTTCTGCGGAGCGCAGCGTTTCCAGGAAATGCGGTGAATAGATTTTCGGCATACCTCCTTTGAGTACCCCGAATTCGAAGGTGGTATCCAGTTTGCGGTCCTTCATGGCCCGCTTTAAAAGAGCAGATACTTCTTCCGTATTGAAACGGTCGCTGATAGGCGCAATCAGGGTGATCGCTTCATTACGGGGTTCAAAAATCAGCCGGCTGGAACTCCCTTCATTCGGACTCCTGTCCACTTTGAACTTCAATTGCGAAACTCCCAACCTGCCCTGCATTTCGCTGCCCACTGTATCCAGCACGCTCTGCATGCGCTGCTCCTGCTGTTCCCGTTTGATGTGCGCGGCATTTCGTATCCAGTTATATTGAATGTAAATAATCCCCAAAAGGGATAGCGTAATGAGAACGATGATAACAGGAAATATCTTCTTAAGTGGCAGCATGTTATGGTTCTATGAAACGATAAATATAGGGAAAATCCATCCCTTCCAAACTATTTGCTATAGCAACTGTGATACAAAATTAAACCGTGAAAAGCCTTATCCATACTGTTTCCTGTTAAAAAACATCACTTTAACGTAATTTTAACGGGGAAATTATGTGGTAGTTGTTACCGATTTCCATACCTTTGTGTTGTTATCTGGTATCAAATTTGCTACTGAATAGATAACAAATAAAAAAGCGAATAAACTTTCTACATACATCGACGTGGATTCGTTCCATAAGCGATTTAGATTTTGGTTGATAAAATGGTAAGGGATCTGTCTAGGTCCCTTTTTTATTTCCCCGTCTTACCTAAAAAATAACGTCTCTTTTGCCTTTTCTTGGTTAAATTTGGTTAGCACTCAAGGAAACGAGATATGGATGCACTTACACCTGGAATTTTGTTGATAGCGGACCCGTTCCTGAAAGACCCGAACTTTGCCCGCACAGTGGTGCTGCTTTGCGAACACCAGGAACAAGGGAGCTTCGGTTTTGTAGTGAATAAGCCATTTGATCAAATGCTGGATGAGCTGATCCCTGATGTGTTGATCCCGGGCATTCCCGTTTTCTTCGGGGGACCGGTGCAAATGGATACCATTCATTTTATTCACCAGCAGCCGGAGCTGATAGAAGGGGGCTTTGAAGTGTTCCCGGGAATATTCTGGGGAGGGAATTTTGAAAACGTGGTGGCGCACATCAATGCCCGCAGACTGAATATGAAAAAGATTAAATTCTTCATCGGCTACTCCGGCTGGAGCGGCGGGCAGCTGGAAGGAGAATTGAATGAAAAAAGCTGGATACTTTCCCAGGTAAGCCCCATCCTGCTGTTTGCCGGCGATGTACAGGAAATATGGAAGGAAGCGCTTAAAAACATGGGCCACAATTTCGCCATGATGGCCAATTTCCCGATAGACCCCACACTGAACTGACAATAAAAAAGCCAGGCATCGCTGCCCGGCCTTTCCGTTTCTTTCAAGCCTGCCTTTTGTTACACAATAGCAGTAGCACCCTCTACCAGCACAGTGGCCTTGTTGTTCAACACTTCCACAAAGCCGCCATCGATGGTGAAATGCTCTGCATGGCTTTTATCTTTCAGCACCTTCATTTTGCCCTTACCCAGCGCGGCAATCAGCGGAGCGTGGCGGTCGAGTACTTCAAAAGACCCGTCCACACCCGGCAGCTGGATGCCATATACTTCGCCTGCGTACAGCTTTCTTTCCGGTGTCAATATTTCCAATAACATGTTACTTGGTTTTGTTTGTGATCATCCCGCGCTGCGCTTATTGTGCAGCAGCCAGCAGTTTCTTGCCTTTTTCGATGGCGTCATCGATGGTTCCTACCAGGTTGAATGCTGCTTCAGGATACTCGTCCACTTCTCCGTCCATGATCATGTTGAAACCACGGATGGTCTCTTCGATCGGCACCAGTACACCTTTCAGACCGGTGAACTGCTCGGCCACATGGAAGGGCTGGCTGAGGAAACGCTCTACACGACGGGCGCGGGATACGGTCAGTTTGTCCTCGTCGCTCAACTCGTCCATACCCAGAATGGCGATGATGTCCTGCAGTTCTTTATAACGCTGGAGGATCATTTTCACGCGTTGGGCGCAGTTATAATGAGACTCACCCACAACGGAAGGGCTGAGGATACGGCTGGTGGAATCCAGCGGGTCTACCGCAGGATAGATACCTTTATCGGAGATCTTACGGGACAATACGGTGGTAGCATCCAGGTGAGAGAAGGTAGTTGCCGGAGCCGGGTCGGTCAGGTCATCCGCCGGCACATACACCGCCTGTACAGAGGTGATGGAACCGTTCTTGGTGGAAGTGATACGCTCCTGCATCAGACCCATCTCGGTGGCCAGCGTGGGCTGATAACCTACCGCAGAGGGCATACGACCCAACAGCGCGGATACTTCGGAACCTGCCTGAGTGAAACGGAAGATGTTGTCTACGAAAAAGAGGATATCGCGACCGCCGCCTGCAGTACCGTCGCCATCACGGAAGTATTCCGCCATGGTCAGACCGGAGAGGGCAACACGGGCACGGGCTCCCGGGGGTTCGTTCATCTGGCCGAAGATGAAGGTAGCCTGAGACTCCTTCAGTTCGTTCCTGTCCACAGCAGCCAGATCCCAGCCGCCATGCTCCATGGATTCCTTGAATTTTTCGCCATATTTCACAATACCTGCCTCGATCATCTCACGCATCAGGTCATTCCCCTCACGTGTACGCTCCCCTACACCGGCAAATACAGAAAGACCGGCGTGGCCTTTCGCAATATTGTTGATCAGTTCCTGGATCAATACGGTTTTACCTACACCCGCACCACCAAACAGACCGATCTTACCACCTTTTGCATACGGCTCGATCAGGTCAATCACTTTAATACCGGTGAAGAGTACTTCTGTATCCGTGGCAAGGTCTTCAAAACGGGGCGGCTGACGGTGGATCGGAGCACCATTGGTAGCATCCACCTGACCCAGACCATCGATCGCCTCACCTACCACGTTGAACAAACGGCCTTTGATGGCATCACCGATCGGCATTTTGATGGGAAAACCTCTGTCCACAACGGGCATGCCACGAACCAGACCGTCAGTGGAGTCCATCGCTACGGTACGAACGCTGTCCTCCCCCAGGTGTTGCTGTACTTCCAGCACCACTTTCTGGCCGTTCTCACGGGTCAGTTCCAGGGCGTTATAAATTTCGGGCAATTTTCCTTCAAAATGCACGTCCACAACGGGACCGATGATTTGTTTGATCTTACCTGTATTAGGCATATTTCTTAGAAGTTTATGAAAACGGAATTAAAGCTTTTTACGCAAAATTTCGCGCAAAGGTAATCATTGAAGCCTGAAAACCCAAAATTCCCGGAGAATGATTTGGGGTGATTTTCGTCAGTCCGGTCAAAAAAGTTTACAAATATATTAATTTTTTAAAATAAGATAGAATATGTAAGGATGGGCCATTATTTTTATGCGCTACTCTTAAAAACCACTGTTTATGCATCAGGATAAGCCATCCCTTGACCGCCGGGACTTTCTCGGCACCCTCACCAAAGCAAGCCTTCTCGGCGCCATCGGTCTTAGTCCCGTGGCCGTAGCCGCGGAAGCCGCACTGCCGGAAAAGAAAACAGCCCCCGGCACTCATTCTTTCCTCTGCCCTCCCTATCTGCAACGCCCGACGGACAAAAGCATGTGCATCATGTGGATGACCGGCAAACCCTGCTACAGCTGGGTGGAGCTCGGCGAAACGAAAGAAGCCCTCACCCGCAAAATCCATAACACCACCAACGGTCTCGTGAACGCCAATACCCGCCTTCACCGCATCCGCGTGGAAAACCTCCGCCCCGCCACCACCTACTATTACAAAGTGCTGTCCAGAGAGATCGCGGAATTCAGACCTTACAAACTAACCTACGGCGAAACCATCGCCAGCGAAATATTCAGTTTTACCACACCGGCCGCCAAACCCAAAGAGGTGTCCTGGCTGGTGCTCAATGATACGCATGACCGCCCGGAAAGCATTCCGCACCTGGTGGGACTGAACAAGGATCCCTACGATTTCGTGTTCATGAACGGCGACATCTTCGATTATCAGGAAGATGAGAAACAGATCATCGACCATCTGCTCACGCCCGCCACCACCGCATTTGCTTCGGAAAAGCCCTTCATCTTCACCCGCGGCAACCACGAAACCCGCGGGAAGTTCAGCCGGGAGCTGGCGGATTATGTAGACGGACCTTACTATTTCACCATGAACTGGGGGCCGGTACACATGACCGTGCTGGATACCGGCGAGGACAAAGAAGATGCTCACCCCGTATACGCCGGGATCGTGGATTTTGACCACTACCGGGAAATGCAGGCACAGTGGCTGAAGGAAGTGGTGAAAACACCGGAGTTCAGGAAAGCGAAATTCCGCGTGGTGATGATGCACATTCCGCATTATTATTCCGGCGACTGGCACGGACCGATGGAATGCCGCAAGCATTTCGGACCGGTCTTCGAAGAGCATAAAATAGACCTTTTCCTCGCCGGCCACACGCACACCTTTGGTATACACCTTCCCGTTCCGGGCCAGCATTCCTATCCCATCGTGATCGGCGGCGGACCGAGGGACGGCAACCGTACGCTGATCAAGGTAAAGGCGGATGAGAAAGAACTTCACCTCGTGATGCTGAAAGACGATGGAACGGAAGTGGGGAAAGTGGATCTGAAAAGCAAACGGTAAGGTTATTTTTTGACCGGCACACAGGCCCAGGGGTCACGGCTTCCCGGTGGCGCAAGCTTGTCGTGGGACCAGCAGAAATTCATCGGCTGGCTGGTAACGCTCAGCAGCCGGATGTTCACCTTCACCCCTTTCCTGCTGTCTGACGCCTGCACGGACTGCGCGCCCTTGGCGGGAATATTGTGCACGGTATACTGTTCCGTTTTAAAAACATTGCCATTACTGCGCAGATACTGCACCAATACCACGGCATTGTCCAGCTCATATTCCGTCTGGTTGCGCACGGTCACCTGCAGGTCGTGAATACCACCGAGGAATCCTGTCCGGTAGTCTCCCGTATTGACGGAGATATACTGTTTCCAGTTGCGGCGGAAATATTCCCGCCGGTCTACAAACTGCGCCTGCATCTGATGCTGCATGTCTTTGCGGTCCGCGATCTGTTCGGCGTTCCGGTTACTCATCGTAAGGCTGTTGCGCAGGTCGCGGTTCTCCCGCACAAGACGCTCGTTCTCCCGCAATACACCGGCGGCCTCCCGCTGTTCGCGGCAGGATTTGATGCCTAATACGACGATCACAAAAGTCAGGATGATGATCACGATCCAGTTAAAGCGCATACAGAGGGTACAGAAAAAATAATGCCGGATTTCTCTGGAAACCCGGCATTAAAGGTCATTCCCGCATCAAACTACTTCTCCTCGAACTCGTATTTTATCTTTTCATTCTTTTCGAAATCATACAACGTGAGCCTGCGTACGGTGTAGTAAGCGTTCCAGTACGAGCGCAGCGCGTTGATATAATTCTGGCTGTTCTGGTCTTTTTCCGTTTGCGCCAGGTTCAGGTCAGTGATAGATATTTTGCCGATAAGATAACGCTGCTTGGTGATCTCATAGCGCAGCTGCGCGATGGTATCCGCTTTGGCGGCACTCGCCAGCAGTTTCTTCTGAATGTTGAACAACTGGGTTTGCAGATAGATCTCCTGCTCAAAGGAGCGCTCCGCCTGCTGGATATCTATTTCCTGTAAGTCGCGGTTGGCTTTTGCCTGCCGTACACGATTGCGGGCACGCCCCCAGTCCATCACGGGAATGCTCATGCCCACGGAAAAATTCTGCTGCGTGGCGCCTCCATTGTAAACCCCGGCCAGCGTGGAGTCTGTTTTGGAGCGGCCCAGTGTTGCGTTCAGATTGAACTGATAACCGTTATTGCCTCTCGCCTGCGCCACATCCTGCTCCGCCTGCAATCTCCTGCGACGGAACTCCAATACCTGCTGGCGGTTGGAGCCGGCTTCCGAAACTGCTCTATCCAGTGGTACTTCAAAAGAAGGCGTAAGGTCAGGGAGACCTACCCTGATTTTCGTGTCCTTCGGCATGTTCAGAAAACGCTTGAGGTCCTGGTAAGCGATCTCTTTATCCAAGCTGGCCTGTTCCAGTGAGTTCCGCGCGTTCAACAGGCTCAGCTCGATCTGCAATAATTCGTTCTCTGCTATCTTTCCCAGATCAAAACGTCCCTTCGATATCTTGTATAAGGTGTCCGTATTCTCTACGTTTAGCAGCAATATTTTTTCCTGTGTTTGTGCGGACAAAGCCCTGAAAAAATAATCCGATGCATCCAGCGCTACCCGCTCCAGGTCTTCGATGTATTGCCGCCTGCTCTCTTCATATAACAGCGGGGATATCTTGCGATCCCATTTGTAGGGATTGTACATGAATGAAGGCTGGTTATACGAAATGGAAAAAGGCGTGGAAAAATACTGGATATTGCTGGGCGAGAACTGATCCGCGCGGGCCAGGTCTGTTCTCAACGCAAACATACCGCCTGTCTGGGGAACGATCTGCTGCAATCCGAGGCGCGCAAATGTATTGGCCGTATAGGCGCGGCGGTAGGCGTATTTCCCATCCGGCTGCAATACCTGAGAGGTTTCACCGAAGGGACTGCTCCTGTTGTTAAAATCGAGCACCAGCTGCGGCAGCTGCCCGGACCGGTAATACCGGTACGCGTACAGGGAGTTCAAAGCCCGGCTCTGCGCTCTGTAATAGGAAGGAGAACTTTTCTGCGCCATTGCAATCACATCCTTCAGCACAAGGGATTGCTGCGCGCTGCATATCGTATAGGTCAGACTGCCGCAAAGGCAGGCAATCAGGAATTTCTTTTTAGGCATGACGTAAACATTCAATTGGATTCTGGTTGGCTGCTTTTTTAGCGGGAGAGATACCGAAGATCAATCCTACGGAAGAAGCCAGCAAGAAAGATAAGAAGATAGAAATGGCGGAAACGATGGTCTTGATGTCTGCGATCTTGTCTACCAGGTAGGCCCCCAGCACTCCCAGCAGGATGCCGATAATGCCGCCGCAAAGGCTGATCAGTACGGCTTCAAAGAGGAACTGCATCACGATGTCTCTCTTCTGCGCCCCCAATGCCATCCGTATACCGATCTCTTTCGTACGTTCCAGCACGGAAGCCAGCATGATGTTCATAATCCCGATGCCGCCTACCAGCAGTGAAATACCGGCAATAGCGCTCAGTACGATATTGAACACATCTTTGGTTTTCTGTTGCTGTTGCAGCAATTGTTCGGGAATGGATACTTCAAAGTCCATTACATCGCTGTGCCTGCGTTTCAGCATGCGGCTGATAATGCCTGCGGATGCCGTAAGCTGTTCCGGTTGCCGCACTTTCACTACCAGTTGATCCAGCTGGTGCATGGCATTACTGCCACCGCCGTCTCCCTGGCCGCTGCCGTCATCCTCCCACCAGCTGCGGTGTTCGATACGGATAGCCGGATTTTTATAGCGGACAAGCGTGGTTTGGATAGGCACATAGATATCCATGTTGTAATCCCTGATCCCCAGGTTGCTCTTGGTTGCGCTGCTGATCAGCTTTTCATCGGTAACACCGATCACTTTCAGCCATTGCTGACCGCATTTGATGGTTTTACCCAGCGGGTCTTCTGATAAAAAGAATTTCCGCTTCACCCCCGCGCCAATGACACATACGCCTTCACCGCCGGTCATCTGCGTGGAATTGAACATCTTGCCCTGGGACAGGCCGATGTTGTTGAGTTCGAAAAAAGCGGGCTCCACACCTACCATTTTCAGCCGCTTGCTTTTTCCGTTGTAGATCACGTCATGTTCAATGATCATTTCAGGGCTGATCGCTTCCACGGTTGGTACCATTTTGATGATACTGTGTGCGTCTTGCAGACTCAGTCCTTTGGAGAACTTTTTCTTGTCCTCTCCTGCTTTCCCGTTCGTTTTCTTCTTATTCTCTTCTTCATCTTTCTTCTCTTCCGTAACGGGTTTAATCACGATGTTATTCACCCCTACCAGTTTCATCTGGTTCATGATCTCTTCCTTGGCGCCCTTACCGATGGCCAGCATGGCTATCACGGCGCCTACCCCGAAAATGATCCCCAGTGCGGTGAGAAAAGACCGCAGCCGGTGCGCCAGCAGGGAATCCAGGGCAATGGTGAGATTGTTCAGGTTACGGGTACCCCATATCTTTCGCATGCAACAGGTTTTAGGGGTTATTTTTTTAAGAGATTCAGCTTGTTGTTCTTCGCGGAAGCGGGCTCGGCCATCAACACCCTGTCACCGGGTTCCAATCCCTGTTCCACGATCACTTCCTCATCATTACTGCGTCCCAGTTTCACTTCCTGCTTCTCGATGGCGTTGCCTCTGCGTTGATAAACGAAGCTGTGCGTCTTGTCACCAACCTTCTCACTGAATACGGATTCCAGCGGAATGATCAGCCGGTCCGGCACCTGGTTGATGAGGATGTTATTGGAGGTGGTCATCCCGGGTTTGAGGATGGAGTCCACTTTATCCAGCTTGATCATCACTTCAAACACTTTCGCATTGGAGCCGGGACGGTTCTCGCCGATATTGGCCACGGAGGTAACCTTGCCGGTGAGCTTCACTTCCGGGAAAGCGTCCAGTCCCATGGTCACGGTCTGGTCCTTTTTGATCTTGCTGACGTCTACTTCGTTGATATAAGTTTTGGAGAGCATGCTGGAAAGGTCAGGCAGCATGGCCAGCTTGGGATCCCAGGAACGGATCGCGGAGCCTGCTTTCTTTTTACCACCGGCATTGTAATCTATGATGTATACCAGCAGCCCGTTCTTGGGCGCTGTGATCTTGAATTTGCCGCGCAGCTCTTCCAGGCTGGTCAGCTGTTCCTGCCTCCGCTGTACCTCACGCCCGGCCTGTTCCATTTTGGTGGCGGCCTGCCTTTGTTTGATCTTGTAATTCTCCGCCATCTGCTTGAGATCGCGCTGCGCCTTCTCCAGGTCTATCTCCGCCTGGCGGATGGTAGCAGGCGGCTCATACTTGCTGAGCTGAAGGGCGAGGCGCTTTTGTTCCATCTGGAAGCTAAGATTGGTCATATTATCCCGGGCCTCCCGCATTTGCAAAGCAGTGTCCAGCGCAGTTTGCGCCTGGGTAGACACTGCTCTGTCCAAATCCATCTGGATGTCCCCGATCTTTTTATTGACCACCGCAGGGTCCAGCGTGGCAATGTAATCGCCCTCTTTCACGGTGATGCCTTCCGCCACCATGTCCTGAATCTTGATATCTTCATAGATCTGGTTGGACTGGAGACCGGAAGGAGCCTGGATATAAACGGTATTTTCCGCCATCAGCTCGCCGGGGCTCACCACAATATCTTTGAAAACACCTTTCTTTGCTTCGGCAACAATGTCTATACCAGCGGGTTTGTTAGCAAACACATAATAGAGTATAGCGCAGCAAACGATCAGCAATACGGCAATAAGCCACCATTTTTTCTTTAACATAGGTTACAAGTGTGTGTATGAATCAAGGTTGAATAGCTCTAAATACAGATCAGTTAACTTGTTTTCGGTTTCCTTCCGAGATGCAGATCTTCCTCTTTTCCATAAAAATATACGCGGAATACTAAACGAAATGTTAATTGTGACGGATGATGGGTAATTCCATTTGAACGAATATAAACAGATGATGAGCGTCTCGCCATGTGCTCAATTTCATGACGACCTATTAAACGTAGCTGATTAACATTTATTTTTGTACAAATGACCGAGATGGAATTATTTATTGTAAACGATGCGGCAACCGCCAGGCAATTCCTGGACGTGCACGTGCAGCTGAACAAAGATAAAGAGGGCTGGATAAGGCCGCTGGACAAGGATATCGAAGAAGTCTTCGACAAAGAAAAGAATAAGACCTTCCGTTTTGGCGAATGTATAAGATGGGTGATGAAAGACAGCAGTGGCAGACTGACCGGACGTATAGCCGCATTTGTTAACAAACGATATAAAACAAAAGGAGATGAACAGCCTGTAGGCGGGGTTGGCTTCTTCGATTGCATTAACGACCAGGCTGCAGCCAACCTGCTTTTCGACACAGCCCGCAACTGGCTCGCAGAAAGGGGGATGGGCGCCATGGACGGACCGATCAACTTCGGGGACAGGGATCGCTGGTGGGGATTGCAGGTAAAGGGATATGTGAACCCGCCTTACGGCATGAATTACAATCCTCCCTACTACCAGACCCTTTTCGAGAACTACGGGTTCGAGACCTTCTTTCAGCAGATCTGTTTCGGATTGACAGTACATAAGCGGTTGCAGGAAAAGTTCTATGCCCGGCACGCCGCATTGACGAAAGACCCCAATTATACGGCGAAGCATATACGAAAAGATCAGCTTGACAAGTTCGCACAGGATTTCACGACGATCTATAACAAAGCCTGGGCAGGTCATGGCGGTGGGAAGGAAATTGCGAAGGAGCAGGCGCTGCTCACTTTCCGGAAAATGAAACCTGTGATGGATGAGAAGATCGTATGGTTTGTATATTACAGGGACGAGCCGATTGCCTGCTGGCTGAACCTTCCGGAACTGAACCAGTACTTCAAACATATGAACGGCCAGTTCGGGTTGTTGCAAAAATTACAGTTCCTGTGGCTGAAACTGACCGGCAGCTGCCGGAAGTTCACCGGCCTCGTCTTTGGCGTGATACCGGAGTTCCAGGGAAAAGGAGTGGATGCTTACCTCATTGTGGAAGGCGCCAAAGTGGTGCAGGCTTCCAAACGCTATATTGATTATGAGATGCAGTGGATCGGCGATTTCAATCCCAAGATGATCAACATCGCGGAGAGTCTCGGCTCATACCGGAGTCGCGTACTCACCACTTACCGTTATCTTTTTGACCGGCAGCAGGTTTTCAAACCGCACCCGATGATCAGTTAGACATAGCATTTACGGGGGATGCCCTGAAAAGGGGATTAGCGTATATTGCTGCGCAACAGCCGTAACCATGCCTGATCTATGAACCATCTCCCATACTACCCGCCGAATCCTGAAAAAGTGCCTCCCGCACTTACGCAACCGGCATCCAGCTTTAAAAAGCAGGTAGGGAGGGTGATTGCCAGTCTTCTCCTTTTCTTCCTGATATACCTTGTGTTGCTGCTGGCGGCTTTTGCACTGGCTGCCACATCCGTTGTAGGCGGCATCTCCCTTATCGTGTCTGCCCCCTCCGCCCTCACCATCGTATTAGGAGGAGGCATCATAGGTCTGGGAGTGATGGTGTTCATCTTCCTGGTCAAATTCCTTTTTACACCGGCAGGCAAAGGGAATCCCTACCGGATACAGATATACGAAGAACAGCATCCCCGTCTCTTCGCTTTTATTCGCCAGTTAAGCATTGATACACAGACGGCCATGCCCCGTAAAGTATTTGTGGTACCGGATGTGAATGCCGCCGTCAGCTATCATTCCAGTTTCTGGAGCATGATCTGGCCCGTTCGTAAAAACCTCGAGATCGGGCTGGGACTCGTGAACACGGCCAGCCTGAGCGAGTTGAAAATGGTGCTGGCACATGAGTTCGGACATTTTTCCCAAAGCAGCATGAAGCTGGGCAGCTATGTATATACCATGAACAAGGCGATCTACAACATGCTGTATGAGAACGAAGGATATGGCAACGCTTTGACGAGGTGGGCGAAACTCTCGTGGATATTCACGCTTATGGCGCATGTCACCACCTGGATCGTAAAGGGCATTCAGGGTATCCTGCGGCTGCTCTACAGCCTCATCAACCGGCAATACATGGGGCTTTCCCGTGAGATGGAATTTCATGCGGACGCAGTAGCCATTTCCGTGGCCGGCAGCGAAGCCGCTATTTCCATCATGCGCAGGATGGAACTGAGCGCGCATTGTTTCATGCACTGCTGCCAACACATCTCCCAAACCGCGGAAAAAGACGTCTGCCTGCAAAATCTCTACGAAGCGCAAACCGCGCTGGTCAACTATCTTTCCCGCCTCAACAAACTGGAGATGCTCAACGGTCTGCCGGTGATCTCAGACGCTTATCTCAGCACCGTTACCAACAGTCGCGTACAATACAAAGATCAATGGGCCTCCCACCCCTCCGATGAAGAACGGGAAGCGCGGTATAAAAGCGCGGCAATAGCAGCACCTTTCATTACCACCGGCGCCTGGGAGCTGTTTGACGATGCGCCCGGCCTTCAGCTGGAAATGACGAAGCATTATTACTTCGTAACTTTTCCGGAGAAAAACAATATCCGGGAATTCGAGCCCACGGCTACTTTCATCGGCAACATCGAATCCCAGCACAATCTCTATCTCTTCCCTTCCGTATTCGCGGATTTCTACAAGAACCGGCCCTTTGCAGACATGAGCCATGTTACCTGCAGCACAGCCATACCGAACGTACCCGCCGCAGAGCTCTACCATAACGACGTGATCCAGAAGATCAAGCGGTACTTTCAGAATAAAAACGACCTGGAGATCCTGAAAGCGATCGCCGCCAAACAGATTGACAGCCGCCATTTCGAGTTCGACAATCAAAAACATTCCCGAACGGAAGCCGTTTCACTGGCCACCGCACTGGAAAAAGAAATAACCGCCCAGGAAACCTGGCTCAACGAACTGGATGCCACTGTATTCCATTATCATCTCCGGCAGGCGGAAGCACAGGGCCATGGAGAAAAACTCCGGGAACTGCACCATACGGTCATTCTCCACCAGCAAATGACCGCCGAAATGGAATCCCAGGCCACCAAAGTCATCTACCAGGTACAACTCCTCTACAACACGGGCCAGATGACAGTAGAAACCCTGGAAAGCCTGATCAGGGCCATCAAGGAGGAAGAACAACAACTCAAACCCCTCCTGCGAAAGATGCTCGATAATACCTCCATCCCCAAAGAAGTGGATGAAACCTTTGCGCCGGACGTGCAGCAGTTCCTCACTGCAGATCACCGGTACCTGCACAATCTGGAGGTGCAGCAGCAGGAGATCATCCATCTTTACCGCCTCACCCACCGTGCGGTAGGGAATTATACGGATGTTACCGTACTGCATAAGAAAGCCTACCTGGAATATGTGGCAGAGCTGATGCAGCATTAACAACAAACTTATCTAGTAAAAAACTTTCCCGCCTGCTACGTTTTCTTCGTAACTAACTTTTATATTTAGGGAACCGTTAATCCGTCTTTAATCCCGGATCAATCAAAAACTAATACAGACCATTATGAAAAAAGCATTCTTCCTTTTGTTGCTGCTTCCTGTGTTTGCCATGGCGCAGGACAAAGGCATGCATTTCGAACACGGCCTCAGCTGGGCCGAAGTACAGGCCAAAGCAAAGGCCGAGAACAAATATATTTTCATGGATTGCTTCACCACCTGGTGCGGTCCCTGCAAGTATATGTCCGCCAACATCTTTCCCCTTGAAGAGGTAGGCACTTTTATGAACAGCAAGTACATCAACGTAAAAGTGCAGATGGATAAAACAGATAAGGATAATGAAGAAGTGAAGAAATGGTACGATGATGCTAAGATGCTCGAAGAGAAGTACAGCGTTCGCGCCTATCCGACCTTCCTCGTTTTTGCGCCGGACGGCAGCATTGCAGACAGACTGGTGGGCGGTTCAGACGCCAAGGAGTTCGTTACCCGGTTCGAAAATGCATTAAAGCCTGAAAAGCAATACTACACACAGCTTGCAGCCTATGATAAAGGCAGGAAAGATCCCGCTTTCATCAAGGAACTCGCCATGATGGCACAATCCAAATACGATCAGAAAAATGCCGCTGCCTTCTCCAAACTTTACCTCGATCAGCAGAAGGACCTGTTCACGGAAGAGAATCTGAAATTCGTGAACCAGTTCACCAACAGCAGCAAGGATAAAGGCTTCCAGATGTTCATGGATAATATGGACAAAGTGAATAAAACACTCGGCGCCGGCGCCGCGGAAAAGAAACTGACCGCCATCGTAGCGCAGGAAGAAGTATTCCCGAACCTGATGAAGAAAGACGCGGCTCCTGACTGGACAGCCATTGATAAAGCCGTTTCCCCCAAATAGCCGCAGATGGCCAAAAAGGGCCTGGTGGAAGAAATGCTCCTGAAAACCAAAGCGCAGTATTTCATGTTCAAGCAGGATGCGGATAATGCGGTAGCGAACATTGTGGCATATATGAAGAAATTTGGCCACAAGGCTTCTCCGGAAGAATTAAATCAATATGCATGGACCATCTTCGAAAAATGCAATGATATGAAATGTGTGGAACAGGCATTGCAGTGGAGCAAACGGTCGTTCAAGGACAAGGAAGTACCTGCCTTCATTGATACCTACGCCAACCTGCTCTATAAATCAGGCAAACAAAGCGAAGCCATCACATGGCAGGAAAAAGCCGTAAATCTCGCGATGGAAGGCGAAAAGAAAACCTACTCGGAAACACTGGAGAAAATGAAGAAGGGCGGAAAATACTGGGAATAAACGAAAGCCATTCATATTATACGGGCCGGTGTTCTTTTGCAAGACCGGCCCGTATTGTTTTTATATGGTAAGGTATTTTCTGATCTGGGAATATAGTTCAGCAGGATTGAACGGCTTGGTCACATAATCATTCATCCCTGCCCCTATCACCTTTCCTTTGATCTCCGCCATAGCAGATGCGGTGAGCGCGATGATGGGAATCTCTTTGAATCGCGGCTCGGGCATGGCCCTTATCAGCCTGCAAGCTTCGTAGCCATCCATTACGGGCATCTGAAGGTCCATCAATACCATGTCATAGTGTTGCTGCAATACTTTGCTCACGGCCTCCTGCCCGTTACTGGCAAGGTCGATGTCCATTTCCCATTTTTGCATAAAACGGGTGGCGACCAGTACATTCACTTCATTATCTTCTGCCAGCAGTACCGAATGGCCCTTCAGACTATCATACTGCGTAACGATGCTGCTAAAGTTCTTTGTATGCTGTTGAGCGCTGATCCCGAATACAAGGCGGAAGGAAAATACAGAACCCTTGCCCTGAGCACTATCCAGCGAAATATCACTATCCTGCAACTGCAGAAGCCGTTTGGTGATCGCAAGCCCGAGGCCCGTACCGCCAAACCGGCGCGTGGTATCGGCGCTTGCCTGAGTAAAGCTTTCGAAGATATGATCGTGAACAGAAGGATCGATGCCGATGCCGGTGTCTGCCACAGAAAAATCGATCCACACATCCGAGCCTTGTTGCTTGTACTGCCGGATGTTTACCTCCACGGATCCTTTTTGCGTGAATTTTACGGCATTGCTGATAAGATTGTTCAATATCTGTGCTAACCGCACTGAGTCGCCTACAATAACGGACGGCAACGTATCGTCCAGCCTCACCTCAAACCGGATGCCCTTTTCTTCCGCCTGCAGGTTGTGCGACTGACGGATGCCGTCCAAAAAAACACGCAGGTTGAAATCCACTTCTTCAAACACGATCTTGCCGGACTCTATCTTGCTGTAATCCAGGATGTCGTTGATCAGGGACAGCAGGTTGTCTCCTGAAAATTTCAGCGCCTCCAGCATTTCCTTTTGTTCAGGTTTGGGTTGCTCCTGGATAAGGAGGTGCGTCATCCCGATGATCGCATTTATAGGCGTACGGATCTCGTGGCTCATGTTGGAGAGGAACTGTTGCTTGGCCAGTGCAGCCACTTCCGCGGTATTCTTCGCTTTCACAAGCTCCAGCTCGTCTTCCTTCCTTTTTGTAATGTCCATCACAGCGCCTCGCATCATCATTACCTGTCCGTTCTCCACCATCGGCAGAAAAGTGCCGCTGATCCATTTCCTGTTCTTTTTGTACGTGATCAGTCTTTGTTCAAAAACGACCGGCATCTGCGTTTCCAGCGCTATTGCAAGCTTCTCTTTCAATATGCGTCGTTCGTCTTCTTCATAGAAATCGAACATATTATCGTAGGTAGCCACAAAATCTTCCGGCACCTCATAGATCGCAAACATTTGTTTGGTACCGTAGGCCTTTCCGGTTTTGAAATTGTATTCCCATCCGCCTACCTTGCTAAGGTCCTGGCTGGCGTCCAGCAACAGATTGGCACGTTCCAGGCGGCGGCGCGCTTTCTGCAGATCTGCATTGGTTTCCATCAGTTCCCTTTCCGCCTGCCTCACACTGGTGATATCCAGCACGAAGCCGATGATGCCGCCTTTGTTATTGGGATCAGGAAAAACATTGTTATGGAAAAAGGCTTCTTTCCCGTCAATTATATAAGAGCTCACATCCCTCACCACCTCTCCGGCCATCGCGCGGCGGAAGATGTCCGCCGTTTCCGGATACATCTCAAAAAAGTTTCTTCCTACTATCTCGTGATCATGAAAGCCAAAGCTCTTTAAACCAGCGCCGATGGAAGAGGTTACAATACCTTTGGCGTTCACTTTGTAGATGATGAGAGGCAGGGTACTGGTAATACTATTGAGTATCCGGGATTTGTCCCGGTTATCCCGCCGCAGCCTGCGCAACCTGGTGGCTTCCGTTGCTTTCCTTTCTGTTATGTCCTCCAGTGTACCCAGATAGCCGGATGCCGGGTCTTCTTCAAAGGCCGTCACCAACACATTCACCCAAATCACAGAATGATCCGGCAGCATAAGCTGCATCTCTCCTCTATAAGGAAGCTCCTCCGGCCATTTTTCCAGAATATTGCTGCGCACATCCTCCGGCACAATGCGCAACCAGCCATCATTCGCACTTTGCTCGAGAGACAAGCCGGTGATCTGCTGGCAACGGGGGTTTATGTAGATACATCTCAGATTACTGTCCAGAACAAAAATGCCAACCGGCAGCGCATCGTTGATCGCCCTGAACATCTTGTAGTTTTCGCCAGGTATGGTCAAATCAATTGAACTTTAATACATCCAATTTAACTAACAATCCCCAATCGCGAACAACATCCACATACATAAATAAAAATTATATTGTACTAATTTTAAATAGGTTGAACCGGGAGCAGCATGCTGTCATCCCTGCCAATATCTTTACTTTTTAATTCTTACTTTTTGCGTTACTTTCGGTGTTTGGAAAGGAGTGACTCCCATCATGGAAAATTTTATTGTATCCGCCCGAAAGTACCGTCCGCAGAACTTCTCCACGGTAGTTGGGCAAGCCCATATAACAACAACGCTCAAGAATGCCATTCGCAACAACCAGTTGGCGCATGCTTTCCTGTTTTGCGGTCCGCGTGGCGTGGGAAAAACCACCTGTGCGCGTATCCTGGCTAAAACCATCAACTGCGAGAACCTGCAACCGGATGGCGAGGCCTGTAACGAGTGTCATTCCTGCCGCAGTTTCAACGAAGGCAGTTCATTCAACATTCATGAACTGGATGCGGCCTCCAATAACTCCGTGGACGATATCCGTACGCTGGTAGACCAGGTACGTTTTGCACCACAGGCCGGTAAATACAAGATCTATATCATAGATGAGGTGCACATGCTCAGCTCCTCGGCATTCAACGCTTTCCTGAAAACGCTGGAAGAACCGCCCTCCTACGCGATCTTCATCCTTGCCACTACGGAAAAGCACAAAATATTGCCCACCATCCTGAGCCGTTGCCAGATATTTGATTTCAAGCGCATCACCATACAGGATACGGTAGACCATCTCCAGGAAATTGTGACCAAAGAGCACATGAGCGCCGAACCGGACGCCCTGCACCTCATTGCGCAAAAAACCGACGGCTGTATGCGGGATTCGCTCAGTACGCTGGACAAGATCGTAAGCTTTACCGGGGGTAAACTCACATATCAGAATACGCTCGAGCATCTCAACATCCTCGATTACGATTATTTTTTCAAAGTCATGGACGCTGTGCTGGCGCAGGATATAGCCGGCGCCCTGCTGATATTCGACGAGATCCTGCAGAAAGGGTTTGAAGGCGATAATTTCCTGGGTGGCTGGGCGGAGTTCCTGCGGAACCTGCTCGTGTGCAAGGAAGAGAAAGTACTGCACCTCATGGAGGTAAGCGCTAACCTGAAGGACCGCTACCGGCAGATGAGCGGCCGCGTGAGCCCGGCGTACCTCGTTACCGCCCTCCATCTGCTGAACGAAACAGAGATCGGTTACCGCATGGCGCGTAACAAGCGCCTCCATGTGGAAATGGCGCTGATCCGCCTTTGCTACCTGCAGCAGGCCGTGAACCTGGTGAGTAATGACCAGACGGGGGAAGTGGTAAAAAAAAACCTGGTCCCTGAGGGAAGTCCCCAACGGCTGAGGGCTCCGTTGCCACAGCCGATCTACGGGAAACCCGCCACTACGAAGACCATTGAAGCGCAAGCGCCGAAATTGACCATAGAAGTGGAGAAAGCACCTCCGCCAGTGCAAAAACCGGCAGCAGCCCCTCCACCCGCCGCTGAAAAGCCGGCACCGGCCGTCGCTCCAACCACTCCGGCCACACCTGCAGCGGGAAAAGCCGGCACCAAGCTCACCGGTCTTGCCGCCATGAAAGAAGCCCTCGCCGCCAAACAGCAGCAGGGTTCCACGGTCATCAACGACGCTATCCCGTTGACAGCGGGGGCGTTATCCGTATATTGGGATGAATTCGTAGACCGCTTCCGGCAGGCCAATAAAATGACCGTTGTGAGCAATCTGCAACTGGCGCAGGTATCCCTGCTCGCGCCCGAAGAGATTGGCATCACCAGCCGGAACATTGTACAGTTCCGCTTTATGGAGGAAGAAAAGCTGGAAATATCTGAGTTCTTCAAGGGAAAATTCCGGAACAATGCGCTCGTTCTTACGCTGCTGCTGGACGAAAGCCAGCAACAGAACAAGGATATCGGCCCCGCGCCGCTCTCCAGCAGGGAACAGTTTGCCCGCATGATCGAAAAGTACCCGCTTGTGAAGGAGCTGAAAGACAGATTGAACATGGAACTTGATTTCTAAACCGTTACCCGGGCCGGGTAACGTGCATTTTTTAAACACCCGCCCGCCGCATGCGTTGCGTTTTTGCGCAAAAACTTGTAGGTTTGGGCAAAATTTCGAAGAAACACTATGGCAGAAGTTATCAGAATGCCCCTTTTAAGTGATACGATGACGGAAGGGGTCATTGCGGAATGGCACAAGAAGGTAGGCGATACCGTAAAGTCCGATGATGTAATTGCGGAAGTGGAGACCGACAAGGCCACCATGGAGGTGATGGCGTATGCGGATGGAACGTTGCTATATGTAGGTGTGGATAAGGGAAAAGCAGCTAAGGTAAATGATATCATTGCCATCGTTGGCAAACCCGGTGAGGACTACAAACCCTTGCTGGCAGGCGGCGCAACACAGGCTGCAGCAGCTCCGGCCCCTAAAGCCGAAACCGCTCCCGTCGCACCAGCGGCCGCTCCGGCTGACAGTGCTGCACTGGAAAAAGCACTCAAAGACGCTACCGTGATCCGCATGCCGCTGCTCAGCGATACCATGACGGAAGGCAAGATCGTCACCTGGAATAAACAGGTGGGTGATACCGTGAAAAGCGACGACGTACTGGCGGAAGTAGAAACCGACAAGGCCACGATGGAAGTGATCGGTTATGTGGACGGTACCCTGCTTTACATCGGCGTTCCCGCCGGCGATGTAGGCAAGAAAGAAGCAAACATAGAGGCGATCCTCGCCGCAGAAAAATCCGGTAACGGACAGGCCACTCCTGCCGCTGCCACAGCATCCGCCGCTACTGCAGCAACATCTGCTCCGGCAGCTGCCGAGGTTTCCGCAGATGCCAACGGTCGCGTTAAAGCTTCTCCCCTCGCCAAAAAGCTGGCGGAAGAAAAGGGGATCGATATCCGCCAGGTAACCGGTAGCGGCGACGGCGGACGGATCGTTAAAAAAGATGTTGACAGTTTTGTTCCTTCCAAAGCCGCTCCTGCTGCTGCTCCGGCGGTGGCCAGCGCTCCCGCCGCACAGGTGGCCGCGTTTGCACCTGCAGGCCAGGAAGGGCATACGGATACACCGGTTTCCCAAATGCGGAAAGCTATCGCACGCCGCCTCGGGGAAAGCAAATTCAGCGCACCACACTTCTACCTTACGATGGAGATCAATATGGATAAGGCGATCGAATCCCGTGAGGCCATCAATAAAGTTTCTCCCGTGAAGGTATCCTTCAACGATATGGTGATCAAAGCCGCTGCCATGGCCCTGCGCCTGCATCCGGACGTGAACAGCAGCTGGATGGGTGACTTCATTCGCCACAACCAGCACATCCACATCGGTTCCGCAGTGGCAGTAGATGAAGGCCTGATCGTACCGGTAGTTCGCTTTGCTGATCAGAAGAGCTTCTCCCAGATCGCAGCAGAAACGAAAGTGCTGAATGACAAAGCCAAGAACAAAAAACTGCAGCCGAATGACTACACCGGCAATACTTTCACTGTTTCCAACCTCGGCATGATGGGCATCGAACAATTCACTGCCATCATCAACCCGCCGGATTCCGCCATCCTCGCAGTAGGGGCCATCAAGGAAACCGTGGTGGCAGAGAACGGCCAGTTCAAAACCACCAATATCATGAAAGTGACCATGAGCTGCGACCACCGTACCGTAGACGGCGCTGTAGGCTCCCGCTTCCTTGTAACATTCAAAGGTTTCATGGAAAACCCGGTAACAATGCTGGTTTAATCCGGCTTTACTTTATAAGCAAAAGAGGTTGTATCCGAAACGATACAACCTCTTTTGCATTTCACCCCTTCCCCAAAACGGCAAAATTGATTAAATTTATAGCGTACCCCCAAAATGCAATTGAACATGCACATGCCGAGAAATGCGATCAGCTGGTTTGAGATCCCTGTCTCGCAGTTCAACAGGGCCAGGGAATTTTACAGCGCCATCCTCAACATCGCGATCCGCGAACTGCAGATGGAAGGCAACCGGCTGGGATTGCTGGCTTTTGACAACAACGGTGCCAGTGGTGCTATCGTGGAAGGAACCGATTACCTGCCCAGCCAGCGCGGATGCGTTATTTACCTGGATTGCGGGGATGATCTGACGGAAGTGCTGGCCAGGATACCCGCCGCCGGCGGCCGCATTGAACGCGATAAAACACCCGTTTCCCCTGATACCGACCTCGGTTACCATGCTATATTCCTCGACTCAGAAGGCAACCGCATCGGGTTGCGCTCCCGAAAGTAAGTCACTTAAATTTCAATAAGTTTTGAAAGTTCGGAAACTTTATATAGCTTTGAGGCATGAAATTGTCAGAAGCCAAAGCACAATTCATACAGGCATGGGGATTGTTAGGCGCGCAATGGGGTGTTAACCGCACTATGGCCCAGATCCACGCCCTGCTCCTCATCTCCCCTGACCCTATGAGTGCGGAAGAGATCATGGAAGGACTGGATATTTCCAGGGGCAACGCCAATATGAATGTGCGCGAGCTCATGAACTGGGGGATCGTGGAAAAAGTGCTCGTCCCCGGTGAGCGGAAAGAATTCTTCATAGCCGAGAAAGATATCTGGAAAGTAGGCACCGCCATTGCCAGGGAAAGGAAAAAACGGGAGCTCGATCCCATTCTCAAAGTATTGCTGCAGCTGAATAAAGTTGAAGGCGATCAGAAAGATAAACACGTAAAAGCTTTCAAAGAAGCCATCCAGAATATCCAGAAGTTCGCACAGCAAACGGATTCCGCCCTCAACGCATTCATCAAATCCGAAGAGAACTGGTTTTACAGCACGTTGCTGAAAGTGATCCGTTAAATCTTTTAACTCGTTACTTTCATTTTTTTTCAAATCAATATATTTCAATATTTTCTGAAAGTTCAAAATAATGATGCAATGAAAAATAAAAAGATCGTGATCGCAGGGGGAAGCGGGTTTATCGGGAAAGGACTGATGGAATATTTCGGGGATGATAACACGGTCATCGTTCTCACCCGTCAACCCAAAATGGCCCATGAAGTGTACTGGGACGGCACCACTACCGGGGAATGGGTTTCCAGCCTTGAGGGCGCCGATCTGCTCATCAATCTCGCCGGTAAAAGTGTGAATTGCCGCTATACAGAAGCGAATAAGGCCGCTATCTTCTCCAGCCGGGTGAATAGTACCCGCGTACTCGGTGAAGCTGTAAAGCAGCTTAAAACCCCGCCCGCTTTATGGATCAATGCTGCTTCCGCCACCATTTACCGTCACGCGGAAGACCGGCCTATGGATGAGTTCAGCGGCGAGATCGAAGATGATTTCTCCGTGCAGGTATGCAAACGCTGGGAAGAAGCTTTCCATGATATTGCTTTGCCACATACGCGCAAGGTGGTGCTTCGCATTGCCATTACACTGGGCAGGCAGGGCAGCGTGATGATCCCCTACCTGAACCTTGTGAAATTCGGTTTGGGTGGTGCACAAGGTAGCGGCCGTCAGTATTTCAGCTGGATACATATCACGGATGTGGCGCGGATGACGGAGTGGTTGTATGAACATCCCGAATGCAGCGGCACCTACAATTGCAGTGCTCCTGAACCTGTCACCAACAAGGCTTTCATGCGGACGCTCCGTGAGGAGACCGGTATGGTTTTCGGTCTCCGTGCTTACCCCTGGATGTTGAGAATCGGTGCGGCTTTATTGGGAACGGAAGCAGAATTATTATTGAAGAGCAGATGGGTAGTGCCTACCCGCATCACGCAGGCAGGCTTTACATTCCGTTACCCGGTGCTGCGGGAAGCCGTGCGGAATATTGTTAACGACATGCCGGGGAGGCAGTATCATTTGTTCTGATCAGGATAGATGTACAGTTTGCGGAAAGTGGCAGGCAGCGCTACCGGCAGCAGGTTGCTCCAGTCCAGTTGCATGATCACCGTTCTGCGTGGCCCTACCTGCTGCGCGCTGTGATGCGTATGAAAAACGTAATACCATTTGCCGTCTGCCGTGTGTAATACATCTCCATGTCCGGACCCGTTCTCGCCGGTATTCTTCCGGCTGATGAAAGGATTGTTCTCCGCGCGTTCCCAAGGGCCGGTCGGACTGTTACCCGTGGCAATCCCCACTGCATAATCCCTGCTTCTGAAATCATTGCAGGAATAGAAGAGGTAGTATTTCCCGTTCCGCTTTACCACTGTCGGGCCTTCCGTTACAGACCATGGCACATTGCCCGTATTCTCCCAGCCGGTACCTCTGCCAATGCATTCCTGCAGGGTACCGGGGATGATATCGGAAAGATCATTTTTCAATTGCGCGACAAAAACCCTATTCCCGCTATCCAAACGAACATGGTAGAGATAAATCTTCCCCTTGTCAAACAACACGAAGGGATCGATCTGCTTCGTCTGCCCGCTGAGCGCCCGCATCACCGTTTGCCTGAAAGGCCCGGCAGGATGGTCGCTCACGGCAATAGCGATGGATTCGTTGGCGGTATACGCCATATAATATTTCTGCCGGTACGTAAACACCTGCGGCGCCCAAAATCCTTTGTTCCCGAAGGATTCTCCTTTCTTCAGCGCAAATCCGCCACCGGTCCAGTGTACAAGATCAGTAGATGTGTACACCCTGAACCCCAGGCCCGCATTCACTCCATCCGTTCCATAAACATAATACTGCCCTTTATCCGCGAATATGGTGGGGTCCGCCAGTATCATCGGCAGCGTATCCCGCCCGGGAGCGGCTTTCAGTAAAGCGGGGAGCAGCAGTAAAAGAAGCAATCCTGTTTTTTTCATGGCAGCGGTATTGAGAGGATGCTAAAATATGGCAAGGAGAAGGTTTTCGCAAGCCGCTTGTCCTGAAATTCCCAATATCGGCAACAGCCGGCATTTCATCCCCGACCCCTCATCCTGAAATTCCTTACTTTTACAACATGAATACGCCCAAACTTACAGTTGTTATCGGCGCTTCCGACCATCCGGAACGATACAGCTTCCTGGCCGTGACCCGCCTGCGCGCAAACGGTCATCCTGTAGTCGCAATCGGCAAGAGAATGGGTATGGTGGCGGATACGCCCATCATTACCGAACATCCGGATACAGAAAACGTTGATACGGTATCGTTATATCTCAACCCTACGCTGCAGCCTGAATACTATGATTACATCCTCAGCCTGCATCCGAAACGGATCATTTTCAATCCGGGTACCGAAAATATGGAACTGGCCCAACTGGCCACGGAGAACGGCATCGAAGCCAAAGAGGCCTGCACGCTGGTATTGCTCAGCACGGGCCAGTTTTAATCCACGCGTTTTCCCCAAC
>OFTY01000566.1_pt1 | contig 24246 bp, 20 predicted proteins | sample 1775061 | NCBI WGS metagenome assembly OFTY01 (sample SAMN08195773, study PRJEB24354) | sludge metagenome | isolation source: sludge from phenol fed wastewater aerobic bioreactor B | place: India: Nagpur | collected 2016-09-16 | reverse complement strand
GACGCTCGAAGCGGTAGAGCTTCTTGGTGTCGAGGTGCAGCAACTCGCCAGCGCTGCTGCGCTCGTAGCGCGGCCCAACGGGCCGCTGCTGCAGGGGTGGCAGCTTGGCCAGCCCCGCAGCCTGGCAGGCGCGCGCCACGGTGCTGCGCGAGAGCCCCACGCGCTCGGCGATGCGCTCGTAGGTCAGCCTCTGCGTGCGCCGCAACGCCAGGGCACGCTCGACCTTGGCAGCGTCGCTGCGCCGCGGGCTGCGGTGCGGCCGCGAGCTGCGGTCGCGCAGCTCAGAGTCGCCCTGAGCGCGGCGACGGTGCCACTTGCGTGCAGTGCGCACGCTCACCCCGGCGGCCGCCGCCGCTGTTGTGAGCCCCACCCGCTGGACTTCTCTGACCAGATGCGCTCGACCTTTGGGCGTCATTGAGGCATTCTTGTGAACGTTCATCCGAGGTTCTCCTGAGGAAGTTGGCCGGCTTGAGAACCTCCATCTTCCTCTACCTCGGGTGAACAACCTGTTGGGAAACAACAACTAGGTGGTGGTCTCGGCGAACTGCATGCCGATGGACTTCAGGCCCTCTTCGGCCCCGCGGAAGACTTCCAGGCCGAATTCGTCGTCCTGGTAGATCGTACAGACCTTCTTCGCGCCTTTCTCCCTCACCAGCATCGGCACGGCGGCCTTCATCTGGTCGTAGTACGGCGCGGCGAAGGAGTACTTGAGACGGTTGAGCGGCTCGTACATCTCACGCGCGGCCGTCACCGGGAAGAAGTTCACCACGTTCTTCTGGAACTGCACCGGCATGGCGGCCATGTTCTGCGCGGTGCCCAGGTGCGCGACCATCATGAAGATCTTGTCCTGGTTGACCAGCTTCTGCGCGGCCAGCACCGAGCGCTTGGGGTCGTAGCCGTCGTCCTCGACCAGCAGCTTGAGCTTGCGGCCGTTGATGCCGCCTTGCTCGTTGGCTTCCTCCACGCGCAGCTGCATGCCGTTGCGGATCTGCTTGCCAAAGCCCGCCAGCGGCCCCGACAAATCTTGGATGGTGCCGATGACGATCTCGTCCTTGCTCACGCCCTGGCTCTGCGCCAGGGCCGCGCCCGATGCCAGCAGCAGGCTGGCGGCCATCAAGCTGAGTCTGCGGTTCATGGAGTGTCTCCTTCGTGGGTGGGTCGATAAAGCGGCTTCACACGGGGGTCAGCGGTACATCGCCTCAATCTGCTCGGCGTACTTTTTCTGTACCAGTTTGCGTTTGAGCTTCATGGTGGGCGTGAGTTCTTCGTCCTCGGCGCTGAGCTGGGTGTCGAGCAGCCAGAACTTCTTCACCTGCTCGACGCGCGCGAACTTCTTGTTGGCCTCGTCGATCACGCCCTGGATAAGCTGCTGCACCTCCGGTGCGCGCGTGAGGCTGGCGTAGTTCGAGAAGGGCACGTCGTGGTCCTGGGCGAACTTCTCCACGTTGTCCTGGTCGATCATGATGATGGCCGTCAGGTAGGGCCGCTGGTCGCCGATGACCACGGCATCGGTGATGTAGGGCGAGAACTTGAGCTCGTTCTCGATCTCGCTGGGCGTGATGTTCTTGCCGCCCGCGGTGATGATGATGTCTTTCATCCGGTCGGTGATGCGGAAATACCCTTCCTCATCCACCACCCCCACGTCACCCGTGTGCAGCCAGCCGTCGGCGTCGATGGTCTCGGCGGTCTTCTCCGGCAGGTTCAGATAGCCCATGAACACGTTGGGGCCGCGCACCAGGATTTCGCCGGTCTGCGGGTCCAGCCGCACCTCGTTGTAGCTCGCCGCCGGCCCGATGCTGCCGGGCTTGATGCGCTGCGCGGGCACGCCGGTGGAGGCGCCGCAGGTCTCCGTCATGCCCCAGACCTCGAGCATGGGCACGCCCAGCGCCAGATACCAGCGCACCAGGTCGGGCGAGATCGGCGCCGCACCGGTGACGAGAAAGCGCGCGCGGTGAATGCCGATGAGCTTGCGCACGTTGTCCAGCACCAGCGCACGCGCCACTCGGAACTGCAGCTTGAGCGCGCCGGGCACCGCCTCGCCCCTGAGAACCCGCTCGGCCACGCGCTGGCCCACGCCGATGGCCCAGGCATAGGCGGCCTGCTGCAGACGGCTCGACTCCTTGAGCGCGATCATCACGCCCGAATAGAACTTCTCCCACACCCGCGGTACGGCGGTGAAGACGGTGGGGGCGATCTCGCGCACGTTCTCGGGCACCGTCTCGGGGTTCTCCACGAAGTTGAGCTTCGCGCCCGTGTAGAGCGAGAAATACTCGCCGCCCATGCGCTCGGCGATGTGGCACAGCGGCAGGAAGCACATGCACTCGTCGCTCTCGTCGCGGGCGATCAAGGTGTTGTAGCCGTGCACGGTGTACACCAACCCGCGGTGCGAATGCATCGCCCCTTTCGGTTTGCCGGTGGTGCCCGAGGTGTAGACCAGGATGGCGAGGTCCTCGGGTTTGACGGCTGCCACGCGCTCGGCCAGCGCCTGCGGGTGCTCGGCCAGGTGCTCGCGCCCGAGCGCGCGCAGCGCGTCCAGGCTCATGACCTGCGGGTCGTCGAAGTTGCGCAGGCCCTCCATGTCGAACACCACGATTTTTTTCAGCGGCGGCAGTTGCGAGCGCACCTGCAGCGCCTTGTCGAGCTGTTCCTCGTTCTCGACGAACAGCACCGTGGTGCGCGAATCCTCGCACAGGTAATGCACCTGTTCGGCCGCGTCGGTGGGGTAGATGCCATTGGCCACGCCGCCGGCGCTGAGCACCGCCAGGTCGCACAGCACCCACTCGATGTTGGTGTTGGAGAGGATGGACGCCGTCTCCCGCGGCGCAAAGCCCAGCGCGATCAGCCCGTGGCCGATCTCGCGCACCGCCTGCGCGGTCTGCTCCCAGGTCCAGCTGCGCCACAGGCCCAGGTCCTTCTGTCGCAGCCACACCTTGGGGCCGCGCTGCGCGACGGCGTTCCAGAACATCGCGGGGATGGTGTCGCCCGCGAGCACGATGTCGGTCCGGGGCGCGATGGCGGAGAGATTCCACAGGTTGCTCATCTCATCTCCACGTCTTCTTCTTCTTCCAGCGGCGCTCGGCGCGCACGCCGGCTTCCTTCATGCCGAGGTAGAACTCCTTGATGTCCTCCTTCTCGCGCAGGCGCTCGCAGCGGTCTTCCATGACGATGCGGCCGTTCTCCAGCACGTAGCCGTAGTCCGCCGCGTTGAGGGCCATGTTCGCGTTCTGTTCGACCAGCAGAATCGTGGTGCCGCGCTCGCGGTTGATGCGCACCACGATCTCGAAGATCTCCTTGGTCAGCTTCGGGGACAGACCCAGGCTGGGCTCGTCGAGCAGGATGAGCTCGGGCTCGGCCATCAGCGCGCGCGAGATCGCCAGCATCTGCTGCTGCCCGCCCGAGAGCAGGCCCGCGTCCTGCGCGGCGCGCTCGCGCAGGATGGGGAAGTAGTTGAAGACCATCTCCATGTCGCGCGCCACGCCGTCGCGGTCGCTGCGGGTGTAGGCGCCCATGAGCAGGTTGTCGCGCACCGACAGCAGCGGGAACACCTCGCGCCCCTCGGGCACATGCATCAGGCCGCGGCGCACGATGGCGGCCGGGTCCTGTGCGGTGATGTCTTCGCCCTTGAACTCCACCGAGCCCTTGCGCGGGTCGATGATGCCGCTGATGGTCTTGAGGATCGTGGTCTTGCCCGCGCCGTTGGAGCCGAGCACGGTGGCAATCTCGCCGCGTCGCACCTGCAGGCTCACGCCGCGGATGGCACGGATCGGCCCGTAGGCGCTCTCCACGTTGAGCAGGCGCAGCACCGGCGCGTCGGTGGTGGGTGCGGTCGTGTTCACGGGCGCACCTCCAGCGGCGTGCTGCGGCGCAGGCTGCTCACGTCGTCCACGGTGCCCAGATACGCTTCGATCACCTTGGCATCGCCTTGCACCTGCGCCGGCGTGCCCATGGCCAGTTCGGCGCCCATGCTCATGGCCAGCACGCGGTCGGACACCTTGGACACCAGACTCATGTCGTGCTCCACCATCAGCACCGTGATGCCGAGGTCGTTCTTGATGTCGGAGATCCAGAATGCCATGTCTTCCGTCTCTTCCACGTTCAGGCCCGAGGACGGTTCGTCGAGCAGCAGCAGCCGCGGCTCGGTGCACAAGGCACGGGCCAGTTCCACCACCTTGCGCACGCCATAGGGCAAGCCGGCCACCATCGAGTCTCGGTGGTGCTGCAGGTCGAGGAAGTCGATCACCTGCTCTACCTTCTCGCGCGCCTCGATCTCGGCGCGGCGCGTGCGCGCGGTGAACAGCATGTCCTGCCACAGGCCGGTGCGGCGGTGGGTGTGCCGCCCGATCAGAAGGTTCTGCAGCACCGAGGCATGCTCGAACAACTCGATGTTCTGAAAGGTGCGCGCAATGCCCAGGCCGGCGATGCGGTGCGGCGGCTGGTCGGTCAGGCGCACCATACCGTGCGGGCCGCGGTAGTCGATGTGGCCGCCGGTCGGGGTGTAGATGCGGCTGATGAGGTTGAACACCGTGGTCTTGCCCGCGCCGTTGGGGCCGATCAGGGTGAACACCTCGCCGCGCCTGACGTCGAAACTCACGTCGTTGACGGCCAGCACGCCGCCGAAGCGCACACTCAGGCCCTGGGCCGAGAGCAGCACCTCGCTCGATTCGGCGTGGATGTGGCTCATTTGAGGCGGTCGGACTTCTGGAAGGACTTCTGCCGCTTGAACATGCCCTTGCGGTAGAACGGGAACAGCTGGAACCAAGTGCGCACCTTCAGCCAGCGGCCGTACAGGCCCATGGGCTCGAACAGCACGAAGGCAATCAGCACCAGCCCATAGACCGTGCCCTGCAGGCCGGTGGACTGGCCGACCGACTCGGGCAGATAGTCCTTGGCCGCGGCAATGAGCTGCGGCATGACGATGAGAAAGATGGCCCCCAGAAACGCCCCGTGCACCGAGCCCAGTCCGCCGATGACCACCAGCAGCAACAGGTCGATGGACTGGATGATGGAAAACTGGTCGGGCGAGAGAAACTGGATCTTGTGTGCATACAGCGCGCCGCCGATGCCAGCGAGTGCCGCCGACAGCGCGAACGACAGCGTCTTGTAGCGCGCCAGGTGAATGCCCATGCTCTGCGCCGAGATTTCCGAATCGCGGATGGCCACGAAGGCGCGGCCGGTGGGCGCGCGCAGCAGGTTCACGATGGCCAGCGTGGCCGCCACGCACAGCACCAGGCACAGGAAGTAAAAGCCCACCGTGCCGTCGATGACCCAACCGCCGATGGCCGGCGGCGCCACCGACAGGCCCGCGTTGCCGCCGGTGACCGACTCCCAGCGCGCCAGCCCCTCCTCGACGATGAAGCCGAAGGCCAGCGTCGCCATGCCGAGGTAGATGCCCTTGACCCGCAGCGCCGGCAGGCCCACCACCATGCCCACCGCCGCCGAGAGCAGGCCGGCGATGGCAATCGACACCGGAAACGGCCAGCCCGCGTTGGCCAGCACCGCTTCCGTGTACGCCCCCACGCCGAGGAAGGCCGCATGGCCGAGCGAGAACAGACCGGTGAAGCCCGCCAGCAGCATCAGCCCCAGGCCCACGATGGCGTAGATCAGCACGAAGGTCAGCTGCGCGAGCGCGTACTCGGACATGAGCCACGGCGCGGCCAGCAGCGCCAGGCCGAGCAGCGAATACCAGAACACATGGCCGCCATGTTTGGCCAGGCGGATGTCCTGGTCGTAGTCGGTTTTGAAGATGAATCGCATGGTGCGCGGTGTGGACGTTCGGGGGTTCAGAGGCCGTGCTGGATGCGTGTGCGACTCTCAGACTTTTTTGCGCAGCTTCTCGCCGAACAGGCCATTGGGCTTGAGCACGAGCATGATCAGCACCACGATGTAGGGTGCGATGTCCTTGAAGCCCTCGGGCAGGTAGAAGCCGGCGAGCGCCTCGACCACGCCGATCACCAGCCCCCCGACGATGGCGCCGGGCAGGCTGCCGAAGCCGCCCACCACCGCGGCAGGGAAGGCCTTGAGGCCGATGAAGCCCATGTTGGCGTGCACGAAGGTGATGGGTGCGAGCAGCAGCCCTGCGATCGCCGCCACGCCGGCGGCCAGGCCCCACACCAGGCCGTTGAGCCGCTTGACCGGAATGCCCATGTAGTAGGCCGCGAGCTGGTTCTGCGACGAGGCCTGCATCGCGATGCCGAGCTTGCTGTAGCGGAACATCGCGTACAGCAGCGCGCACAGCACCGCAGTGACGCCGATCACCACCACCTGCTCGGCCGAAATCACCAGTGCGCCCCAGCGCAGCACCTCGTTCGCATAGGGCACGGGCAGGGTGTGCGTGTCGGTGCCGATGCCAGGAATCATGGTGACCGCGCCACGCAGCACGTAGCCCACGCCGATGGTCAGCATCACGATGGAAAACGCCGGCTGGCCCAGGATGGGGCGGATCACCAGCCGTTCCAGCACCACGCCGAACACCGCCATGCCCAGCACCGACGCGATGAAGGCCAGCCAGAACGGAAAGCCCAGCAGCGTCATGGTCAGAAAGCCGCCGAAGGCGCCGACCATCATCAGGTCGCCCTGGGCAAAGCTCACGGTTTCCGTGGCCTTGTAGATGAGCACGAAGCCCAGCGCGATCAGGCCGTAGATGCAGCCCTGCGCGACGCCACTGATGAGCAGTTGCAGCAATTGCACACGAGTGTTCTCCGCTGGAGGTGGGGCGGTGTTTTGGGGTCAGCCGGGTTATAGCTGTCTTACTCGAGACTGACGCTAGGGTTGTCCCGCGTACACAGTCACGCAGGTGCCACGCAATCTCATCGACATGAACACCGTGCGGATCGGAGCCGGTCTCGGCTTCTATGGCGACAACCCGCGGCCCGTGCTGGCGAGCATCGAGCGCGCGGGTGTCCAGTACATTGCCAGCGACCATCTGGCCGAGCTCACGCTGGCCATCCTGCAGAAGGACCGCCAGCGCGACCCCAGCCTGGGCTACGCGCGCGACGTGCTGCCCATGCTGCTGCGCCTGTGGCCCGCGTTGCGCGCCAACGGCGTGCGCTTCGTCTGCAACGCGGGCGGGCTCAACCCGCGCGGCGCGGCGCTGGCGGTGCTCGAAGCCTTCGAGCGCACGGGCTGGCGCGCGCGGGTGGCGGTGGTCACGGGTGACGATGTGCTGCCGCGCCTGCTCGACGCGTCCGCAGGCCCCGGGCGCCATGCCCATCTGTTCACCGGCGAGCCGGTGGACGCGGTGCGCGAGCGGCTGGTGTTCGCCAACGCCTACCTGGGCGCGCGGCCGATCGTCGATGCGCTTGCGCTCGGTGCGGACATCGTCATCACCGGCCGCGTGGCCGATGCGGCACTCACCCTCGCGCCGCTGGTGCACGGCCTGGGCTGGCGGCTGGAGGACGCGGTGACGGACGAGGACTGGGGCCGTCTTGCCCAGGGGCTCGCCGTGGGGCACTGGCTGGAGTGCTCGGGGCAGGGCAGCGGCGGCAATTTCGGCGCGCAAGGCCTGTGGCGGCAGATTCCCGACCTCGCGCACATCGGCTACCCGGTGGCCGAGGTGGCGCAGGACGGCGCCGCCCTGCTCACCAAGCCTCCAGGCACCGGCGGGCGGGTGAACTTCGACACCGTGCGCCAGCAACTGCTCTACGAGGTGCACGACCCGCATGCCTACCGCTCGCCCGACGTGGTGCTGGATCTGGGCGGCGTCACCTTGCACGACGAGGGCGAGGACCGCGTGCGGCTCACCGGCGCGCGCGGCCAGCCGCCGGGCGAGTGGCTCAAGGTCGTCGGCGGCTATCGCGACGGCTACAAGGCCGAGGTGACCTGGGGCTTCGCCTGGCCCGACGCCTGGGCCAAGGCGCAGGCCGCCACCGAAATCATTCGCGCCCAGTTGCGCGAGCAGCGCATCGTGCATGACGAGCTGTTCGTCGAGCACCCGGGGCTGGATTCGGCGCACGGCGCGCTGTCCCCGCAGCCCACGGGCGAGGCGCTGGCCGCGCTCAACGAGGTCTGGACGCGGCTGGTGCTGCGCACGCCCGACAAGGCCGCGGCCGAGGGCTTTGGCCGCCTGTTTCCGTGGCTTGCGCTCAGCGGGCCGGCCTACACCTGCGGCTTCAACGGCCTGCACAACGTGAGCGAGTTGCTGGGCATCTGGCCCACGCTGATCGGACGCGCCGAGGTGGAGCCCGGCGTGCGCATCGAATGTCTGGGAGATGCCCCATGAACCCCATCGACCCCCTGGGCCGCGTGCCGCTGGTGCGCGTGGCCCATGCGCGCAGCGGCGACAAGGCCGACTGGATCGACTTTGGGCTGTTCGCCTGGAATGCGGACGGCTACGCGCTGCTGGCGCGTGAAGTCACCGCCGAGCGGGTGCGCGCGCATTTCCAGCCGTGGCTGGGCCCCCTGGCCGACGACGCGGTCTCGCTATGGCCGCTGCCGAATCTGCTCGCGCTCAAGATCGTGCTGCGCGGCGCGCTGCAGGGGGGCGGCGCGCGCAATCTGCGGGCCGACAACCTGGGCAAGGCCATGGCCGGTGCCTTGCTGCGCATGGAGATCGACGCCAGCGCACGCGAGGTCGCCGCCGCGACCGACCCCGCCACGCGCTTGGGCTGGTGGCCAGCGCCTGCGGCAGCCGGCGCGGAGGCCCCGCGATGAGCGCGGCGGACGCGGTGCAGGTCGAGCGCCTGGACGAGGTCTGGGTGGTCACGCTGGCGCGGCCTGCGGTGCGCAATGCCGTCGATGCCGCGACCGCAGCGGCCTTGTACCAGGCGTTTCTGGACTTCGAGGCGGATGCCGCCGCCCGGGTGGCGGTGTTCCACGGCGCGCACGGCAGCTTCTGTGCCGGCTGGGATCTGCAGGCCGGCGCGCGCCTGGCCGCCACGCAGGGCGCAGCGGCCGCCGAGGCGCTGATGGCCGAGGACTTCGACCCCGCCGATCCCCATGCCCGCGGGCCCATGGGGCCGTCGCGGCTGCGGCTGTCCAAGCCGGTGATCGCCGCGGTGGCTGGCGCGGCCGTGGCCGGCGGCATGGAGCTGGCGCTGTGGTGCGACCTGCGGGTGATGGAGGCCGACGCCTACTTTGGCGTGTACTGCCGGCGCTTTGGCGTGCCGCTGATCGACGGCGGCACGGTGCGGCTGCCGCGGCTCATCGGCATGGGCCATGCGATGGACCTGATCCTCACCGGCCGCCAGGTGGGCGCCGAGGAGGCGTTGCGCATCGGCCTGGCCAACCGGGTGGTGCCCACAGGGCAGTCGCGCGACGCGGCGCTGGCGCTGGCGCGCGAGCTCGCCGCCTTTCCCCAGGCCACGATGCGCGCCGACCGCGAGAGCGCCTACGCGCAGTGGGACCTGCCGCTGGGCGAGGCGCTGCACCAGGAGTGGCAGCGTGGCCGCGCGCGCATCCCCGATGCCTTGCAGGGCGCCGCGCGCTTCGCCGGCGGCGAGGGCCGCCACGGGCGGTTTTGAGCAAGCCCTGGTAACCCCCGCGTGCAGGCGTTCAGAGGCCGGCGGGCAGGTGCTCGCGTGGAATGGCGCGGGGGCGGCCCTGGGCGTCGATGGCGACGTAGGTCAGCGTGGCTTCGGTGACCTTGATGTACTGGCCCTGGGTGTCGTAGCGCTCGGCGTACACCTCCACGTCCACGGTGATGGAGGTGTGGCCCACGCGGGTGATGCCGCCGAAGAAGGAGAGGATGTCGCCCACGCGCACCGGCTGCTTGAACACGAACTGGTTGACCGCCACCGTGGCCATGCGTCCCTGCACATAGCGCGCGGGCACGATGGAGCCGGCGATGTCGACCTGCGCCATCACCCAGCCGCCGAAGATGTCGCCGTTGGCGTTGCAATCCTTGGGCAGGGGTACGACCTTGAGCACGAGCTCCTTGTCGGTGGGCAGCGGCACGCGCGGTGCGTTCACCGGCGTGGTGTTGGCGGAGATGCCGGAGGGAAGGGTGTCGGACATGGGCACAATCTTAGGGCAAGGCTGCACAAGCCCCCGCGTGCCGCGCATCCCGGCGGCGGGCGGCCTGCTTCGTTACAAATGCTCGCCATGGGATCAGCCATGGCTGCGCTTTGCGCCTCGCATTCCATCCCGCGGCCGCTCGCGCGCCATCGCGGGGACCTGTTCAGCCTTGCCTTATGCTTGTCTGTGATGTTGCGGATTGTCCCCCATGCGCCGATTTGATGGCCCTCCGCCGAGCCCTGCGGAGCCGGGCCGACCACGCTCCGACGGCGAGACGCTGCGCCGTCTGCTGCCCTACCTCTGGCGCTACAAGGCCCGGGTGATCGCGGCGCTGGCCTTCATGGTCGGCGCCAAGCTGGCCAACGTGGGCGTGCCGGTGCTGCTCAAGCAACTGGTGGATGCGATGGCGCCCAAGCCCGATGCAGCCACCGTGGCGCTGGTGGTGCCGGTGGGGCTGCTGCTGGCCTATGGCGGGCTGCGGCTCTCGACCTCGCTGTTCACCGAGCTGCGCGAGCTGGTGTTCTCCAAAGCCACGTTCGGCGCGGCGCGCGCCATTGCACTGCAGACCTTCGAGCACCTGCATGCACTGTCGCTGCGCTTTCACCTGGAGCGCCAGACCGGCGGCATGACGCGCGACATCGAGCGCGGCGTGCGCGCGATCGAGTCGCTGATCTCGTTTACCGTGTTCAACATCGGCGCCACGCTCATCGAGGTGGTGCTGGTGCTGTCCATCCTCGGCGTGAAGTTCGATGCCGCCTTCGTCTGGATCACGCTGGCCGCGCTGGTGCTCTACATCGCCTTCACCGTGGGCGTGACGGAGTGGCGCACGCAGTTCCGCCGCCAGGCCAATGAGTTCGACTCGGCCGCGCACACCCGCGCGATCGACTCGCTGCTCAACTACGAGACGGTCAAGTACTTCAACAACGAAGCCTTCGAGGCGCGCCGCTACGACGAGAGCCTGCAGCGCCTGCGCCGCGCCAAGCTCAAGGCGCAGACCACGCTCTCACTGCTCAACACCGGCCAGCAGCTCATCATCGCCGTGGCGCTGGTGGCCATGCTCTGGCGCGCCACGCAGGGCGTGGCCGAGGGGCGGCTCACGCTGGGCGACCTGGTGATGGTCAACGCCTTCATGATCCAGCTCTACATCCCGCTGAACTTCCTTGGCGTGATCTACCGCGAGATCAAGCAGAGCCTGACCGACCTGGACAAGATGTTCACCCTCATGGACCGCGAGCGCGAGGTGGCCGACGCGCCCGACGCGCAGCCGCTGCGCCTCTCCGGCCCGCCCGCGGTGCGCTTCGAGGACGTGCGCTTCGGCTACGAGGCGGCGCGGCCGATTCTGCAGGGGCTGAGTTTCGAGATTCCCGCGGGCCGGACGGTGGCGGTGGTCGGGCCTTCGGGCGCGGGCAAATCCACGCTGGCGCGGCTGCTCTACCGCTTCTACGACGTGCAGGCCGGCGCGATCCGCATCGACGGGCAGGACCTGCGCGTGCTCACCCAGGCCAGCGTGCGCCAGGCCATCGGCATCGTGCCGCAGGACACGGTGCTGTTCAACGACACCGTGGCCTACAACATCGCCTACGGACGCCCCGGCGCCAGCCAGGCCGAGGTGGAAGCGGCCGCGCGCGCGGCACACATCCACGACTTCATCGCCTCCACGCCCAAGGGCTACGACACCCTGGTGGGCGAACGCGGCCTCAAGCTCTCGGGCGGCGAGAAGCAGCGCGTGGCGATTGCGCGCACGCTGCTGAAAAACCCGCCCATCCTGATCTTCGACGAGGCCACCAGCGCGCTCGACAGCGCCAACGAGCGCGCCATCCAGGCCGAGCTTGCATCCGTCGCGCAGGGCAAGACCACGCTGGTGATCGCCCACCGGCTCTCCACCGTGGTCGATGCGCACGAGATTCTGGTGATGGAGGCGGGCCGCATCGTCGAGCGCGGCACCCACACGGCCCTGCTGGCCCAGGGCGGGGTGTATGCCCGCATGTGGACGCTGCAACAGCACCAAAGCGGCGGAAAATTGAAAAAAAGCCCCGGAACCCCAGCGCCAAACGGTCAGGTTGCGCTATAAAAAAAGAAGTGACAGGATGGGTGCCCGGCCGTCCGGTGCACGACCGGTACGGCCGGATTCGCGCGACCGGCTTCAGTCCGCCAGGCCGCGCACGGCCTCGAACATGGCCTGCCGCGCCTGGCTGACGATCTGGCCCTTCCAGATGTCGGTCTCGGTGTAGAAGGCGGCGCGGGTGCGTGCGCGGATGGCGCGGGCGAGTTCGGGGCTGGCCTCGGGGTGCAGATGCAGCCAGTGGTCGCCGCGCAGCGCCGTCATCACCTCGGGCACCGGCTCGGTGCCGTACTCGAGGGCAATGCCGGTGTACTCGGCCTGCGGGCATTCCTCGTACACGCTGCCCCACATCAGGCCGGTCAGGAAGGCCGAGGTGGAGGAGCCGTCGTAGATCGAGGTCACGCCGCTGCCCCACCAGGCGCGGGCGCGTGCCAGCGCCGCGGCGTCGTCGCGGCAGGCGAAGATGCGTTCGCCCACGCCGCTGGGCCCCAGGCCCGTGTGCAGGTCGATCCAGGCGATGCGCGCCATGCCGGCGCCGTGCTCGCGCAGCACGCTGCGCACCGTGCGGTTGCTCCAGGTGGGCGCAGTGCCGCCGAAGAACAGGCCGTCGGGGAACTGGTGCTGGCCGCGCGAGACGGCGGCCTGGAAGGCGCCGAGCCCGTGCGTGGCGATCCAGCCGTCGATGGCGGCCTGGTTCTCGGCATCGGGCGGCCAGTGCGCCGGCAGCAGCAGCGGGTGCAGGGCGGCGTAGTCGGGGTTGGCGGGCAGCGGCCGGCTGAAATCCTGGAAGTTGCGGTTCAGGTCCACGTTCTCGTGGGTCACGCGCCGGCCGAAGGAAAAGCCGTGCGGGTTGAGCGCATGCAGGTAGAGCACGGCCACGCCGGCCTCGTGCGCGGCGGCGCGCCATTCGGCGTCGTGCAGCGCGAACACCTGCACGCCCGAGCCGCAATAACCCTCGATGCCGTGGCAGGCGCTGCTGACGATGAGCAGGCGCTGCGCGCGGCCCTTGCTGGCGGGCCAGTCGAGCGCGGTGTCCAGCGCCAGCGTCTCGCCCTCCACTCCCGGCAGCGGGTGCGTGTGCGAGGCGATGCGCAGCCCCGCAGTGGCCGCGGCTTCGAGGAACTTGACGCGCGCCGCGCGGTAGCTGGCCGAAAAGGCGTCGGCCATGCCGATCATGCGCCGGCCCCAGTGCGCGGCGTGGCCAGCCAGCGCTCGGCCAAGCGCACCCAGTAGGTCGCACCCAGCGGGATGAGTTCGTCGTTGAAGTCGTAGCTCGGGTTGTGCAGCGTGCACGGGCCGGCGCCGTGGCCCATCTCGCGGTGCGCGCCGTCGCCGTTGGCGATGAAGCAGTAGGCGCCCGGCTTGGCCTGCAGCATGTAGGCGAAGTCCTCGGCGCCGAGCGTGGGCTCCTGCACCTGCACCTGCTCGGGGCCGACGATCTCGGCCATCACCTGGCGGGCGAACTCGGCCTCGGCGGCGGAGTTGATGGTGGGCGGGTAGTTGCGGCGGAACTCGAAGTCGCAGCCCATGCCGAAGGCGGCGGCGGTGTGCTCGGCGATTTCCTTCATGCGCCGCTCGATGAGGTCGAGCACCTCGAGCGTGAAGGTGCGCACCGTGCCCTGCAGCTCGCAGCTCTCGGGCACCACGTTGGTGGCCTCGCCGGCGTGGATCATGGTGACGCTGAGCACCGCCGCGTCGATGGGCTTCTTGTTGCGGCTGATGATGGTCTGGAAGGCCTGCACCATCTGGCAGGCCACCGGCACCGGGTCGAGGCCGAGGTGCGGCAGCGCGGCATGGCTGCCCTTGCCGCGCAGGGTGATCTTGAACTCGTTGCTCGACGCCATGACCGGCCCCGGGCTCACCGCGAAGTGGCCCACCGCCGCGCCCGGCCAGTTGTGCATGCCGAACACGGCCTCCATCGGGAAGCGCTCGAACAGGCCATCCTTGATCATCTCGCGCGCGCCGCCGCCGCCTTCCTCGGCTGGCTGGAAGATCAGGTACACCGTGCCGTCGAAGTTGCGGTGCCGCGCGAAGTGCTGGGCTGCGGCCAGCAGCATGGCCACGTGGCCGTCATGGCCGCAGGCGTGCATCTTGCCGGGGTACTGGCTGGCGTGGGCGAAGTGGTTGTGCTCCTGCATGGGCAGCGCGTCCATGTCGGCGCGCAGGCCCACGGCGCGGCCGCAGGCGCCGCCGTCGCGCCCGTGCACGATGCCCACCACGCCGGTGGTGCCCATGCCGCGGTGGATCGGAATGCCCCACTCGGTGAGCTTGGCCGCGACCAGATCGGCCGTGCGCTGCTCCTCGAAGCAGAGTTCAGGGTGCGCGTGGATGTCGCGCCGCAGCGCGGCGATGGACGCGGACTGGGTGAGGATGGAGTCGATGAGCTTCATGCCGACCAGTCTAGCCACAAGCGCGCACTTGCGCTTGTCGCGCTGGTCTCCCTGGTGCCAGCGGCGCTTGGGGATTTCCCGCAGAATGGCCGCATGCAGCCGTCCGAAAACGCCCTCGCCCAGGCGCGCGCCCTGGTGCAGATGAACACCGTCAGTGCGCGCAGCAACCTCGAACTCATCCACTACGTGCGCGACGAACTGCGCGCGCTCGGCGTGGCCTCGCGCCTCACCTACAACGCCGACCGCAGCAAGGCCAACCTGTTCGCCACCCTCGGCGAGGGCAAGCCGGCCGGCGTCATCGTCTCAGGCCACACCGACACCGTGCCCTGGGACGGCCAGGCCTGGTCGGTGGAGCCGCTGTCGGCCACGGTGAAGGATGGCCGGCTCTGGGGCCGCGGCGCCGCCGACATGAAGGGGTTCATCGGCGTGGCGCTGGCGCAGGCGCAGCGGTTTCTGGAGAGCGACGCGCCGTTCGCGGTGCACTTCGCCTTCAGCTACGACGAGGAGGTGGGCTGCTTCGGCGTGCGCGAACTCATTGCCGACATGCGCGAGGCCGGCATCGCGCCGCTGGCCTGCATCATCGGCGAGCCCACGGGCATGGTGCCGGCCATCGCGCACAAGGGCGTGCGGCGCTGGCGCTGCTGCGTGCGCGGCAAGGAGGCGCATTCCTCGCTCACGCCGCAGTCGGTCAACGCCATCGAAATGGCCGCGCGCGTGATCGGCGCCTTGCGCGACATGGCCGAACGCTTCGAGCGCGAGGAGCCGCGCTACCCGGGTTTCGACGTGCCGTTCTCCACCGTCAGCGTGGGCCAGTTCCACGGCGGCATCGCCGACAACGTCGTGCCGCGCGACGCCGAGTTCCGCTACGAGTTCCGTGACCTGCCCACCGCCGCCGCCGCCGCCATGCAGCGCGAGGTGGAGGCCGCCGCCGCCGCGCTGCAGCCGGCCATGCAGCGGGTGGCGCCGGAAGCGGGCTTCCGGTTCGAGCCGATCTGCGACGTGCCGAGCTTTCTCGCCGAGGCGGATGCGCCGCTCACCCGCATGGCGCAGCGCCTCAGCGGCGAGGCGCGCACCACGCTGGTGGCCTTCGGCACCGAGGCCGGCCTGTTCAAGGCCGCGGGCATCCCCACGGTGGTCTGCGGCCCAGGCGAAATCGCCCAGGCGCACCAGCCCGACGAATACGTCACCCTCGAACAGCTCGCGCGCAGCGAGCGGTTTCTTCAGGGCCTGGCGCAGAGCCGTGCCATCGGCTGACCGATGCCGGCGGCCGGCCCGCGCGGCTCGGGCCTCAGGTGCGGACGCGGCCGTCGCCGGTCAGCATGGACAGCTCCACGAACTTCGAGGCCACATGGTTCGAGGGCGAGAGCGAGAGTGCAAAACCGCCGAGCGAGATGTCGCCGATGGACTCCAGACCGGCCACCAGCCCGTCGCGGCTGGGCTTGGGCGCGCGCTTGAGCCCCTCGGCCAGCATGCGAGCGGCCAGATACCCCTCCATGCTGGAGAAGTTCACCTGCACGTCGCCGGCTTTCTTGGCCGCAGCGACGAATTCGCGGGTGATGGCGTTGGCCGCGTTGTAGGGCGAGGGCACCACTTGCGACACCACCACGCCCGCGCCGTCCTTGCCGAGCTCGTCGGCCAGCGCCTGCGTGCCGACGAAGGACACGTTGTAGAACGTGCCGCCGTAGCCGGCCTTGCGCGCGGCCCGGATGAAGGCCGCGCAGGACTTGTAGGCGCTGATCTGCACCACCGCGTCGGGCGCGGTGGGTACGATCTCGGCTACCGCCTTGGCCACGTCCACCGAGTTGCGCTCCACCGTGGCGGTCACCACCGGCTTGAGGTTCTGCAGCGCCAGCGCCTGCGTCACCCCGTCGAGGCCGGCCTTGCCGTAGACGTCGTTCTGGTAGAAGACGGCGATCTTTTTCAGCCCGAGGTTGGTGAGCTGTTTGACGATCAGCGCCGTCTCGTCGTTGTAGGACGCGCGCAGGTGAAACGCCATGCGGTTGAAGGGCTGGCGCAGGCTCATGGCGCCGGTGAACGGGGCGACGAAAGGCACCTTCTCCTTCGTGGCCACGGGCAGGGCCACCACGCTGGTGGGCGTGCCGATGTAGCCAAACAGCGCGAACACGTCCTCGCCGATGAGCTTCTGCGTGTTCTCGGCGCAGCGGTCGGGCTCGTAGCCGTCGTCGAGCTGGCGGATGTGGATCTGCCGCCGGCCCACGCCGCCTTGCGCATTGAGCTGGTCGAAGGCCAGCTTGGCGCCGGCATGGAACTGAATGCCCAGCTGGGCGGCGGCGCCGCTGAAGGCGGCCGACTGGCCCAGCACCAGGCGCTCCTCCTGCGCGATGGCGCGGCTGGCGCCCAGCACGGCAGCCGCGCCGGCGGCGAGGGTGAAACGGCGTCGGCTCAGGACGGGAAAATGCATGCTTCAATACCCCTGATGAATGTTTGCGCTGGCGCAAACGCGCCCCGCGAAAAGATGAAAAGCTGGTGATTGTCGTGGAAAACCGTGAAAAAGTTGACGCCGAAATGCATGCGCGAACGGATGCGCAAAAACGCACCACCGTGGTGCGGGGCGCCTGTCCGCATGACTGCCCGGACACCTGCGCGCTGCTGACCACCGTGCAGGACGGCGTGGCCGTGCGGGTGCAGGGCAACCCGGCGCATTCGGCCACCGGTGGCGTGCTGTGCACCAAGGTCTCGCGCTATGCCGAGCGCAGCTACCACCCCGAGCGCGTGCTGCAGCCGCTCCGGCGCACCGGCCCCAAGGGCAGCGGCCAGTTCGCGCCGGTGTCGTGGGACGAGGCGCTCGACACCATCGCGGCGCGCCTGGGGGCGATCGCTGCGCGCAACCCCGAGGCCGTGCTGCCCTACAGCTACGCGGGCACCATGGGCCTGGTGCAGGGCGAATCGATGGCGGCGCGCTTCTTCCACCGCATGGGGGCGTCGCTGCTGGAGCGCACCATCTGCTCCACCGCCGGCGGCGAGGGGCTCAGCTACACCCTCGGCGGCAAGCTCGGCATGCGCATCGAGTTCTTCGCCGAGGCCCGGCTCATCCTCATCTGGGGCAGCAACTCGATTGCGAGCAACCTGCACTTCTGGCGCCATGCGCAGGAGGCCAAGCGCCGCGGCGCGCGCCTGGTGTGCATCGACCCGCGGCGCACCGAGACGGCCGAAAAGTGCCACGAGCATGTGCAGCTTCTGCCCGGTACCGACGCGGCGCTGGCGCTGGCGCTGATGCACGAGCTCATCACCCACGGCTGGCTCGACGAGGACTACATCGAGCGCCACACGCTGGGTTTCGAGCGGCTGCGCGAGCGCGCGCTGCAGTGGCCGCCCGCGCGCGCGGCGGCTGTGTGCGGGGTGCCGGTGCAGCAGATCGAAGACCTTGCCCGCGCCTACGGCACCACGAAGCAAGCGGCCATTCGGCTGAACTACGGCATGCAGCGCGTGCACGGCGGCGGCAACGCGGCGCGCGCCGTGGCCTGCCTGCCCGCGCTCACCGGGGCCTGGCGGCACCGCGCCGGCGGGGTGTTGCTGTCGAGCTCGGGCCATTTCCCGGTGGACCGCGCCGCGCTGCAGCGGCCGGACCTGCTGGCTGGCCGGCAGCCGCGCACGATCAACATGGTCACGATCGGAAACGCCCTATTGGAAGGCGTGGGTGACGACCGGCGGCGCGAGGCCTCGCCCGATTTCGGCCCGAAGATCGAGGCGCTGGTGGTCTACAACAGCAACCCGGTGGCGGTGGCCCCCGACTCGACCCGCGTGGTGCAGGGCTTTGCGCGCGAAGACCTGTTCACCGTGGTGCTCGAACACTTCCGCACCGACACCGCGGACTACGCCGACTTCATCCTGCCCGCCACCACCCAGCTCGAACACTGGGACATCCACACCAGCTACGGCCACACCGACGTGCTGCTCAACCGCCCGGCGATTGCGCCGCTCGGGCAGGCGCGTCCCAACACCGAGATCTTCCGCCAGCTCGCCGCGCGCATGGGCTACACCGAGGCCTGCTTTGCCGACGACGACCTCACGCTGTGCCGCACCGCGTTTGGCGACCGGCTGGACTTCCAGCGCCTGCTCGACGAGGGCTTTGCGCCGCTCGACCTGCCCGAGGCACCGTTCGCCGAGGGCGGCTTTCCCACACCCTCGGGGCGCTGCGAGTTCTACAGCGCGCGGCTGGCGGCGCTGGGCCTCGACGGCCTGCCCGACCACGTGCCCAACCACGAACCCGCCGGAGCCGATGCGCGCTACCCGCTGGCCATGATTTCGCCGCCGGCGCGCAACTTCCTCAACTCCACCTTCGTCAACGTGCAAAGCCTGCGCGACATCGAGGGCGAACCGCTGCTCGAAATCCACGCCACCGATGCGGCCGCGCGCGGCATTGCCGACGGTGACGAGGTGCGCGTCTTCAACGACCGCGGCAGCCACCGCTGCCTGGCCCGCGTGAGCGCGCGGGCGCGCCCCGGCGTGGTCAACGGCCTGGGCATCTGGTGGCGCAAGCTCGGGCGCGACGGCACCAACGTCAACGAACTCACCAGCCAGCGCCTGACCGACCTCGGCCGCGGCCCCACCTTCTACGACTGCGCGGTGCAGGTCGAGCGCAGCGCGCCGGCGCAGCCGGCGTGAGCCGGCCGGGTTGCGTCATGGCGCCACGGCCCGAGGTCACGCCCGTCCGCCCCCCGACGCGCGGCGTGGGTGGCCGCGCCCTGCGCCGCGCGCTTTCCGCCGCGCTGCTGGTGCTGGGCCTGGGCGCGCTCGGCGGCTGCGCGGGCGTGGGCTACTACGCGCAGGCCGTGCGCGGCCACCTCGACCTGCTGGTCGCCGCGCGCCCCATCGACGACTGGCTGGCCGACCCCGCCACCCCGCCCGCGCTGCGCCAGCGGCTGCGTCTGGCGCAGGCCATGCGGGCCTTCGCCGTCGAGGCGCTGGCGCTGCCCGACAACGCCTCCTACCACCGCTACGCCGATCTGCACCGGCCCTACGCGGTGTGGAACCTGGTGGCCGCGCCGCCCGATTCGCTCACGCTCAAGACCTGGTGTTTCCCGGTGGTCGGCTGCGTGGGCTACCGCGGGTATTTCGCCGAGGCCGACGCCCAGCAAGAGGCCCGCACCGTGGCCGCCGAAGGCCTGGAGGTGGATGTCTACGGCGTGCCGGCGTACTCCACCCTCGGCCGGCTGAACTGGCTCGGCGGCGACCCGCTGCTGTCGACCTTCGCGCTCGGGCACGAGGGCGACCTGGCGCGGCTGATGTTCCACGAGCTCGCCCACCAGGTGCTGTACGTGGAGGGCGACACGGCCTTCAACGAATCCTTCGCCAGCGCGGTGGAGCGCGCGGGCGTGGCGCGCTGGCTGGCCGCGCACGGCAGCGAGGCCGCGCGTGCGAGCTGGGCACGCGCCCAGGCCCAGCGCGAGGCCTTCGCCGCGCTCACGCGCGCCACCCGGGCCGACCTGGCGGCCGTTTTTGAAGAAAACACCCGAAACTCCAGCGCCAAACGGTCAGTAGCTGCTATGAAAAATGAAGTCATGGCCACCTTCCGGCAGCGGTATGCCGCGCTCAAGGCCGGCTGGCGCGACCCGGCTGCCCGCTGGGACGGCTATGACGCCTGGGTGGCCAAGGCCAACAACGCGAGTTTCGGCGCGCTCGGCGCCTACGACGACCTGCGCCCCGGCTTCGAGGCGCTGCTCGCGCGCGAGGGCGGCGGCGCCACGCCCGCGCAATGGCGCTCCTTTTATGATGCGGTGCGCCGGCTCGCCGCGCTGCCGCAGGGCGAGCGCCATGCCGCACTCAAGGCCCTGGCGGCCGCCCCGAAGGAAAGCTAGCCCCATGTCCACCATCCACATCCACCGCGAACACCAGCTCGGCCACGCCGCGGCGCGCAAGATCGCCCTGCGCTGGGCCGAGGAAGCCGAGCGCGATTTCGGGATGGCCTGCACCTACGAAGAGGGCGACGACGAGGACACCGTCCACTTCCAGCGCACCGGCGCCAGCGGCACGCTCAGGGTGCTGCCGCATGCGTTCGAGCTCGAGGCCAAGCTCGGCTTTCTGCTCGGCGCGTTCAAGGACCGCATCGAGGCCGAAATCGTGAAGAACCTCGACACCTTGCTCGCCACCCCGGCCAGGAAGCCCGCGGCCAAGGCGGCCGCGGCGGCGCCAGCGAAGCCGGCGGCGCCCAAAGCCGCGACCAAAGCCGCGCCCAAACGCGCCGCGAGGAAGGACGCCTGAGAACCCACCACCGTCGTAGTCCCCATCGCCCGTGACGTCCACCGCATCCCCCAGCTCCCCCGCCGCGCCGACGGATGGCGCATCCGTGTCCACCGGCCCGCTTGCCGGGCTCAAGGTGCTCGAACTCGGGCAGCTCATCGCCGGCCCGTTTGCCGCCAAGACGCTGGCGGATTTCGGCGCCGAGGTGATCAAGATCGAGCCGCCCGGCAGCGGCGATCCGCTGCGCCGCTGGCGCCTGCTCAAGGACGGCACCTCGGTCTGGTGGCAGGTGCAGTCGCGCAACAAGCGCTCGCTGGCGCTGGACCTGCGCCAGCGCGAGGCGCAGGACATCGTGCGCCGCCTCGCCGCCGAGGCCGACGTGCTGATCGAAAACTTCCGCCCCGGCGCCATGGAGGGCTGGGGCCTTGGGCCCGAAGCGCTGCACGCGCTCAACCCGCGCCTGGTCATGCTGCGCATCAGCGGCTACGGCCAGAGCGGCCCCTACCGCGACAAGCCCGGCTTCGGCGTGGTGGCCGAGGCCATGGGCGGTCTGCGCCACCTCACGGCCGAGCCCGGCCAGGTGCCGGTGCGCGTGGGCGTGTCCATCGGCGACACGCTGGCCTCGCTGCATGGCGTCATCGGCGTGCTCATGGCGCTGCACGAGCGCGCACGCTCGGGCCGCGGCCAGGTCATCGACGTGGCGCTCTACGAGGCGGTGTTCAACTGCATGGAAAGCCTGCTGCCCGAATACAGCGCCTTTGGCGTGGTGCGCGAGCCCGCAGGCAGCGCGCTGCCCGGCATCGCGCCCAGCAACGCCTACCGCTGCCGCGACGGCTATGTGCTGGTGGCCGGCAACGGCGACAGCATCTTCCGCCGCCTCATGCACGCCATCGGCCGCGATGACCTCGGCCAGGACCCGCAACTGGCCGACAACGCCGGCCGCGTGGCCCGCGTGCAGGAGATCGACGCGGCCATCGGCGCCTGGACGGCCGAGCGCACCGTGGCCGAGGTGCTGGCCGCGCTCGACGCGGCCGAGGTGCCGGCCGGTCGCATCTACACCGTGGCCGACATCGCCGCCGACCCGCACTACCGCGCGCGCGGCATGATCGAGCGCATCACCCTGGCCGACGGCAGCGCGCTCGAGGTGCCGGGCATCGTGCCCAAGCTCTCGCGCACGCCCGGCGCGCACCGGCGCAACGCGCCCGCGCTCGGGGCCGACACCGACGCGGTGCTGCGCGAGGTGGGTTTGTCGGAAGAACAGATCGCCGCCCTGCGCGCGCGCGGCATCATTGCCTGAGGGCGTTCAACGCGCGCAGCCGGCCGTGCGGGGCGGCGTGTGGGCGATCAGCTCAGCGAATCGATCAGTGCGACGTACTGCTGCATCGCCTCGTCGGCCGAGGTGCCTTTGAGCTTGGCCCAGGCGTCCCATTTGGCGCGGCCGACCATGTCGCCGAAACCGGGTTTTTTCTCCGCGTTGTCGCCCACGGTGGCCTGCTTGTAGAGCGCGTAGATCTGCAGCAGCGTGGCGTTGTCGGGGCGCTCGCTCAGGTTCTTGGAGTTGGCGACGGCGGCTTCAAAGCGGGCTTTCAGATCGGCGGACATGCGGGTTCCTCGGGGCGGTGCGTGTGGGGAAAGTTCGCGTATCTTACGCAGCGCCCTCTCGCCAGAATAGGGGCGCCATTCCAACTTGCCCGCCGCGGCGGGAACCCACCATGGTGACCAAGACCATCCGCTCGGGCGCGTTCACGCGCCGCACCGCCTCCACCGCTGGCCCGGCTGCGCGCGCGCCCTCGCCGGCGTCGCAGCCTGCGCCGGCATCCTCGAGCGCCCCTTCGGCGGCCGGCGGCGCCGAAGCCGTGTTGCAGGCCATCGAATCCGTGCTGCCCATGGCCCAGCAGGCCGCGGGCGAGGCCGCAGGCGCGGCGCTGCATGCGGCGCGCAGCCTGGGCCGACAGGTCTCGCGCACCGCCGGCGGCATGCTCGGCCTCACCGGCGAGCGCATGAGCCGCGTCGACACCGCCTGGCTGCGCATGGACAACCCGAGCAACCTGATGGTCATCCTCGGCGTCTGGACGCTCGCGCCGCGGGTGGACTACGAGGCGGTATGCGCCCGCATTGCCGAGCGGCTGCTGAAGTACCCACGCTTTCGCCAGCGCGTGGTCGAGGACGCCGCCGGCGCCACCTGGGTCGACGTGCCCGACCTCGACATCCACCAGCACGTCGTGCGCGAGCGCCTGCCGCGCGTGGCACGCGGCAAGGAGCAGGCCGCCCTGCAGGCGCTGGTCGGCCGCCTGGCCATGGAGCCGCTGGACCACCGCCGCCCGCTGTGGAAGATGCACCTCATCGAAAACTACCGCGACGAGCAGGGCCGTGAGGCCAGCGCGCTGGTGGTGCGCATCCACCACTGCATTGCCGACGGCATTGCGCTGATCTCGGTCACCATGTCGCTCGTCGATGGAGGCGCGGCGCCCCCCAAACGACGCAAGTCCGCCGCCGCCTCCCCTGCACAGGGCGCGGAGGACTGGATTGCGCACGCCCTGCTAAAGCCGCTGACCGACATGGCGGTGAAGGCGCTCGACGCCGCCGGCGACGGCGCTGCGGCTTCGCTGCACCTGCTGCGCAAGCCCGCGCAAGGCGTGGAGGGCACGCTCGACGCCGCGGCCGACGCGGCTCGGCTGGCGGTGCAGGTGTTCAACGACGCGGCCTCGCTCGCCCTCATGCCCGACGACTCGAAAACCAGCCTCAAGGGCAAGGCCGGGCGGGCCAAGCGGGTGGCCTGGTGCGCGCCGCTGCCGCTCGACGACGTCAAGGCCGTGGGCCGCGCGCTGCGCGCCTCCATCAACGACGTGCTGCTGAGCTGCGTGGCCGGCGCCATCGGCGCCTACCTGCGCGAGCGCGGCGAGGACGTGGCAGGCAAGGAAATCCGCGCCATGATCCCGGTGAACCTGCGGCCCATCGACGAGGCATGGAAGCTCGGCAACCGCTTCGGCCTGGTGCCGCTGGTGCTGCCCATCGGCATCGAAAACCCGGTCGAGCGTCTCTACGAGGTGCGCCGCCGCATGCGCGAGCTCAAGGGCAGCACGCAGCCCCTGCTGGCCTTTGGCCTGCTGGCGGTGGCCGGCCTGCTGATCAAGCCCGCGCAGGACGCGATGCTGAGCCTGTTCTCGCGCAAGACCACCGCCGTCATGACCAACGTGCCCGGCCCGCGCGAGAAGCTGCAGTTCTGCGGCGCCACGCTCGAGCAGACCATGTTCTGGGTGCCGCAGTCCGGCGACATCGGGCTGGGCGTGTCCATTCTGAGCTACGGCGGCGGAGTGCAGTTCGGCGTCATCGGCGACACCCACCTCTGCCCCGACCCGCAAGCCATCATCGACCAGTTCCACCCCGAGTTCGCCAAGCTCACCACGCTGACGCTGATGCTGCCGTGGGAGGGGTGAGGGGCGGGGCGGTTTCCTTTTCGTTCGCTGCGGCGGGCAGGGGGCTGCCGTCGACCGGGGGGGGCGTGTCGGGTGTGGGCACGGGTGATCCGTGCGGAGGGGCTGGAGGGCGACGGCGAGCTGTCCGGGATTTGCCGCGGTGGTCTGGTGTTTTCGGGAGGCGGCGTGGGCGCTGGACCTCGCGTCCCCCCCCTATCCCCCCCGC
>OFTY01000562.1_pt1 | contig 24505 bp, 20 predicted proteins | sample 1775061 | NCBI WGS metagenome assembly OFTY01 (sample SAMN08195773, study PRJEB24354) | sludge metagenome | isolation source: sludge from phenol fed wastewater aerobic bioreactor B | place: India: Nagpur | collected 2016-09-16 | reverse complement strand
TCATTCAAACCAGGAGGAGAAGGTTTTGAAGTATTCCAAAACAATAAGCTGGTGCTTCGTCAATTTGGCGACAATATGAAAAACATCAAAAGCCTGCAATTGAATGCTGCCGGTGTAAAAGATCAGATAACCATTAAATACTACCATTGCGGAAGGATTGGTAAAGAACGGCATCTTATTATCCGTGGGGCAGGTAACAAAGAATTAAAGAACTGGGAGTTTTCTAATGGCAGCGAAAAGGATTCCGGTATGAGTTTCCGCGTAGGAGATGTACTGAGTCTGCAACCTAAAGGAAAGAGATCAGCATTGAATGTTTATTATAGTTCAACCGAGATACCGGAAGGAAGACTGCTTGTTTCATTGGTGGTAAACAGTTGATATCCGGCTTTACCTCATTTCCCTCTGTAGAATATTCAATTCATGCAGCGGGCATTTATTCCAAGCGAATAGAAAGGCTTTTTTTGCAGCATAAACTTAATCCTGAAAATAAAAATTTGTTTATGCAAGCAACAACTCTCAAACAGTCTTTCTTTCGCTTCTTTCTTTTTGTTGGCCTGGCAGTTGCCATGGTAGCCTGTAAAAAAGATAAAGATTCCAACGGCCCCGGCCCTGATCCTGTTCCGAATGGCGCCAAATTACAGGTATACACCAATGGTGAAGATTATATTCGTTTTACCTATAATGCAGATGGTACAGTGAAAAAGGTTACGGTCAAAACTGATGACAGCAACTATGGTGATGAAATGGACTATACAGTAACGTATAATGCCCAGAAGAAGATCGCTTCATTGGCTACCGATTGGTACAAGATCGAGGTCGAATATCAGAATAATGTACTGAGCCGCGCAAATATGTATGAATACAACAAACAGATTGGTTATACCGATTATGTTTTCGAAAACGGCAACCTGAAAAAAGCAACAATACACTATGGTGAAGGCGGCTTGTTTGTTCCTTTGATGGAATACGTCATGACATATAATGGCCAAGGCAACCTCACTGAAACACTGGTAAAGATGGCAGCCGGTGAGCCTGGTCAGTTGTTACCTGCAGGCCTTACTACTTATGAGTACGATCAGAAAGCAAACCCGCTGTACCAATACAGGGAACTGTTAGCTTTATTCTGGCAGTCTCCTTCCAAAAACAATATCACTGTAGAAAGTGAGTTTGACGGCGACCACCAACTTACTGACAAGTTTACTTACACCTATACCTATAAATCGAACGGCCTGCCGGAGAAAGGCACTGTAAAACAAGGCCTGCCCGGGCAAGATCCCGTTACAAGTCAGCTGACTTTTACTTACCAATAAAACAAGTGAACGCAGAAACACAAGGGCGCTAAGTATAGCGCCCTTTATTGCATCTTTGCAGTACATGCAATATATCCATTCCCATCTCCAGACTTTCTTTACCGGCCGGCATCAGCTTTCTGTGTATGTACCTGACCCGGCAACAATCCGGGACCTGTACAAGCAAAACAATATCGATTCTCCTTACTGGTCGCAGGTATGGCCGGCAGCATTAGGGCTTTGCCGGTTCCTGGAGCAGAATACCGGTTATGTTGAAAACAAAACCGTACTGGAACTGGCTGCAGGGTTAGGCCTGCCTTCCTTACTGGCAGCCCGTTACAGCCGGTCTGTGCATTGCAGTGATTATTCGCCGGAAGCTGTAGCACTACAGCAACGGACGATAGAGCATAACCAATTCAGCAATATGAGTTGCAGTGTGATTGACTGGAACAATATCCCTGATACAGTAAAATCGGAAGTGCTGCTGTTGAGTGATGTCAATTACGATCCATGGATATTTGATAAAGTATATACATCGATCAATCGTTTTCTTAACAACGGAACACTTATCATCCTCAGCACTCCTCAACGGTTGATGGCGAAGCCATTCATTGAACGGCTATTGCCATTTTGTATAAGGCAAGAAGATGTAACAGTAGATAAGGATGGAAAACAGGTAGCTATCACTGTGATGATATTAAAAAACTAAAAACTTTGCGTGCTGTCTTCCGACAGGTATTTTAATTTTCTGGCTGTTAAAGCAAAAGCGATCAAAAGAAATAGTTGCCATAGTATCACCAGCAATGGCATGCCTGCATACACGGGAGACATCAATACACCTGTTGCTGCCAGCTTTCCATTCAGGAATTTCTCCACCAGCAACCGGTCCAGTAGCCAGGGGATAACCAGGAATGCCAGTATGATCAGTATTCTTTGCTTATTCCGGATCGCTTTGAATGCACGCCAAACAGGAGGAACAGTAAACAACAGGACGATCAATCCTCCAAGCAATACGCCCTGGTATGTTTGCGCTCCTGTAAATACATGTCGCAACGTGCTGATCTCATCCCCTCCCCTGTCAATGGCAGCCAGCCATCTTGGTAAAGGCAATGCCCCTGTTACCAGCGCAAAACCAATGGTCTTTTGCCAGGCCGAGGTTGTGGGGCGCAGAAGAGAAAAGCCCCACCACATAAAAGCATAAGTGGCCAATGGCCCTGCAAAGCTGGCAAGAAAAAACTGCTTTTCACCAGTGCAATTGCTGCAAAGTTCCCAAACCAGGAAATCGCGGGCAGGCGGGCAGCCGCAAAGCAACCAGGCAGAAAAAAAATGCGCCGATTCATGCGCTTCATGCAGAAGCAATACCAGGATAAAAAAAGCAAGAAGAGAAGCCAGGTTGAATTGTAAACGCATGGTACTAATATAGGGAAAAGACGGTGATGTTAGTTGAGGGAGACTCGAATGGCCGATAATCGGATTTCGTTGATCGTTATTCGTTGACTGTTGACCGACACGCAAACCGGGCCAGTAGTTCCTTCTCCATTGTCACCCCGGACCAGGTTTAGCACACTCGCTACTATAGTTCACTAAGATCCGGGGTCTCCCCCATCTGCAGCATTTTCTTAGCAATAATGCCTTACAGGTTTGAAGCAAGTGCAGCGCGGGGAGACCCCGGCTCTTATATTCTTTAAACCTGAATGCTTACTGAACCAGGGCCGGGGTGACAATGGAGAAGGGGCTACAGGTTCGAGCTTCTGTGTCAACCGCCATCGGCTATTCGATCATCGGCCGTCGGTCAACGTTTCCTTTTATAAAAATCCAGGTTTACTTTTTTCATAAAAGACGGTTTTTCGCTAAGCGTGAAAAAACCCGAATTGTCCTGCTTAAAACATATCGCTTCTCCCTGCGGTTCCAGTTGATACGAAAGCTGAGTGGGAGTTTCCTGCAAAGCCTGTTCTATACTTTGCCCCGCTTTCCTTTTCCAGTAATAAATACCTGTATAAGTTTTTACCAGTATTTCCTTCCCATCAGGTGAAATGGCAGCGCTTACTACACCCTGGAAAGAAAGTGAACCGACTTTCACAGCACTATTGACATCAGTTGCGCTTTGAGGATAGGGGATTTTATATATGCCTGATGGTTTATCTCTCTTGGTGATCACATAGATATCCCTGGTGGCATTATCTACCAGTATAGCTTCGGCATCATGTGAACCATCGGGGTACTTAAAAACGAGTTTATCGAAAGTATACACTGTATCAGCATTCACAGCCGGCTCCGGAAAACGATAGATAAAATACTTGCTGGCCGATACGCTATTGTTACCTATATCAGCCAGGTAGATATAACTTCTGCCTTTTTCCGGCCCATTGGCCAGCGCCATATCTTCCCAATCGCGATTGGTAGCCCCTTTTATTTTGATCTTCTTATAAAATTCGCCGGTGTGCGAGAGCAGGCAGCTCTGGCTGGGATTAGCACTATCCTGCTCCACCCATAGATAACCGGGATGGGTCTTGCTGTCGGCAATGCCGGAGGCTTCATCCAGTTTGCCTGGTTTTACCGGCACAGATACAGGTCGGGCTTCAAAAATATCAGCCGGTAAGCCGGTGGCCAGTTCAAGCCCACCAGTCATCAAGCTGATCAGAAAAAGAAATTTCACAGGAGAAACGGTCATATACAGGGGTCTTTGATTAATGTGATATACTGAAACTCAAATGTAAAAATTTAAAGCCGGCCCGGCGATAACAATTACCTTTTTTACATTTCGTTTTGAAATTCCGTAAACACTGCTCCAAATTTAGTGAGCAGGATTTCCCACAAAGACAACCAAGACCACAAAGAAATATTGCCTAAGCATCTTCCTACTGCCGGGGCCTTATAGATGTAGGAACGTGGGTAAAATATTTCTTTGTGGTCTTGGTTGTCTTTGTGGGAAAATATTTAAACTGTGGGCAATACCCAACAAAAATGAACTGAACCAGACGGCTGTATATTTGTTATACTTACATAAAACTCAGCCCCATGATTTGGCATCCTCTTACACAAATTGAACAATTACAGGAGATCATTGATAAATCGGCCCATACACCGCAGGTTATCTATAAGCATTCTACCCGTTGCTCCATCAGCGTGGTGGTGAAGAACCGCCTGGAAAAGGGAGACACTCCAAAAGCTGTTGATTTTCATTACCTCGATCTCCTTGCTTACCGCCCTGTTTCCAACGCTGTTGCTGAGCAATTCAGCGTGCAGCATGAATCGCCACAGGTGTTGGTGATCAAAAATGGGAAATGCGTGTATGACGACAGTCATATGGCGATCAATATGGACGATATTATTGATCAGGCTGCAGCCGCCTGATAAGTATCATTTCTTATTTACAACCGTCCAGGAAATCCCTAATACCCTGCACGATCTTATCCGCTACTTCCTGCTGGAATTTCTCATCCAGGATCAACATCTCTTCGGCAGGATTGCTGATAAAAAGCATTTCAACCAGTGCATTGGGGTATTCGGTAGGACTGTTCAGCATGAAATTAAAGCTGCCTGTATTGCCATATTCTTTTAATCCAAGTTCTAGCATACGACGATAAATATGGTTGCTTAACGGGCGAAAACCTACATATCGGTAAAATGTGCCGGTGCCACCAACATTTACCGGGTCGGCTGATGAATTGAGGTGGATGCTCACCAGGAGATCGGGAACACTGTCCCGGTAAAACAAAATACGTTCCTTATTATCTACAAATTTTTCCGTGGTCCTTGTCATGATCACTTTGGCTCCCTGACGTTGCAAGGTCCTTTGCAGTTTCAATGATACAGCCAATGCCAGCATTTTTTCTGAAGAGCCAGTTGGGCCGCCTGCACCGGTGTTGCCACCACCATGCCCCGCATCTACCGCAATGGTAAGATGATTCAGTGATAAGTTTTGCGGCTGTGGCTTCACTCTTATCACCAGCGTATTGTCTTTGTAATAAAGCTGGTGGCCCCAATGCTGGGGATGCTTCAGTTCAATAGTGATGCGCAGTACTTCATCTTCAAGTTGCTCATACCACACATTTTTTATTTCCCTGGTATTTTCCAGTTGAGTGATCCAATTGGTATTGCTGGTAGCACCGAATATATCCACTACGATCCTTGAAGGGTCCAGCAACTGGATTGACTGATAAGCCAGGCGGTTGCTGAGTGCTACTTCTACATAATCATAAGCGGAGTCGCCATGCACTCTCCAATTGCCGGTGAGTGAAGTAGGCGGAAAACTTCCCTTGGGTAGAAATTCCACCACATCATCCGGTATATAAGCAGTCCGGTATTTGGACAATTTTACCCTATAGAGCGAACCCACCTTTCCCGTCATCTGCAAAGGGATCAAAGAATCAATATAACCAATCTTGGCACCTCCCAGCCTGTCGTCACCAAGCCCGAACAGCAGATGTGCCAGCCGGCCTTTCGTTACCAGCATATCCGGTCCCCATTCACGGGTAAGCGATACCTGGCTGGAAGTGTAACGCATAATGGTGTTACCGGCTGTGTCCATAATGGACACGGGTATTTTGCTGTTCAGAAAACTGTCTGCAGCATTTACTGTATATTCTCCCTGATAAATACCGGGCATTGGCTGAGTAGGCATTTCATACAAGGGTTCTTTATTATTTACCATCACAATGCAACCAGTCAATGCTTTTACCCGGAAGCGGATCTTATCGCCCGGCTGCACAATAAGATTTCCTTCAGGGAATGTTTCTATCTGCGCTATGTCCAGTGTTTTGACAGTGTCTGGAGGGGAAGGAAGAGCGTATTGATAGAGTAATTTTTTGGACACACGTCCGCCTGCGCCACTGGCCATTATTTCTACGGTATTATTGCCTGGCTGAAGATCCACCGCATGAGCAAAGCCTCCGGTGGGATATACTTTTACAGATGTTCCATTTATGGTAAGCTGGCAGCTTTTGCAAGTGCTGCCGGAGATAAACTGGCGTGAAGTGCGTGAGCTATTATTTTCTTTCAGGGGGCTGACCAGTCGTATAAAAGGTTTTTCTGACTGCTGAGCCAGGCTATTCATTCCTGCAAGCAGCAGCGCTGCCATCATCATTCTTTTCATCCGCTAAAAATACCGATTTATCCCGCAGATAAATAAGCCAATGTCAGCATCAATACATTACTCAGGCAATACAGGTCCGAAGCGGAGCTTCCTGCCACGGCTTTTTTTATCGGGGAAGAGAATATCATGGGCGGTCTCATATCCTTCATCAGCAACCCTGGCATGGCGGATGGCTGACTGACGGCGGTTCCGGATAGTATAGATAAGGAATCCAACGGCGGCCGCGGCAGCTACTCCCAGTATGATCTTGTTCGTCTTTTTCATATTATATCATTTATTTTATTATCGCTATAGAAAGTCAAAAAGTATACCATCTATATAATCAATTGCAAAACAGCTTCTCAATCTGGCATTATTTTGAACCATAAAGTGTATGATTGGTTCGTTCCCAAAAGTTAATCTTTTGTCAACAGCCGCCTGTTAATTTAAGAAACAGCATATGCCTTCTTCAGTTGTAGCCGCCATAAAATATTATCCGCTGAAATCTATTCTGCGGGTGGTCTTTGTATCAGGCAGTGTATATGATTACAAAAAAGTGCCGGAGAAAGTATATAAGGCAATGAAAGCAGCAGCTTCAAAAGGCACTTTTCTTAATAAATATGTCAAGGGACATTTCTCATATGAAAAACTCAAATGATCCTTTATAATAACGGAGACAGCAGTCTTGCCACTTTTTCCTGCATTTGCTTATATACAGGTCTTGCAGCCCAGGCAAGAGGATCGATCTTTTCTGCATCCTTCAGATCGTTATAAAAAACCTCGCGGAGTTGCCGTGAAAAATCAGCATCATACACCAATGCGTTCACTTCAAAATTCAATTCAAAACTGCGGAAGTCCATATTCGCTGTGCCGACTACAGATAGTTTACCATCGGCTACCAGTGTTTTGGCATGTATAAACCCTTTCTGGTATTGATATATTTCGACACCCGCTTTCAATAACTCTTCGTAATAAGATTTGGCTGCCGCATTCACCAGTTTGCTGTCTGAAATCCCCGGTACCAATAATTTTACAGAAAGACCGCTTAAGGCTGCAATGGTCAATGCTTCCAGCATGCTTTCACCCGGTATAAAATAGGGTGTGGTGATGAGGATCTCTTCCTGCGCCAGGTAAACAGCCTGCAATAGGGAAAACAAAATAGTGGGTTGCGTGGAATCAGGTCCGCTGGCCGCTATCTGCACCAGTATATCCTCCTTTTTATGTACACTGGGTGAGGGGAAAAGAAAAGCTGCCGGCTGCAGGGATTCGCCGGAACAGAAATTCCAGTCGTTCAAAAAAAGATATTGGAGATAATACACGCCAGGTCCATCAATACGAAGATGTGTATCCCTCCAGTAAAGTTGACCGGGTTTATTATTGACATATTTATCACTGATATTGATACCTCCTGTGAATGCAGTATGCCCGTCGATCACAATGATCTTTCTATGGTTCCGGTAGTTAAGGCGGTTAGCCAGCAATAAAAAACGTATCTTATAGAAGGGGGCTGTCTTAATACCGCCAGCATTAAGGCGCTCCAATGTTTGACGCCTGATGGAATAGCTGCCGAAATCATCATAAATGAACCTGACCTCCACCCCTTCTTTGGCTTTTTCCAATAATGCCTCTACCAATTCCCTTGCAACCTCTCCTCTTTCCACGATATAGTATTCGAGATGGATATGACTGGTAGCAGCACGTATAGCTTCCAGCACTTCAGGAAATTTTTCTTCCCCGTTAATCAGCAGCTTCACTTTATTATGCCTCGTGAATGGGCTTTGCTGGTCTTTTACCAGTAATCTTGCAAGCTCTTTATATTCCTTCACTACCGTGCCTGCATGTTTCAACGCGTCCTGTGTATAAGCGGTAGTTGCTTTCTTCAATTCTTTCAACACTGTTGTGTTCGATATTTCTTTTCGTCCGTATATTTTACGTTTCCGGTAATTAATACCAAAAGAAAAATAAAAGATAATGCCTATAACAGGAAGAAAGATGGCCAGCAACAGGTAAGCCATGGTTTTGGTGGTGGTGCGGGTATCATAAACGATACGGATACATGTGGTAATTAATATCAGTATATAAAAAATCTCAGAGAGCAGTAGCCAGTTCATGAGCTTACAGGATAGTTGACAAGAAAGTTACTGTGTTTTGTTCAATACGCCATCACCTTCTTATTTTCCCCACTTGCCACGAAACCTGAATGCCAGCTCCAATCCAAGATACCAGCCTTTTTTCCTCTGGGCAAAAGGTTGGTAGTCGATGCCATTTGCAGATATAGTGTAGTTTGCATGGGGATATTTACTGATATCCTGCGCATACACCAATCCAACCCTTCCGATCCTGAATTGATAAAAATGCAGCTCAGCCAACACGCGTTGCTGCACAGCAGAGCCGGATACTTTCTGTTTAAATCCTTCTACTGCATCTTTGTCTGTCCAGGTATACTGATGGTTCAGCACATAACCTGCTGAATAACCTATTCCAAAAGCAGAAGAGAAGTTTTTTGCACTGATCAGTTGCTTCTCGAACACCACCGGCATTTCAACAAACTGATAGCCTGACCTGAATATTTTTATATCCTGGCCAGGAGAGGCCCAGATAGCAGGCATAGTCTCTTCTGAAAAGCTTCCATAGCCTGGCTTAAGTGTAATGCGATAACGTCCTTTTTTGCGGTCAATGTTCAGATACAGTGCAAGACCTGCATGAAATGTTTTGGTTTTAAAATAACTGTTTTCCCCGGGCATGTTCACCTGCCTGGGCCCACCAAGCAGATTGGCGCTTATACCATAATCAATAAAATGTTGTTTGATTTTTACCAGTGTATCGGTTTCAACTTTTGCTGTATCAATCTTTGCTGGCTCTTCTTCTTTGTTCTCATGCTTTTTGGCCAATTGTGCTTTCCTTTCCGCTTCAAGTGCTGCTTTTTCTTCCGCTTCTTTTTTGGCCAGCGCTTCAAGCTCGCAACGGTTGAGTTGCTGTCCCATTGCGATCATATGGATATACCGGCAGTCGTTATTGCCAAGTATATACAGCATATCAGCGATGTCTTCCATGCTGATGGCGCGGATCGTCGTTTTGCCCAGGCTTGATTCGGCAATGATACCTGCTACAAAACCCTGGTCATTGATCAGGGGCATGCCCCGGGCCAGCCCGGCCTCTTTACTCACTTTCAGCGTGTATAAACCGTTCTTTGCTTTTTTATCCACTGCTATTTTAGCACTGTTCATGAACCAGATATTATCACTTACCCATTTATCCCGGAAAGTGGTGAGCTTTCCTTTTTTATCGGCCAGTGATTCATAATAATTGGTGAGCCATTTTTTCTCCGGAGGCCGCGGTGCCTGGTAAAGCGCTACCGAAAAAACACCCATCCTTGCTTCACGCAGTTTAGTGGCTTTAACGCGATAAGTATTATTATAAAATTTAGCTGTACGGATGGTTTGAGGAGCTATTTCTGCAGGATAATCTTTTTCATTGAGTGAATGCCGGATGACGACAAAATAAATATGTACGGAGTCTTCAGCCGTGATAAAACCAAATTCACTGACACCAATTTCTACTACATTGTTTACAAAACCACGCAGGTCGGCAGCGTTTGACTGTGCCGAAGAAGAGAAAGGGAAAAAGCATCCTGCAAGCATAGCCCACAGGAACAGCCGTGACAAGCAGTCAATTTTCAGAGTTTTGGGGTTCATACAAGTTAGCGCTTGAATCATTAAACTCCCTGCCTATGGGAATATTGCCCAATACGGGCATGCGGGTAATCAGAACGCGGGATAGAACGCAAGCAACTACGTAAATCTACTTATTTTAAACCGGGGCCCTGAAAATTTCATTGCTTTATTTTCCATTCAACAAGGCTTTTATCACTCCGTCCATCGCCCGCTGGTTGATCCATCTTACTACCACCACCAACTCATGTTCAGGGTCCACATAAATAAGATTGGCGCCATTGCCGATATGCATGAAAGCACTGGCCGGGGCTGATGGCAACATCTTTCGGTCTGTATTCAGGAACCAGTTCATATACCCGTAATCCGTTTTCACCGGTGTTGGTGTAAGCGCCTGCCTCACCCATTGCTTACTGATCAGTTGCTTTCCTTTCCAATTGCCCTGGTGCAGGGTAAGCAAACCAAACCTTGCCATATCATAGGCGTTGATGAACATACCGCCACCCCAGTGCCCCCCACCGCTGACGCTTTGCACTGCTTCACCATCGAGCGTGATCCAGGCATTGCGATAGCCTGTCCAGCGCCAGGTGTTGGAAGCACCGATCGGGTCCATGATATATTGTTTCAACACCTGTGGCAGGGGCTTGCGCCAGACACTTGTTGCTGCCAGTGCCAAAGCATTTACTCTTACATCATTGTATTCATAACGCGATCCGCTGGGATAGCGGGGCCGCGATTTCCAGTCGGCACGGCTGCTATCAGGGCGATCGGCCCATTCGGGTTTATCCCATAATGTGCCTTCCCAATCGCTGGTTTGCCGCAGCAGGTCATTCCAGGTGATGGTACGGTTATGTGAAGAAGCAAATGGATAAATAAAGAATGGTTTGCCCTTTTCATCTGCCTGTCCATACAATTCAACAGGGGGCATATACCCGGCTACTGTATCCTGCACATTCCTGATCAGGCCACTGTCAACTGCCAGGCCAACCACGGTACTTAAAAAACTTTTGGTTACGCTATGCGTCATATCGCATCGCAATGGTTCACCCCAGGTTTTGATGATATAACCTTTGTAAACGATAATGCCGGTCGGCTCACCCCGGTCAGCCATTGGGCCAATTATATTACCGAATGGCTCTTTACCAAAAGTATTGGCCTGATCAATTTCAAGCTGGCGTGGATTTTTTGATTCATGCGAAATGGCAAAAGCTACAGCAGAGTCAATAGCTGCGGGATCCAGACCCATTTCCACAGGTGTTTTTTGTTGCCATTGACCAGGCAGGGGGAAATATGCTGTAACAGCTTTTGTTTTTTGCGACAGGCCGGCAAAATGGAACAGGAGGAACAGAACGATGGATAAAGAGATTCTCATATGGATGTGTAGTTGTTAGTGGACCGAAGATAAATTCTTCCCGGATATAAAGTCAATGCAGCACAGGCCAAAAAAAGCCCGGGAACGACCCGGGCTTTCGACTAAACTTATTTTCATTCTTACTTCGCAGCTTTCTTTGCAAACTCAGCCCTGATCACATTCAGCGCTCCGCCTGCTTTAAACCATTCAATCTGCTGCTCATTGTAAGTATGATTTACACTGATCACATCTTTGGTACCATCTGCGTGGTTCAATTCCACGGTCAGCGGCTTGCCGGGCGCAAAGGAAGTGAGCCCTATGATATCAATGTTATCATTTTCCTGGACCTTATCGTAATCTGCCTTATCAGCAAACGTAAGGGCCAGCATACCCTGTTTTTTCAGGTTGGTTTCGTGGATACGGGCAAAACTGCGTACAATGATGGCCCTTACACCTAAATGGCGGGGTTCCATCGCTGCGTGTTCGCGGCTGCTGCCTTCACCATAGTTCTCATCGCCAACAACCACACTGCCTACATGCGCTGCTTTATAAGCGCGGGCCGTAGCAGGCACTGGTCCGTATTCGCTGGTCAACTGGTTCTTTACGCTGTCTGTTTTATCGTTGAAATAGTTGATTGCACCGATCAGCATGTTGTTGCTGATATTATCCAGGTGGCCGCGGAATTTCAACCATGGGCCGGCCATAGAAATATGGTCAGTTGTACATTTTCCTTTTGCTTTGATCAGCAGTTTCAATCCTTGCAGATCATGTCCTTCCCAGGGGGCGAATGCCTGAAGCAATTGAAGACGCTGGCTGTCGGGAGCCACTACTACTTTCACGCTGCTGCCATCTTCAGCAGGAGCCTGGTAACCCGGATCATCTACAGAGAACCCTTTGGGAGGAAGTTCAAAACCGGTAGGTTCTTTCAGCAACACATCCTCGCCTTTCTCATTTTTCAATTTATCTTTTAATGGATTGAAAGAGATTTTTCCGGCGATAGCCATTGCTGTTACAATTTCAGGGCTGGCCACAAAAGCGTGTGTGCTGGCAAGACCGTCATTACGTTTGGCAAAGTTGCGGTTGAAAGAAGTGATGATCGTGTTCTTGCGGTTGGGATCATCAATATGTCTTGCCCATTGGCCGATGCAGGGTCCGCAGGCATTAGCCAGCACCACACCGCCCACGCTTTCAAATGTATTGATAAAACCGTCGCGCTCGATAGTATAACGTACCAGTTCACTACCAGGAGTGATCGTAAATTCAGAATGTGCTTTCAATCCCTGGCTTACTGCATCTTTTACAATGCTGGCAGAGCGGCTGATATCTTCATAAGAAGAGTTGGTGCAACTTCCGATCAGGGCTACTTCCAGTTTTTCAGGCCAGCCATTTTCTTTCACAGCTTCAGCCATTTTAGAAATAGGTGTAGCCAGGTCCGGAGTGAAAGGTCCGTTCACATATGGCTCAAGTGTACTGAGATCGAGTTCCAGCACCTGGTCATAATATGCTGCGGGGTTGGCATACACTTCAGGGTCAGGGCGCAGGTGTTCTTTGACACCATCAGCAAGAGAAGCCACTTCTTCGCGGCCGGTAGCTTTCAGGTAAGCGCTCATTTTTTCATCGTAGGCAAAGAGTGAACAGGTAGCGCCGATCTCAGCACCCATGTTACAAACAGTGCCTTTACCGGTTGCACTCATGCTGTCTGCACCTTCGCCGAAATATTCCACGATAGCACCGGTACCGCCTTTAACAGTCAGCTGACCTGCTACCCAAAGAATTACATCCTTACAACTGGTCCATCCGCTCATTTTACCTGTCAGCTTCACACCGATCACTTTTGGCATTTTCAATTCCCAGGGAAGACCGGCCATCACGTCCACCGCATCAGCACCGCCAACACCGATAGCTACCATGCCGAGACCGCCTGCATTGGGCGTATGGGAATCGGTACCGATCATCATACCGCCGGGAAATGCATAGTTTTCCAGCACCACCTGGTGAATGATACCAGCACCTGGCTTCCAGAAACCGATGCCATATTTATTGGAAATGGAAGAAAGAAAATCGTACACCTCTTTGTTCACTTCTTTGGCAGTGGCCAGGTCAGCTTTGGCACCCACTTTAGCCTGGATCAGGTGATCGCAATGCACAGTGGAGGGAACAGCCACCTGGTCGCGTCCGCAGGTCATGAATTGCAGTAGGGCCATCTGTGCAGTTGCATCCTGCATAGCTACCCGGTCTGGCGCAAAATCTACATAATCCTTGCCACGTGTATAGGGAGATGGCGGCACTGCGCCATGTAAGTGTGCGTATAATATTTTTTCAGTGAGGGTGAGAGGCTTGCCGATGACCTTGCGGGCGGCAGCGATCTTGCCCGGCATTTCAGCATAAATTTTCTTAATGAGATCGAGATCAAATACCATGTGGATATAATTTGAATTTTGAGATATTGGGCCATCGGTCATTGCCAGGGTCATTGAGGACCAGAGGAGAAAATAAAATGACGCGTGACGGTGACAAATGACTTAAAAAGTGTTGCGAATTTACGACAAATCAATGGTTTTTTCAGCCTGAAAATGAAGAGAAAATGGAGGAAACCGCGAAAAATACAAGGGCGCCGGGTAAATGACCCCGGCGCCCGCTGGCAGTTGGTTTATGGTTACGGAAATTACTCTGTTCTCAGGTTTTTCACTGGGTTCGACAAAGCTGCCCTTATTGTTTGATAACCTACGGTCAGGGCCGCAATCAGGGTTATGATCGCCAGCGCACCTCCGAATATCCAGGCGCCCAGGCTGATGCGGTACTCAAAATCCTGCAACCAGTTATTCATCAGCCACCAGGCCACCGGTGCCGCAATCAGGAAGGCGAGCAGGATAAGTTGGGTGAATTCCCGGCCAAAGATCCATACCAACTGGCTTACCGAACCGCCTAATACTTTGCGGATACCGATCTCCCTGGTTTTTTGTGCCACCATAAAGGAAACCAGCCCATAGAGTCCCAAACAACCAATAAGAATGGCAATAAAACAGAACACCCCGATAACGCGCAGCATAAAGTCTTCCGCCTTGTAGTACGCCGCAATGCGTTCATCCAGGAATCCGTATTCATACACCTGGTCAGGATAAGCCTGGCTCCATGTTTTTTCCAATGCGGCCAGTGTTTGCGAAAGATGGGCGAGGTTGATTTTCACTGCATAATTATCATAATCCTGAGGACTTGTCCAGATGCAAACTGCTCCTATATCTTCATGAAAGGATTGATCATGAAAATCTTTTACCACTCCTACTATTGGCATGGCAGCCTCGTTACTGACGGATATTTTTTTACCGATCGCATCGGCCGGTGATTGAAGGTTCAACTTTTTTACCATCGTTTCATTGATCAGTAGCTCACGCGCACTGTCTGCCGGAAACAGGTTCCTGCCTGCCACCAATTGCAATCCGAATGTAGAAAGATATTGATCATCGGCTGATTTCATATTTGTCCTGAATGGCTCTTCTTCTGCACGGTTATCAAATCTTACCGATGTGTTCCAATTGGAGAGCGAGGAAGGCGGTTCATAACAAAGAGATACTTTTTCCACGCCCGGGGCCTGTGCCAGCCTTGCTTTCAACGATTGCATAGAACTTCCTGTTCCCTCTCCCGCCGGTACCAGCACGATAGCATCTTTATCAAATCCCATGGATGATTGCTTGGCAAATTGCACCTGCCGGCTGATCACGATCATACCAATGATCAGTACCAGTGAAATCGTGAATTGCGTAACGATCAATGTACGCCTTGTATTGAAACCACCCAATTGATGACCTGTAAGCTTTCCTTTGATCGCAGCCATCGGTTGAAAACCGGAAAGGATGAGCCCCGGATAAGAGCCTGCTAAAAAAGTAACCGCCACAATCAATGAAATAATGAACAGCAGCAGTTTCCAGCTTTGCAAAAGATCAATCTCCATGAAAGTGCCAAGCCATCCATTCAGTACCGGCAAAACAAGTTGCGCCAGCAACAATGCTATCACTGCTGCTATAATGGTGATAAAAACTGTTTCTCCAATGAATTGCCAGAACAATTGTGCGCGCATCCCTCCCATCACTTTTCTTATGCCTACTTCTTTTGAGCGCTTCAATGCCTGAGCCGTGGCCAGGTTGATAAAATTCACACAGGCAGTAATGATCAGGAAAAGGCCAATAAATGACAACACCCACAAATTGCGCTTTTCCATTACTCCTCCGTAACGCGAATCGAAATGCAGTTCCGACAAAGGCTGCAATTTGTAGTGATGCACATTTTTATTGCCCGCCCGGAATTTTTTTACATAATTGGGCAGCACTGCTTCCACCTGCGCCGGTGATACATGGGGCTTGAGTAACACATAGCATTGCATCGCCGAAGTCATCCCTCCCCAGGCATCATCCCTGGCCAGCCATTCATTATAGTCTTTCAGATTGCTGTAAGAAAGGAATACTTCTGTTTTCTGATCTGTATTCCGCGGAAGGTCCTTTAGTACGCCGGTGATGCGGAAATCGATCTTGTTAGCTACAGTAAGCACCTGCCCTATTGGATCGGCATTGCCAAAGTATTTTTTAGCCATCCGCTCTGTCAGTATTGCAGTATTCGGTTCTGTAATGACCGATTTCTTATCTCCTTTCAGCAAAGGAAAATTGAAAATTTCAAAATATTCCGGCTCCGTAAAAGCGACCCCGGCTTCTTCCTTGAACTTCTTTATTTCACCTTTGTAATTGATTGTAACCTGTTCACCATTAAAAGTGGCGATGCGTGTTGTTTTTTCAGCAAAAGTGTAGTCGGTGCGGAAGGCTTTGCCAAATGGGGAAGGCACACTGGCTGCGTAGGTAACAACATCACGATGCTGCTCCGTAACCACCCTGTATATCCTGTCTGAATTGGAATGAAAATCATCAAACTTAAGATGATAGCTGACCATCACAAAGATCAGGATGCCGCAGGCCATGCTCAGAGCAAGACCCATGATATTAATGAAGGCATATGATCTATGCTTGACCAGGTTTCTCCAGGCGATCCTGAAATTGCTTTTAAACATGTGTGTGTTTTTGTGGTGAATGCCAGGCCTATGGAACCAATCAGATGCCAGTCAGGCACTATATTGCCAATCAATAATTTATCTTATTATAGATGGAATGAATTGTCCGTTTATGATACAACCGGTGTTCAGTTTTGCCCGGTTGATACAACTCCCTGCTGTACATGTTCCCGGACTTTTTTTATATTAGCAGTATGAAACGTCCCTGTAAAAATTTTCATTAAACATGAGAGAATGAAATTTTTTACAGGGTAAGTTCCATCAGGCCAACAAAAAATATAAATTATACTGATGAATCGTTTTAAGGATTTCGTGGAATGGAATGCTTTCGGGGTTTGTTCGGCCATTGGCAACCGGATGGGAATAGCTACCAGCAGGATCCGTCAATACTTTATCTACACCTCCCTGCTCACGATGGGTTCGCCAATCATTATTTACATGGTGCTGGCTTTCTGGCGCAACCTGCGCAAGTATGTAACAGCGGCTAAAAGAAATCCCTGGTATTACCTGTAACCTCAGATAAGCTCCTTTACTTTCGCGATCACAGCATCTGCTTCTTCTCTTGTATTATGCCTGGAGAAAGAGAAACGTACTGTTACCAGGTTAGGATTGTTATTGATCGCTCTTATCACGTGGCTGCCTACATCTGCCCCGCTGCTGCAGGCACTGCCGCCGGATACGCATACGTTGTTAATATCGAGATTGAACAGGATCATTTCTGATTTCTCTGTTTTGGGGAATGCGACACTTAGTACGGTATACAAACAACGTCCCTCCTGGTCGCCATTAAACTGCACACCGGGGATATGTTTCCGCAGCTGCTCCATCATATACATCTTCAGCGAGTGGATATAAGCACTGTCCTTTTCATATCCGGCCATGGCCAGCTCAAGCGCTTTGGCAAAGCCTACGATACCATACAGGTTTTCTGTACCGGCCCGCATATTCCTTTCCTGGCCGCCACCGAAAATGAAAGGCTTGATCTTTATATTATCATTGATATAAAGGATACCAATGCCTTTTGGTCCATGGAATTTATGACCGGCACCGGAAATAAAATGTACAGGTGTTTTACGGAGATCAAGGGGATAATGCCCCACGGTTTGTACACAATCAGAGTGAAAAATAGCATTGTATTTTTTACAGATCTCTCCTACCGCATCAATATCCAGCAGGTTGCCGATCTCGTTATTGGCGTGCATAAGGGTAACAAGGCAGCGTACGCCTTCATGTGCAGCTAATTGTTCTTCCAGGTCTTCCAGATCAACATGCCCATTCGGCAGTAATTTCACAAAACTGCTGGTCACTTCTGCCCCACAATCATAATGCTCCACTGTATGCAGCACTGCGTGGTGTTCGATCGGGGAAGTGATGATATGGGTGCAACCCAGATCACGTATGGCAGAAAGGATCGCAGTGTTATTACTTTCTGTACCGCCACTGGTAAAGAAGATTTCTCCGGGATGCGCATTCAGCAATTTGGCTACCGATTTACGTGCCGTTTCAACGGCCAGCCTGGTTTCGCGGCCATAAGAATAAATGGAAGAAGGGTTGCCAAAATGTGTGGTCATATAAGGCAACATGGTATCCAGCACTTCCTTATCAAGGGCTGTGGTAGCGGCATTGTCGAAATATATACGGTCCATACTGAAGGGTCTGCGCCCGGACGGGCAGTTTTAAAGAATTCGCAAAGATAAGCAATTCATTAACGCTCAAAAATGGAAGGGAAAGTTCTCCCTAAAAGGCTATCACTCACTATAAAAGCAGTAACAGACAAGCACTTATTCTTTCCTGTTTCCTGATAAAAAAGTAAATTCATTCCATCATTCCATTTTTATGATCCACAATACAACTGATTGCCCCAACGGCGATAACGGCCGTCGCAGCTTTCTGAAAAAATCCACGGCCATGGCGGCTTTGAGCATGGCAGCCCCTGCTTTGCTGAAAGCAGCAGAGCACGATGAGAAAATAGCTGCCCTGTTTGAAAAGATCCCCCTGCAGATCGAGGTGAATGGCATCTCTCATCAATTATCGGTGGAGCCAAGGGTCACCCTGCTCGATTTCCTGCGGGAACAACTGGGCCTTACCGGCACCAAAAAAGGTTGTGATCATGGGCAATGCGGTGCCTGCACCGTTCATGTGGATGGCAAGCGCATCAATTCCTGCCTTACGCTTGCTGTAATGAACAATGAAAAAAAGATCACTACCATTGAAGGGCTTGCAAAAGGCGATCAGCTGCATCCTATGCAGGAATCTTTTATCAGGCATGATGGCTTCCAGTGCGGTTATTGTACACCCGGCCAGATCATGTCGGCCATTGCCTGTATCCGCGAAGGGCATGCTAACAGCGAAGAAGAGATCAGGGAATTCATGAGCGGCAATATCTGCCGCTGCGGTGCTTATCCCAATATTGTAGATGCTATCATGGACGTTAAAAAAGGAGGGAAAGCTATATGATCAATTTTGAATACAGCCGCGTTTCTTCCGTAAAAGCAGCCATTGATGTATTGGCCAAAAATCCTGGTGCGGGTTTTATCGCCGGTGGCACCAACCTGGTTGACCTGATGAAGAAAGGCGTGACGACACCTACCCGCCTGATCGATATTAATAATCTTCCATTGAAACAAGTCGAAGAAACAGCAAAAGGATTATCTATTGGCGCACTCGTCATCAACAGCGAAGTGGCCGGCAACACACTTGTGCAGGAAAAATATCCATTGCTGGCAATGGCTTTACACGCAGGCGCTTCTGCACAGTTGAGGAATATGGCCACCGTTGGCGGCAACATGATGCAAAGAACACGTTGCGGTTATTTTTATGATACAGCCATGCCCTGCAATAAACGGCAACCCGGATCAGGTTGCGGCGCTATTGGAGGATATAACCGTATGCATGCTATTTTTGGCGCAAGCACTCAATGTATTGCTGTACATCCAAGTGATATGTGCGTGGCGCTGGCAGCATTGGACGCCACAGTTCAGGTTGCCGGACCAAAAGCTGAGCGTACTATTTTGTTCACTGATTTTCACCGCCTGCCCGGTACCATGCCGCAAAAAGACAATACCCTGCAAAACGGAGAATTGATCACCGGCATCACCATCCCTGCAAATCCTTACACCAAAAATGTTTATTATTTAAAAGTCCGTGACCGCGCTTCTTATGCTTTCGCATTGGTATCGGTTGCCGTCGCATTGGAACTGGAGAATGATACCATCCGCTCTGCAAGACTGGCCATGGGTGGTGTCGCACATAAACCCTGGCGGCTTTCAGCAGCAGAAAAATTCCTTACCGGTAAAAAAGCAACAACGGAAAACTTCAAACAGGCTGCAAAGCTTTCCATGGAAGGAGCCAGGTCTTTTGGACAAAATGATTTTAAACTGAAAATGGCCCCGGCAGCAATTGTTGAAGCATTAACAAAAGCCGCGAATGCATAAAAGTTTGCGTAAACATATTTACTATCGAAACAATTCAATATAATGAACACTTTCTTTTTCGATACAGAACACATCCCCACTCCTGCTGACCGTGTTGATGGGAAAGACAAGGTAACCGGAGCAGCTACCTATGCTGCGGAGCATAAGATAGCAGGTATGACGTATGGTGTACTCGCCTGCAGCACTATTACCAAAGGCACTATCACCAGCCTTAACACTAAAGCCGCAGAGAATGCCCCGGGTGTGCTGGCCGTGATATCACATCTTAACTCGCCTGAAGTGCCGGGCTTTGCACCTGTTGATAAGAAAGCCAATCCACGCGCACAGGAGTGGCAGGGATTGAAAGTATTTTACGACAATAAGATTTATTTCAATGGTCAACCTATTGCCATTGTAGTAGCCGACACATTCGAACGCGCTGTGTATGCAGCATCCCTGGTAAAAGCACAGTATGCAAAAGAAACAGCAGAAACGGATTTTGAAAAAAACCTGGGTAAAGCCCGTGGCCCACGTGGCGACAATGAACCGCAAGTGTATAAAAGAGGAGAAGCAGACGCTTATAAAAAAGCGCCTGTATCCATTGAAGAAGAATATTACTTACCTGTAGAAACACATAACCCGATGGAGATGCATGGCCTCATCGCTCATTGGGAAGCACCGGATAAAATAACGGTGTATGATAAAACACAGGGACCAAAAGATACACAGGGAGATTTGATGCAGGCATTTAAACTGCCCGAATCAAATGTGAAAGTGATTGCTGAATATGTTGGTGGGGGGTTTGGCAGTGCATTGCGTACCTGGCCGCATGAGATAGCTGCTGTACTGGCTGCTAAAAAAATAAATCGCCCGGTGAAGCTGATGCTGAGCCGCGACCAGATGTTTACCATGGTAGGGCACCGTCCCTGTGCTTATCAGAAAATAGGAATAGGCGCTACTACCGATGGAAAACTCACCGGCATCACGCATATTGCCATAGCACATACTTCTTCTTATGAAAATTTTACCGAAGGCATCGTAAACGCCACCAAGTTCTTATATGATTGTCCGAATGTAAATACCAGCTATCAACTGGTACCGCTTAATGTAAGCACTCCTATCTGGATGCGCGGCCCCGGCGAAGCCACCGGTTGTTTTGCATTCGAGTGCGCCCTGGATGAATTAGCCTACAAATTAAATATCGATCCGATAGAATTAAGGGTCCGCAATTATGCAGAAACAGATCCTGAGCGAAAATTACCCTGGTCAAGCAAATACCTGAAAGAATGTTACCAGCTTGGCATGGACAAGATAGGCTGGGCAAAACGCAACCCTGCTCCACGCTCCATGCAGGAAGATGGATGGCTGGTAGGATACGGTATGGGCACGGGCGTATTCAGTGCCATGCGTTGGATTGCTACCGTAAGAGGCGTATTAAAAAATGACGGTACTTTATTACTGCAAAGCGCAGTAAGCGATATGGGCCCGGGCACAGCTACTGCCATGGTACAGATCGCTTCAAAGGCAATGGACCTGCCTCCGGAAAAAATAAAATTTGAATTGGGCAGATCCTCCCTTCCTCCAGGCCCCACGCAAGGAGGCTCTGCTACTACTTCCACCCTTGGTTCTGCTGTATATGATGTTTGCATGTCATTAAAAGAAAAATTGAAAGAGTTGATGTTGAAGTCAGGGCATGATGCAAAGGTCCATCCTGAAGCTGGTAACATCACTTTTGAAAAAGGGCAGATCTTCCTGAAGAATGATGCTGCCAACCGGCGTAATTATGAAGAGCTGTTAAAAGACAATCAACTGAACGATCTTGATATCACCAAAGATTCCAGAGGTGGTGAAGAGCAACGCAAATATTCCATGTATTCCTTTTCCGTTCATTTCACTAAAGTGTGGGTGCACCCGCTTACTGGTGTGGTAAAAGTAAAGGAAGTGGTAACTACCGGTGATGCCGGCAAGATCATCAGTGAAAAAACTGCACGCAGCCAGATGATCGGTGGCGTAGTGGGTGGGATCGGTATGGCGTTAACAGAAGAAGCAATCATTGATCACCGCTATGGCCGGTATATCAACAATAACTTTGCAGATTATCATGTACCTGTGAATGCAGATGTGCCACGTATTGAAGCCTTGTTCGTCAACAAACCTGATCCGGTGCTGAACCCGATGGGTGCAAAAGGAATGGGAGAAATAGCGCTGATCGGCTTTGCAGCATCTGTTGCCAATGCAGTGTATCATGCAACAGGAAAAAGGATACGGCAATTGCCGATTACTCCGGATAAGTTGTTATAAAACGTTGACCGTTGTTCGTTGTCCGGCTTTTGTGCTATCGGACAACGAACAACGGTCAAACGACAAATCACTATTTAAGCAAATTCCTTAATATCCTGCATCAGCCTTGTGGCAATATTATTTGCCTTTGATTCAAAATCGCTTTCGGCATAAATGCGGATAATGGGTTCTGTATTGGATGTGCGGAGATGCACCCAGTCGTTATCAAATTCTATTTTTAAACCATCGTCCGTATTAACCGGGTTGCGCTGGTATTTTTTGCGGATCTTTTCAAAAATGGATTGTACATCAATTCCTTTTTCCAATTCTATTTTATTCTTGGAAATAAAATAGTCGGGGTAATGGGAGCGCAGGGAGCGCACACCATTTTTATGTCCTGACAGATGTGTAAGGAATAAAGCAATGCCGATCAGTGCATCCCGTCCATAATGAAAATCCGGAACGATGATACCGCCGTTCCCTTCACCGCCGATCACAGCTTTCTGCTCTTTCATTTTACTCACTACGTTCACTTCACCTACAGCAGAAGGGAAATATTCGCCGCCATGCTTGAGCGTTACTTCTTTCAGCGCTTTTGTACTGCTCATATTGCTGACGGTATTCCCTTTGCGGTGGCTCAGCACATAATCGGCCACGGCTACCAGGGTATATTCTTCACCAAACATGCTTCCGTCTTCACAAACAAAAGCCAGGCGGTCAACATCAGGATCTACAGCAATGCCGAGGTCTGCTTTTTGTTTCACCACTTCATTGCTCAACTGGCTCAGGTGTTCAGGCAATGGTTCGGGGTTATGCGCAAAGCGGCCATTTACTTCTTCATTTAAAACGATCACCTGTTCCACGCCCAGGGCTTTCAGAAGGGCGGGTACATAGATGGCTCCGGTTGAGTTAACCGCATCCACCACGATCTTAAGGTTCTTTTTAGCCACCAGTTTGGCATCAACGAGCGGGTAGGCCAGGATGGCGTCAATATGTTTCTGAAGATAGCTGTCGTTTTGCGTTACTGTACCCAGTTTTTCCACGCTGCTGAAAGCAAAATCTTCTGCGGCAGCAAGGGCCAATACTTTGGCGCCCACTTCTGCGGAAATGAATTCACCTTCTTCATTCAGTAATTTCAGGGCGTTCCATTCTTTGGGGTTATGGCTGGCTGTAAGGATAATGCCTCCATCGGCCTTTTCCATTTTTACGGCAATCTCCACGGTAGGTGTGGTAGAAAGTCCCAGGTCCACCACATCAATCCCCAAACCGGTGAGCGTGCTCACTACCAGGTCACGGACCATGCTTCCGCTGATCCTGCCATCACGTCCGATCACCACTTTCGTATTTTTTTGCCGGCCCGAAGAAATGATGGTACCATAAGCGGCGGCAAATTTCACAATATCAACAGGAGTCAGATTATCTCCGGGCTTTCCTCCAATCGTTCCCCTGATCCCGGATATGCTTTTGATCAATGCCACAAGTGTAAAATTGAGATTTTAAGGTTTAATGCTGTGTCAGCCGGAGCTTCAGCGAAGGCTGACTGCCCGCCTTCGCTGAAGCTCCGGCGGGTGATACAAAAATAAGGTTTTCAACTGCACCTCTTGCAGGTTACCTGCTTACATTTGTTTAAACATCAGCATGGAAACAAACTCAGCGAGCCAGGAATGGTTTACCTCACCATTTTCGTATAAACTTTATGTTAATACTACCGGGAACCAGGCAGAAATATTTGTCAATCAACTGATTCAATATCTTCACCCGGCAACAGCAAGCCTGGTCCTGGACAGCGCATGCGGCCAGGGTCTAATAAGCAGACGATTGGCTTCCCTGGGTTTCCAGGTAACCGGTGTAGACCTTTCTGCTTTCAATATTGACCAGGCAAGCGAGGCCGGAACCGACAATCCCGAGTTCTATCTTCATGATATACGATTGCCTTTCTGGGGCAATTATTTCCAGCTTGCATTGAACCTTTCCGACAACTTTGGTTATTACAGAACAAGACGGGAGCACGACAGTGCCATGCGCACGATCGCTTCCAGTCTGCGGCCAGGCGGCCTTTTTGTGATCGATTACCCGAATACACATTATATGGAGTCAAACCTGGCGGAACAGGAATTAAAACAGGCCGGCGATACTCATTACCGGATACAAAACGGGCAAAACAGCACCCATTTTCTCCAAACCATCACCGTCACTGACCCCTCGCTTAAAGAACCGCTGGTATTCTCTCTTCAACGGGCCAAACTTTCACTGGGAGATTTTACAGATATGCTGAGCTTCCAGAAAATGCAAATACAGGAAGTTTTCGGGGATTACAATTTGGGGGATTACAACTTACATGAAATGCCAAGATTGATTATTATAGCAAAAAAGT
>OFTY01000558.1_pt1 | contig 24606 bp, 22 predicted proteins | sample 1775061 | NCBI WGS metagenome assembly OFTY01 (sample SAMN08195773, study PRJEB24354) | sludge metagenome | isolation source: sludge from phenol fed wastewater aerobic bioreactor B | place: India: Nagpur | collected 2016-09-16 | reverse complement strand
GTTACGTCGTCGGTAAATACCCGGTCGGCGACAAGCTGGAGCTGTTCGCCCGCGGCGGCTACGGCCACACCGAGCTGAAGCAGGAACTGGCGGGCGCCAACACCAAGGTCGGCGGCGACAGCTGGAACTACGGCGTCGGCGCCAACTACTACCTGGACGGCGTCAACGGCGTCCGCGCCGACTGGACCCGCCGCGACTTCCGCGACGATCGCGGCGAGGCTGACGCCTATTCGGTCAGCTACATCCGCCGCTTCTAAGCGCGGATGGTCTGAAATGACGAAGGCCCGCTCCAGTCGGAGCGGGCCTTTTTCGTTGGTCGATTTTTCAGGCGGTCAGGCGACGCCCGGCGCCAGGGCCCAGCGCAGCGACCCTTCGCCGAAGGGGCGGATGAAGAAGTCGCGATAGCGTTCGAACACCTCGATGATCTTCATCTTGAGGTCTTGAGTCACCGACTCGCCGCGTTGGCGTTTCAGCGCCGCGACGCAGTTGATCACCATATCCTGATGGGCCGAACCGCCCATGCGTTGCAACACCGTGGCCACATCGTGCGCCAGCGGATCACTGAGTTTTTCAGCCCAAGGCGAAGCTGTCTGAGTCATTCGGGCGCCGTTCCCCCTGCTTCTCGACGCGTTACGGTTTGCAAAAATTTCCGAACAGTGCAAGCGGCGCCGGAAATATTGATTCCTGATTGGGGCGATCAGGGGCGCTTTTGCACAAAAACCGTGCCCGCAGAATAGCCTGCGCCGAAGCTGCAGATCAGGCCCGTCTCGCCCGGCGCGAAGCCGTCGTTGTGCAGGTGGAAGGCGATGATCGACCCGGCCGAGGAGGTGTTGGCGTAGTCGTCCAGGATGATGACGTTCTCGCTCGGCTCGGGCTCGCGACCCAGCACCTTCTTGCCGATCAGGGTGTTCATGTTGATGTTGGCCTGGTGCAGCCACAGGCGCTTCAGCCCGTGCGTGTCCAGGTCCAGCTCGGCGGCGTGGTCCAGGATCATCTCCGAGACCATCGGCACCACCTCCTTGAAGACCTTGCGGCCCTGCTGGACGAACATCTTGTCGGTCAGGCCGTCCGAAGATACGGGCTCGTTCGCGTCGGTCGGCAGGGCGGCGCGGTTCAGGAAGCCGAAATTGTTGCGTATGTTGTTCGAGAAGCTGGTCTGCAGCTTCGTGCCCAGAATGTCCCAGCCGCCCGGTCCGGCCTGATCCTCGGCCTCGATGATGACGGCGGTGGCGACGTCGCCGAAGATGAAGTGGCTGTCGCGATCCTTGAAGTTCAGGTGCGCCGAGCAGATTTCCGGGTTCACCATCAGCACGGCCTTGACCGAGCCGGAGGCCACGAAGTCCGCCGCCGTCTTGATGCCGAAGGTGGCGGAACTGCACGCCACGTTCATGTCGAAGGCGAAGCCCTCGATCCCCAGAGCCTGCTGCACCTCGATGGCCATGGCGGGGTAGGGGCGCTGCATGTTCGACGCGGCGCAGATGACGGCGCCGATCTCGCTGACCGGCTTGCCCCAGGCCCTGATGGCGTCCTCAGCGGCCTTCACCGCCATTTCGGCCATGATCGACAGTTCGTCGTCGCCGCGCGCGGCCAGGTGCGGCAGCATCCGCTCGGGGTCGATGATCCCCGTCTTGTCCATGACGAAGCGCGCCTTGATGCCCGAGGCCTTCTCGATGAAGGCTTCGGACGAGGGCGTCTTGGCCTCGATCTCTCCGGCGGCGATGGCCTCGGCGTTGGCGGCGTTCCAGCCCTCGGCCCAGGCGTTGTAGGCGCCGACCAGCTCCTCGTTCGAGACAGACTGTTCCGGCGTGAACAGGCCGGTGGCGGAGATGACGGCTTTTTGCACTGTGTAGTTCCCTGACGCTCGGCGCGCGGCGCCTCGCTGCATGAGGGAACATGGAGTCCCCGGCGCTCGACAAGTCTTATGTCGGCGCCTCGCGGCGAAGTTCGGGCGCCTCGCGGGCCGGACTCAGTCCGTTGCGATGACGAACGTCCTCAATAGGCCGGGGGAGGGCTGCGGTCGAGACTGGCCTTCATGCCGCGCCACCAGCGATTGACGCGGCCGCGCGGCGGGGCGGGCAGGGGATGGTCGCGCGCGGCGATCAGGGCCTCGACGAGATCCTCGGCCTCGCACGGCCAGCCGTCCGGCGTGACATAGACCGGATAGCCGATCAGGGCGGCGTGGATCAGACTTTGCAGACTGGCGCGGCGCGTGCGGCGTTCAAACGTCAGCCGGTCGTCGGTCAGGCCCCATCCGGCGTAGAAGGGGCGGCCATAGACGCTGACCGGCTTGCCCCGCATCAGGGCCTCGAACCCGGTCAGGGAGGTCAGGGTCGCCAGCCGGTTGCAGGCGTTCAGGCAGTCCACGATGTCCAGATCGTCGGCCGAGGCGTCGACCTCCTCCATCGCCGCATGGTCCAGCAGACCCGGCCGGTTGCCCGCCGTCACGTCCGGGTGGTTGCGATAGATCAGGAAGGCGTCCGGATGATCCGCCCGCGCCGCCTTCACCAGGCCGGAGTTGGTGCGCAGGTCCGGTCCGCAGCCCATCAGGATCGAGCGGTCGTTCTCGACCTGACCCACGACCAGCAGGATCGGCCTGTCTTTCGGCCAGTGCGCCGGAACGCCCGCGCCCTTCAGATTGTATTTCGACAGGCCCGCCTCGACCACGCGGGCGCGAAGGGCCTCGGCGCGCGCGGCCTGATCCGGCGAAGGCTCGCTCGCCTCGATCAGGCTTTCCAGACGGCTGGGCCGGGTCGGGTCGTAGTAGACGCCCTGATCGTCCAGCGCGACCGACAGGGCGCCGAAGAAGTCGGACCCCAGGCCGCGCGAGCGGATGAAGCCGTCCTCCATGCGCACGACCGGCCCCTCGAAGGCGTCGGCGGCGGCGCGGATCTGCGGCGTCTCCTTGCCGGCCCACCAGATCAGCCTGCCGCCCGTCGCCCGCGCATGGGCGATGGCGGCGGAGGCGCGCCAGAAATAGCGGACGCGGCCCTTGGGCGAGTTCAGCAGACGGCGCACCGGCGGCCGCTTGGCCGGGGCGAAGCCGACGGCCGCCCAGTCGCCCGCCAGCCGGTCGGCCCGGTCGCGCAGGGCGATCAGCCGTTCCAGCGCCTGTTCAGCCTCGCACCGCTGGCCGGTGACGGGATCGACGTAGCGGGTGTAGGCGATCAGGGCCGCCGCCGCGATCTGCTCCAGATCGCGCGCTGCGCCGCGCCGTCCGGTCTGCACCGCATCGGTCGTCAGCCCCCAGCCTGAATAGAAGGGCGCGCCGAAGCAGCGCACCGGCAGACTGCGCAACAGGGCCTCGAACCCCAGCGCCGAGGTCACGACATAGACCGCATCCACCGCCGCCAGCAGATCGGCGGGCCGCACATCGGTGTCGATCAGGGTGACGCCCTGAAGCTGATCCGCCGGGATGCAGCCCGACTTGCGCCCCGCCGCCACCGCCGGATGGCGCTTGACGATCAACTGGGCGTCCGGCTCGTCGCGCCGGGCGGTCGCCAGCATGTCGGAGAAGCTGGCCTCGGTCGCCAGCCCATAGCCGATGGAGGCGTCGCCGAACGTCTGATCCACGATCAGCACCCGGCGGCCGGGTTTCAGCAGGCCAGGGTCCAGCGGCCCGCCCATATTGGTCTTGGACACGCCGGAGGCGACGATGCGGTCGATCAGGCCCCGCGCGCGGGTCTTCATGGCGGCGTCGCACCAGTCGGGCGCGGTCTGGATCAGATGCTCCAGCCGACTGGGCCGGGTGGCGTCGTAATAGACGCCCAGATCATCGACGATCAGGCTCAGGCTGGTCGCCCCGCTCTCGCCGATGCCGACCGAGCGCAGGAAGCCGTCCTCCAGCGCGATGTAGGGTTTGCCGTGCTTCGCCGCCCAGCGTCGGCCCGCCTCCGCTGTCGGCTTCATGCCCCAGCCGAGCACGGCCTCGATCGACGAACCCGGCAGGGCGGACAGGTCGTAATCGGGCAGGAGGGCGGATAGGAACGGCACCTTCAACACCCCCGGCGCACAGACCCAGGCGCGGGTTTTCGACGGGGGCGGAAGCGGTGCGGTCATGGGATGGTGTCTACGGTTTGTAGAGTCAGGGCGCCACCCCATGCTTCCTTCTCCCCTTGTGGGAGAAGGTGGGCGAGCGGAGCGAGGTCGGATGAGGGGTCTCTCAACCGACGGTGAAACCCCTCATCCGTCGGCCTTCGGCCGCCACCTTCTCCCACAAGGGGAGAAGGGATTACAGCGCCGCCAGCAGCGCCTGCGCCTGTTGTAGATGCAGCCGCTCCACCATCTCGCCCTCGACGCGGATGACGCCCAGACCGGCGGCTTCGGGCGCGGCGAAGGCGGCGACGACCTTGCGCGCCCACTCGATCTCGTCGGGCGACGGGCCGAACGCCGCGTTGGCCCCCTCGATCTGCGACGGATGGATCAGGCTCTTGCCGTCGAAGCCGTACAGCCGCCCCTGCGCGCACTCGGCTGCGAAACTCGCCTCATCCTTGATGCGGTTGAAGACGCCGTCGATGACGCTCAGGCCGTTGGCGCGGGCGTGGGCCACGATCGCCGCCAGCCACGGCTTCAGCGGCTCCCGGTCGGGCGCGGCGCCGGTCTTCAGATCCTTGGCCAGATCGTTGACGCCCAGCATCAGGCCGCTCAAGGCCCCGTCCGCTTCGGCGATGTCGCGCAACTCCACCAACGCGCGCGGCGTCTCGATCATGGCCCACAGGTCTACGCCGGGACGCAGCGCCGCCGACAGGGCGTGAACCATGGCCGCGCTCTCGACCTTGGGCGCGACGATCAGTTCGACCGGCGCCGCGCGCAAGGCCTTCAGGTCGTCGGCGCCCCACGGCGTGTCCAGACCGTTGATCCGCACGCCGAGGCGCGGGCCGAAGCCGCCTTCCTGAGTCGCCGCGACGGCGGCCGCGCGGGCCTCAGCCTTCATTTCGGGCGCGACGGCGTCCTCCAGATCCAGCACCGCCACGTCGCAGGGCAGGGCGCGGGCCTTCTCGACCGCTCTCGCATTCGAGGCGGGCAGGTAGAGGACGCTGCGCGCGCGCATCAGACCTTGCCCGTGACGGGGATCAGGGCGCCCGTCACGGCCCGCGCCTCGGGCGAGGCCAGGAACAGGATGACGGCGGCCAGATCGGCGGGCGCGACCCACTTGGCCGGATCGGCGTCGGGCATGTCGGCGCGGTTGGCCGCCGTGTCGATGATGGAGGGCAGGACGGCGTTGACCGTCACCGAGGTCGACTTCAGCTCTTCGGCCAGAGCCTCCGTCAGGCGGTGGACCCCGGCCTTGGAGGCGGCGTAGGCGCCCATGCCGTGCCCGGCCTTGATCGCGCCGTTGGCGCCGACGTTGACGATGCGGCCTTCGCTTGAGGCCTTCAGATGGGGCAGGGCGGCGCGGCTGGCGTTCAGCGTCGTCTTGACGTTGAGGGCGTGCATCCGGTCCCACTCCTCGCCGTCGCCCTCGACCGGGCTCCAGACGAAACCGCCGGCGATGTTCAGCAGGGCGTCCAGACGGCCGAAGCGGGCGACGACGGTCTCGATCGCCGCCTTGGCCTGGGCCGCGTCGGTCAGGTCGACGCCGCCGACCTCCAGCACGCCGTCAGGGACGACGTGGCCGCTGGCGTGATCGATGACGGCGACGGTCCAGCCGGCGGCCAACGCGGCCTCGACCACGGCCCGCCCCAGGGCGCCGTGCCCGCCGGTGATTGCTGCAACCCGTTCGCCCATCGTCTCGCTCCTGAATGGTTCGGCGCGGACCATAGCGGCGCGCGTCGCGGGATCAATCGGCGATCAGGCGTCCCACAGCCGCGCGGCGCCGCGCACGCCCGAAGAATCGCCCCATCTGGCCGGAACGATCCGCCCCTCCCAGCTGTCGGAGAAGACGTAGCGCGCCACGATGTCGGGCAGGCGGTCGTAAAGCTCGACCACGTTCGACATCCCGCCGCCCAGCACGAAGATCTCCGGGTCGGCCAGGTTGACGATCATGGCCAGGCCTCGTCCCAGCCGGTCGATGTAGCGGTCCAGCGTCGCAGCGGCCTGGGCGTCGCCTGCGCGGGCGGCGTCGACGACGGCCTGCGCCTTCCACGCCCGCCCTGTCGCGGCTTCATGATCGCGCTGGAAGCCCGTGCCGGAAATCCAGGTCTCGAGACAGCCGCTCAGGCCGCACCAGCAGGCGGGGCCGGGCGCCTCCTCCGCCGAGGGCCACGGCAGGGAGATGTGGCCGACCTCGGCGGCGACGGCGTGCGCCCCCTCGACCAGCTTGCCGTCGATGACCAGCCCGCCGCCGCAGCCGGTGCCGAGAATGACGCCGAACAGGCTGGCGGCGCCTGCGCCTGCGCCGTCGGCGGCCTCGGACAGGGCCAGGCAGTTGGCGTCGTTGGCTAGCCGCACCGGGCGGCCCAGCGCGGCCTCCAGATCGTCGCCGAAGCGGCGACTGTTCAGATAGGTGGAGTTGGCGTTGCGGATCAGCCCGGTGCGCGGCGACGGCGAGCCGGGAATGGCCAGGCCGACCGATCGCGCCGGTCCGGTCTCGGCCTCGACCCGCGCGATCAGGTCGGCGACGAGGTTGAGGGCGGCGTCATAGGTTCCGGGGTTCGGCTCGCGGATTCGCGCGGCGAAGGCGCCGGACGCATCCAGCGCCGCCGCCTCGATCTTGGTGCCGCCGAAGTCGACGCCGATTCGCATCAGGCGCCGAACACCTTGGCCATCAGCCGTTCCAGCGCCGCCGCATCCACGGCGTCGAAGGCGGCCGTCTCGGTCGCGTCCACGTCCAGCACGGCGATCAAGCCGCCCGAGGCGTCCAGCACCGGAACCACGATCTCGCTGGCCGAGCGGCTGTCGCAGGCGATGTGGCCGGGGAAGGCGTGGACGTCCTCGACCACCTGGGTTTCGCGCGTCCTGGCCGCCGCGCCGCAGACGCCGCGCCCGAACGGAATGCGCAGGCAGCCCAGAGTGCCCTGATACGGACCGACGACCAGTTCATCGCCCTTGGCCGCGTCCACGACGTAGAAGCCGGTCCAGAAGAAGACGGGGAAGGCGTCCGCCAGCATCGACGCCACCGTCGCCATGCGCGCCGTCAGGTTCGGTTCGCCGTCCAGAACGGCCAGGATCTCGGCCTCGACCTCGGCGTAGCGTTCAGCCTTGTCGGCGGGGCGGTCGTCACGGGCGACGTAGGACATCAGGTGGGGCTCAACGCAATCTAGGGAACGGTATAGTCGCCGCAGTCAGGCAGGGGCGCGTCGGGAACATAGGCGTTCGCCGCCGGATCGAAAGTGAAGACGCGGCGCACGGAGCATTTGGCGTCGACGGCCTTGACCAGATCCTTCGGCTTCAGCGGCGGCTTAGCGAGGGAGTCCTCATTGCGCGACACCCGGCCGGGGAAGGTGGTCGCGGTCGAAGCATAGGTCAGGCGCGGCGGAAAGGCGTCGCCCTCGGCCTTCAGTTCGGCGTTGAACTCATATTCGTCATGACAGGCGCCGGCGCGTTGCTTCATGTCCTCTTCGCCGAAGCAGGCGCGGATCATCAGCGACCCGGACATGGGAACGGTCAGAATCTCCTGCGGCGTCCGGCCGGGAATGAAGCGGATCAGGGTGCGATGGGACGACATGCCGCCGCCGCCCGAATACATGGCCTGAAGCTCCATGTCGGCGCCGAGGATGATCTCGTCGTTTCCGGCGCGGCGCAGGATGGCGCCGGGCTTCCAGAAGCCTTCGGAGAGTTCGCTTTCAATGCTGTGGGACGCCACGGGCGCCCGGCCGTCGGGCAGGCCGTCATAGAGGCGCAGCACCTGGCGCTCCTGGGTCTCGTCCGTCTCGATCAGGGCGCACCAGCGGCGATCGACGGTGCAGGCCGGGATGGCCTCGCCCTGAGCGGCGGCCGGAATCGGCTCCAGAGCCTCGAAGGCGGACTCCGGGGAAACGGAGGCCAGAAGGGCGGCGAGGAGAAGGGCGGTCATGACGCGTCCTTGAATGGAGATGAAGGCGTTCGGATTTGGTAGGCCCGGAGGGACTCGAACCCCCAACCAGACCGTTATGAGCGGTCGGCTCTAACCATTGAGCTACGGGCCCCCGAAGCACAGCAAAGGGGTGCCTAGCAGGCGGGGCGTCGGCTGCAAAGCCGCCTTGGACCTGTCACGCTTTTCACGCCGATGAACGGAACCTGCACAGGGGTCTTTTGCGTTCGTTCAGCTTGAAACGGTCAAGTTAGGCCGTGGCTGGCGAACACGCCCGCCCAAATGAATTCGACGGAGACCTCGTAATGACCCGCACCGCACGCGCCCTGATGCTGGGCACGGCCCTGATGACCTTGGCGGCGCCGGCCGTCGCGTCTGCTCAATCCCAGCCCGGCGGCTCTTCCCCCATGCAGGTGCACGCCATGGCTCAACAACCCGCCCTGAACCTGTCGGCCTATGGCGAGGTCAAGGTCGCGCCGGATCAGGCCACGATCAACTTCGGCGTGGTGACTGAGGCCGCGACGGCCCAGGAGGCGATGGCCCAGAACGCCCAGCAGATGACCCGCGTCGTCGCCGCCCTGCGCCGCGCCGGGATCGCCGAGCGCGACATCCAAACCTCGGGCCTGAACCTGTCGGCCCAATACGACTATCAGCAGAACGAACCGCCCCGCTTGCGCGGCTATCAGGCCGCGAACCGCGTCACGGTGACGATCAACGACCTGAGCAAGGTCGGGACGACCGCTGACGCCGTGGTCACGGCGGGCGTCAATCAGATCGACGGCATCAGCTTTGGCCTGAAGGATCCGAAGGCGGCCGAGGACCAGGCCCGCGTCCTGGCCGTGCGCGCCCTGCAGGACAAGGCGCGTCTGTACGCCCAGGCCCTGGGCGTCGACCTGGGGCCGGTGCGTTCCCTGACCGAGGGCGGGGGCTATGCGCCGCAGCCGCGTCCTGAGGTCATGTACGCCCGCGTCGCCATGGACGCAGGCGGCGCCTCGACCCCGGTTTCAGCGGGCGAGCTGACGGTTCGCATCGACATCAGCGGAACCTACGACATCGGCCGCTGATCGCGACCTTGCGATGAAGGAGGGGCTCGCCGGCGACGGCGGGCCCCTTTTTCATGAGTTTATTACCGTCCGTTCATTTGACGCGCCGGGCTCGGCCTCTATCCTCACGCTTGGCCGCCTCTGGCCGCGATCCTGGACGTCCGCCTTTCCATGAAGCAGTTCTTCCTCACCATGCTGGGCGTCTTCGCCGGGCTTGTGGCCTTCTTCGTCGTTCTGCCCGTGGTGGCGCTGATCTTCTTCGCCATGGCGGCCGGGGCCTCCAAGCCGACCACGCCCGCCCATACGGTGCTGGAGCTGGATCTGCGCAGCGGCCTGACGGATCAGACGCCGGTCAATCCCTTTGCGTCTTTCGGCGGCTCCAGCCTGTCGGTGGTTCAGGTCGTGGACGTGCTGGCTCAGGCGGCGGCCGACGACAACGTCAAGGTGTTGCTGGTGCGCGCGCCGGAAGTCGGGATGACGCCGGCCTCGGCCGACGAAGTGCGCCAGGCGATCGCTCGCTTCCGCGCCTCGGGCAAGACGGTGATCGCCCACAGCCAGGGCTTTGCGCCGATCGGCGCCGTGACGTCCAGCTATATGGTCGCCGCCAGCGCGGATCAGCTGTGGCTGCAGAACACGGCGAACTTCCAGGCGACGGGTCTGGCTGTCGACAGCGTCTTCCTGGGCCGCGCCTTCCAGAAGTACGGCGTCAAGGCCGACTTCGAGCAGCGGTATGAGTACAAGAACGCCGTCAACGAATTCACGCAGAGCGACTTCACCGCTCCGCACCGCGAGGCCATGGTCGCCTGGATGGGCTCCATCTACGACAGCGCCATCGCCAATATCGCCCGCGACCGCAAGACCACGCCCGAGGCCCTGAAGGCCGTGATCGAGGCCGGCCCCTATCCGGCGGAGCAGGCCCTGTCGCTGAAGCTGGTCGACAAGATCGGCCAGGTCGAAGAAGCCGAGGCCGCCGCCAAGACCAAGGCGGGCAAGAACGCCAAGATCGTCAAATTCGGCGAATACGCCTCGCTGAAGGGAACGCGTAACACCTCAGGCTCCGGCTCGGCCAAGTCGGCCATCGCCATCGTGGGCGGCGAGGGCGCCATCATGACCGGCCGCGGCGACAACGACTCGCCCTTCGGCGGCGGGACCAGCATCCGCTCGGACGACACGGCCAAGGCCATCTATGAGGCCATCGAGGACAAGGACGTGAAGGCCATCGTCTTCCGCGTCTCCTCGCCGGGCGGTTCTCCGGAAGCGTCTGAACAGGTTCTGGCCGCCGTGCGTGCGGCCAAGGCGGCGGGCAAGCCGGTGGTGGTGTCGATGGGCGCCTACGCCGCGTCCGGCGGCTACTGGATCAGTTCGGAAGCCGACTGGATCGTGGCCCAACCCTCGACCCTGACCGGCTCGATCGGCGTCTTCGGCGGCAAGTTCGTCCTGGCCGACGCCCTGGGCCGCTTCGGCGTCGACATGCGCGGCCTGTCGGTCGGCGGCGACTACGCCGACGCCTTCTCCACGACGCAGAGCTTCGATCAGGGGCAGCGCGCCGCCTTCGCCGCCTCGATGGACCGCATCTACGAAGAGTTCGTGGCCCGTGTGGCCAAGGGCCGCAAGATGCCGGTCGAGCGCGTGCGTGAGATCGCCAAGGGCCGTGTCTGGACCGGCGCTCAGGCGCACGGCCTGGGTCTGGTCGACCAGCTGGGCGGTCTGGAAGAGGCTGTCGTCAAGGCGCGCCAGCTGGCCAAGATCCCGTCGTCCGAGACGGTCCGCTTCAAGCGCTTCCCGCAGCCGCAGACGCCGTGGGAGGCCCTGGCGACCGCCTTCGGCGCCTCGGGTCAGGCCGCCGAGGCCATGGTCAAGGTCGGTCAGGTGATGGGCGATCCCGCCGCCCAGGCCGTGCTGACCCGCGTCGAGGCCGATCGCATGCGCAGCCGCGGCGCGGTGGTCCTGGCGGACCAGCCGGCCTTCTGAGGCTTGGCCGGGACAACAAATGTGACTGGCGCGTGATGTCGCAGTGCATTGACCGTTCAGGTCGATGGACCGACATTGCGCTTCAGGCGTTCATCAGGACGCTGAGAGAGGCTTTGAGTTCATGATCAACTCCGACCCGATGGGCCAGCTGGGTTTCAACGCGCGCCGTCGGCCCGGTTCCGGCCTGCTGGCGCCCTTCGTCTGGGTCGCGGGCCTGATCGCCACCGCCCTAGCCGTGACGGTCGGCGCCCTGCTGGCCGTCTTCACCGCCGCCGCCGTGGCCATGATCGCCGTCGTCGGCGGGGTGCTGGTTTTCTTCGCCGGTTTCGCCCTGCGCGCCCGCCGCACCATGAGCGCCCGCCGTCGTCGCGACGACGGCGTCATCGACGCCAAGAAGGTCGGCGACACCTGGGTGGCCTACGGCTGGGAAAAGGAAGGGCGCTGATCGGCCCCTCATGATCGCCTTCACCGACGCGCCGTCCCCGAACTTCGACGCCCGGCGCGGCCCGCCGGACATTCTGGTGCTGCACTACACCGGCATGGAGACCGCCCAGGAGGCGATCGCCCGCCTGCGCGACCCAGAGGCCAAGGTCTCGGCCCACTATGTCGTCGACGAGGACGGCTCCATCCTGCGTCTGGTGCCGGAAGAGCGCCGGGCCTGGCACGCCGGGCGCGGCGCCTGGCAGGGCGAGACCGACGTCAACGCCGCCTCCATCGGCATCGAGATCGTCAATCCGGGCCATGAGTTCGGCTATCGCCCCTTCCCCGAGCCGCAGATCGAGGCGGTGATCGCCCTGGTCGGCGACATCCGCACCCGCTGGTCCATCCCCGACGCCCGCATCATCGCCCACTCCGACCTGGCGCCCGAGCGCAAGCAGGATCCCGGCGAGCTGTTTCCGTGGAAGCGTCTGGCCGAGGCGGGGCACGGCCTGTGGTTCGACCCGGCGCCCGAACGCATCGGCGCCCTGGGCGCGCCCCTGTCGCCCGGCGACGAAGGGCTGGGCGTCATCGTCCTGCGCTCTGGCCTGCACCGGCTGGGCTATGGGGTGCAGCCGGGCGGGGCCTATGACGAGGAAACCCGCCTGACGGTCGAGGCCTTCCAGCGCCACTGGCGGCCCGATCGCGTCGATGGGATCGCCGACGGCGAGACGCGAGCGCGGCTGGTGGGATTGCTCCAGCTGGCTTCGGTCGAGAGCGTCACCGGCGTGCTGGATTAAAAACATGACCCTCTCCCATCGGGAGAGGGGCTGTTCATCCGCATTGACCTTCCGCCCATTCGCGCGCATCTAGCGCTCGCCAGACGGCCGGGCGGTCGCGGCGGGGGCTTGCTCCTGTCGAGGAAAGTCCGGGCTCCACGGTGAAAAGGCGGCGGGTAACGCCCGCCCGGGGTGACCCGAGGGATAGCGCCACAGAAAGCAAACCGCCTGGGCTTCGGCTCAGGGAAGGGTGAAAGGGTGGGGTAAGAGCCCACCGCGTCGGCGGCAACGTCGACGGCATGGCAAGCCCCGCCTGGAGCAAGACCAAATAGGGACGTCGCGCGGGGCTCGCTCCGCAGGGCTCACCGCCCCAGGCGTCCGGGTAGGTCGCGAGAGCCGTCCAGCAATGGGCGGCCCAGAGGAATGATCGTCGCCGCTTTCGGGCGGAACAGAACCCGGCTTACAGGCCGTCTGGTGTTTATTTCAGGGACAACTGATCCTCTCCCGGCGGGAGAGGGCTTGAGCGCACGAGAGCATCGGCGATCGTTCTTGCGCGAAAGGGTGAGGGGCTTGTCCTGTCAATCGGCGTAAGCCGTCGCGTTGACGCCTAGCCACGGCCTTCGGCCGACTTCACCCGCGAACCCTCACCCTTTCGCCTGTTCCAATCGCTTCGCTCTTGGAGGCTCAAGCCCTCTCCCATCGGGAGAGGGCAGGCCGTTAACCATTCCGTTGAAATCAAGGCGTTAGAACCCGTCCACAGGCTGTGAATACTCATTTTGTTCTGTGTATGTTCCGATTTTACAGTCGTGGCGACGACTTCGGAACCGCAAATTAGGTTAAAGGGCGTCAACTAATCCCATTGAGGCCCATTCTGTCCCATGCTATCCCAATGGCTCATGAGTAGGGGCCGAACGCCCGACGCGTGGGCTTTTTTCAACGGATTTCAGGGACGGGCCGCAGGGTTCGATAGGGCAGGGCGTGTTTCTCTCGACCTACGAGAAGCAGCTGGACGGCAAGCGCCGTCTCCTGATCCCTCAGGAATTCCGCACGGCTGAGAACGGCGCCGAGCATGGCGTCTTCTGCTTCCCCTCCATCGAAGCCGATTGCCTGGAAGCGGGCGGCGACAAGCTGTTCGCTGAATATCGCGCGGTGATCGAAAGCCTGCCCTTCGGCGACCCCTACCGCTCGGCGCTGGAGGCCTCGATCTTCGGCGAGCAGAAGCCGCTGGCCTATGACTCGGGCGGGCGGATCACCCTGCCGGAGCATCTGTGCGCCGAGGTCGACCTGTCCGACACGGTCGTCATCTACGGCGTCGGCGAGCGTTTCCAGATATGGAACAAGGACAAGTGGGCCGCGCACCGCGCCGAGCAGCGCCGCATGGCGCGCGAGGGTCTGAAGCAGTTCGGCGAGATGCGCCGGCAAGCGATGGCCGCCAAGAACGGAGGGGCGGCATGACCTCTCCGCACGTGCCTGTCCTGCTGGCCGAGGTGATCGAGGCGCTCGATCCCAAGGCGGGCGATGTGATCATTGACGCCACCTTCGGCGCGGGCGGCTATACGCGCGCCATTCTGGAGCGTGGGGCCGAGGTGGTGGCGCTGGATCGCGACCCGACGGTGCAGCCGTTCGCGGACGCCGTGGCGCGCGACTTTCCCGAGCAGTTCCAGTTGATCCGCACGCCGTTTTCCGGTCTGGCCGAGGCGTTCGAGGAGAGCGGCAAGGCGAAGCTAGACGGCGCAGTCTTCGATATCGGCGTCTCCTCCATGCAGCTGGATCAGGCTGGGCGCGGCTTCTCCTTCATGCGTGACGGGCCGCTGGACATGCGGATGTCCGATGAGGGCGCGACCGCCGCCGACATCGTCAACACCTGGGACCACGGGCCGCTGGCCCATATCTTCAAGCTGTACGGCGACGAGCGCCAGTCGGGCCGGGTCGCTACCGCCATCCTGCGCCGCCGGGTCGAGCAGCCGTTCACTCGCACCCTCGATCTGGCCGAGGTGGTGGAGAAGGCCCTGGGCGGGCGTCGCGGCGCCGCCATCCATCCGGCCACGCAGGTGTTTCAGGCCCTGCGCATCGCCGTTAACGACGAGTTGGGCGAGCTGGAGCGCGGGTTGGAGGCGGCCGAGGCGACGTTGGCGCCGGGCGGACGGCTGGTGGTCGTCACCTTCCATTCGCTGGAAGATCGCATGGTCAAGGCCTTCCTGACCGAGCGCACCGGCAATGCGCCGGGCGGATCGCGCCATGCGCCGGTCGCGGTCGAGACGCGCAAGCCCAGCTTCGACCTGTTGTTCAAGGGCGCGCGCGAGGCGGGCGAGGCCGAACTGGCCGCCAACCCTCGCGCCCGCTCGGCCAAGATCCGCGCGGCCGTGCGGACGGGCGCCCCGGCCTGGGGCGCGATGAAGGGGAGGGCCGCATGATCGCCATGCCCGCCCCCATCAAGCGCCTGTTCGAGTGGAAGGTGCGCGGCGTGCGCTGCGTCGAGATCATCGGCGTGGCTTGCGTCCTGGCGCTGGTCTTCTCGGTCTATATCGCCAAGGCGGCCGCCGCCCGTGAAAGCGCCGAGATCAGCAGCCTGGAGCGCGACATCCGCGAGAACCGCGAGCGGGTCCGCCTGCTGCGCGCCGAGGTCACGCGGCTGGAGCAGCCCGCGCGGCTGGAGGCCTTGTCGCGCGAGATCGGCCTGGGTCCGGTCGATGTGAAGAAGCAGGCGGGCGAGGCGGCCCTGCCCGCGATCGCGCCGCCGCCGGCTGAAAAGCCCGCCGCTGCGCCCGTCGCTGCATCTGCGGCGCCTGCTGCGGGGGCCGTGCAATGAGCGTGCATGACCATCACGGCATGGGCTATCGCGGTCGCCCGCAGGCGACCTTCGGCGGCGCCGTTTCGGCCTGGGGGCGGTGGGTCGCCTCGATCGTCTGGAATCTGGAGCATTCGTTCGAGCGCGCCCGCGCCGACGCCCGCCCGGAAGAAGACACCCGCGTCCGCATCTTCCTGATCATGGCCGTCTTCTGCGTGGTGTTCGCCGGGCTGGCGCTGGGCGCGGCGCACGCGGCCCTGCTGACGCCGCGTGGCGGGGCGGGGGCGGGCTTCAACCCCGGCGCCCTGACCCGTGCCGATCTGGTGGATCGCAACGGTCAGCTGCTGGCGACCAACATCACCCACTACGGCCTCTACATCGACCCGCGCGAGGTCTGGGACATTCCGGCGGCCAAGGCCCAGCTGCGCCGCGCCCTGCCGCGCATTTCGGCTGCGCGTCTGGACCGGGTGATGAGCGGCGAGCGCCGTCTGATCGCCCTGAACGGCCTGACGCCGTCCGAGCGTCGGGCGGTCCACGCCCTGGCCCTGGGCGGAGTGACGTTCGAGCCGGAAGACCGTCGCGTCTATCCGCTGGGAAGCTCGGCCGTGCACCTGATCGGTCGTTCGGACACGGGCGGCCAGGGCGTCGCGGGCGCCGAGTTGGCCTTCGACCAGGAGATCCGCGCGGCGGGCGCCGCCAGCGAGGACTTCCCCCTGTCCATCGACCTGCGGGTTCAGGGCGTGGTCGAGAACGAGCTGGCCATCGCCGCCGAGGAGCACAAGGCCAAGGGCGCTGTCGCCGTGGTCGCCGACGTGCAGACGGGCGAGATCCTGGCGATGGCCTCGTGGCCGACCTATGACGCCAACCGCCGCAACGCCGCGCCGGAAGAGGCCACGCTGAACCGCGTCGTCTCGGCCCACTATGAGATGGGCTCGGTGTTCAAGAGCTTCACCGTCGCCGCCGGCATCGACACCGGCCGGGCCGACATGAACACCCTGTTCGACGCCTCCCAGGCGCTGCAGATCGGCAAGCGCCGCATCACCGACTTCCACGCCACCAACAAGGTGCTGACGCTGGAGGAGGTTTATCTGCATTCGTCCAACATCGGCACCTCGCGACTGGCGGTCGAGATGGGCGGCGATGTGATGCGCGACTATTTCCGCCGTCTGGGTCTGCTGGACGCCGCCCCGATCGAGCTGAAGGAATCGGCCGCCCCGCCTAAGGTCAGGAAGTGGGACGACAGCACCCTGGCGTCGCTGTCGTTCGGCTACGGCATCATGGTCACGCCGATCCAGTATGTGTCGGCCTATGGCGCGCTGGTGAACGGCGGGCGCTATGTGCCGCCGACCCTGCGCAAGGGCGGGCGTCCGAACGCCCAGACGCATCAGGTCGTCTCGCCCGAGACGTCTGCCGTCATGCTGGACCTGATGCGCCGCAACGTCACGCGCGGCTCGGGCCGGTTCGCCGACGCGCCGGGTCTGCGCATGGGCGGCAAGACGGGTTCGGCCAACAAGCTGGTCAACGGCCGCTATAATCCGGCGGTGGCCGTCGGCTCCTTCGCCGGGGTCTTCCCCGCCGACGGGCCGGTGGACGCCAAGCGCTACACCGTCTTCGTTCTGATGGACGAGCCGGGCGTCTATCCGCGCACCGGCGGCTATGTCGCCGCGCCCGCCGTGGGGCGCATCGCCGACCGCATCGCGGGCTTCCTGGGCGTCGAGCGCAAGGCCGACCGCTGGTCCACCCCCCTGGGCGAAAAGATCCCCGAGTTTCAGGACGTGGAGGGCGACGGCCGATGAGCCAGCTGCGCCTTTCCGAACTGCTGCGCCGCGACGTGGCCTCGGACCCGGAGATCACCGCCGTCACCGCCGACAGCCGCCAGGTCGTGCCCGGCGCCCTGTTCGTCGCCCTGCCGGGGACGCAGGCCGACGGCCGCGCCTTCATTCCGCAGGCCCTGGCGAAAGGGGCCGCCGCCGTGCTGGCGCCGTCGGACACGCCCGCGGGCGCGGCGCCGGTTCTGGTCGGGTCGGGCGACGTGCACCGGGCCTACGCCATCGCCGCGCGCGCCTTCTACGGCGCCCAGCCGCGCACTTGCGTCGCGATCACCGGCACCAACGGCAAGACCTCGGTCGCCAACTTCTGCCGCCAGATCTGGGCAGGGCTCGGCCTGAAGTCGGCCAGCATGGGCACCCTGGGCGTCGTCGGCCAGAAGGGCGACAAGACCTACGCCCTGACCGGCCCCGGCCTGACCAGCCCCGACGCCGCCGAGGCCGCGCGCCTGCTGGCCGAACTGGCGCGCAAGGAAGTCACCCATCTGGCGCTGGAGGCTTCGTCCCACGGCATCGACCAGCGGCGTCTGGACGGGGTGGCGATCAAGGCGGCGGGCTTCACCAATCTGACGCAGGACCACCTCGACTATCACGGCACGATGGACGAGTACCGCGCCGCCAAGATGCGCCTGTTCGAGGCCCTGCTGCCGCGCGGGCGTACGGCGGTGCTGAACGCGGATTCCGACGCCTATTCGGCCTTCGCCTCGGCCTCGATCATGGCGGGGCTGGGCGTGATGGGCGTGGGCGAGCGCGGGCGCGACCTGACCTTGCTGGCGCGCCGGGCGACGCCGGAAGGCCAGCGCCTGACCCTCGACGCGCGCGGCAGGGTGCATGACATTCTGTTGCCGCTGGCGGGGGCGTTTCAGGCGTCGAACGCCCTGGTGGCGGCAGGCCTGTGCATCGCGGGCGGCGAAGACCCGGACCGCGTGATCCCGGCGCTGGAGCTGATTCAGGGCGCGCAGGGCCGCCTGCAGCGCATCCCCGGCGGCGCGCGCGCGGGCGAGGTCTATGTCGACTACGCCCACACCCCCGACGGGCTGGAGACGGTGCTGAACGCCCTGCGTCCGCACGCGACCGGCCGTCTGATCGTGGTCTTCGGCGCGGGCGGCGACCGCGACCGGGCCAAGCGTCCCCTGATGGGCGAGATCGCCGGGCGTCTGGCCGATACGGCCATCGTCACCGACGACAATCCGCGTTCCGAAGACCCCGCCGCCATCCGCGCCCAGGTGCGCGCAGGCTGCCCCGACGCGCTGGAGATCGGCGACCGCCGCGAGGCCATCCGCCACGCCGTCTCCCTGATGCGCGAAGGAGATGTGGTCGTGATCGCCGGAAAAGGGCATGAACAGGGACAGATCGTCGGCGGGGTGGTGCATCCCTTCGACGACGCCGCCGAAGCGACCGAAGCCCTGAAAGATCATGCCTGACGCACACACGCCGCTCTGGACCGCCGAAGCCATCGCCTCGGCGACCGGAGGTCGGCTTCATGGACCCGACGCTGAAGTCGCGGGCCTGACCTACAACAGCCGCGAGATTCAGCCGGGCGACCTGTTTCTGGCCCTGCACGGCGCGCGCGACGGGCATGAGTTCGCCGAGGCCGCCTTTGCGGCGGGCGCGACGGTCGCCCTGGTCGACCGGCCGGTCGAGGGCGGGCCTTATGTGCTGGTGCCCGACACCCTGAAGGGGCTGGAGGCGCTGGGCGTCGCCGCGCGCGATCGCGCCCGTCTGCGCGGCGCCGTCACCGGCAGCGTCGGCAAGACCAGCGTGACCCAGGCGATCAAGGCGGGCCTCGATCTGGCGGGATCAAGCCACGCCTCGATCAAGAGCTACAACAACCACATCGGCGTGCCGCTGACGCTGGCGCGGATGCCGCAGGGCACGGACCGCGCCGTGTTCGAGATCGGCATGAACCATCCGGGCGAGATCGGGCCGCTGTCGCAGTTCGTGCGCCCGCACGCCGCCTGCGTCACCACGGTCGGGCCGGTGCATATCGAGGCCTTCGCCGACGGCGAGGCGGGCGTGGCGCGCGAGAAGGCCGCCATCTTCGAGGGGCTGGCGCCGGGCGGGATCGCCGTGGTCAACGCCGCCGACGCCCACGCCGACATCGTGCGTCAGGGCGCGGAAAAGGCCGGGGCCGTGGTGCGGACCTTCGGCCATGATGCGGGCTGCGACGCGCGCCTGCTGGACTTCGTCGCCGATAGCGAGGGCGCGACCGTCACGGCCGAGCTGGACGGACAGCGCATCGAATATCGGCTGGCTCAATCGGGCGTGCACTGGGGGCTGAACAGCCTGTGCGTCATTCTGATGCTGCAGGCGCTGGACGTGTCGCTGGATACGGCGTTGCAGGCGCTGGCCGGGTTCCAGCCGCTGGCCGGGCGCGGGCAGGAGCGGACGGTGGCCGTCCCCGGCGGCGCCTTCACCCTGATCGACGAGAGCTACAACGCCAATCCGCTGTCGATGAAGGCGGGCTTCGTCAGCCTGGGCGCCAAGCCGGTGGGGCCGGGCGGCCGCCGCGTCGTCGTCCTGAGCGACATGCTGGAGCTGGGCGAACACAGCCGCGCCCTGCACGAAGGGCTGGCCCCCGCCATCGTCGCCGCCGGGCTGGACCTGGTGCATACGGCCGGGCCGCAGATGCGCCTGCTGCATGACGCCCTGCCGCCGTCGCTGCGCGGCGAGTGGCGCGCGACCGCCGCCGAACTGGCCGCCGAGGCCGCCCTGCTGGTGCGGCCGGGCGATGTGGTCATGGTCAAGGGCTCGAACGGGTCGAAGGCCTCGCTGGTCGCGGCCGCGCTTGCAAATCTCGGCGTGGCCGAACAAGAGGCGCGCGTCGCCGCCGAGGCCCAAGGGAAGTCCGCCTGATGTTCTATCTGCTCTATCTCTACTACGCGGACATCGCGCAGGAATATCCGCTGCTGCACCTGATCCAGTATCAGACGGTGCGCGTGGCCCTGGCCATGGCCACGGCCATGATCGTGGCCGTGGCGATGGGCAGCCGCTTCATCAACTGGATTCGCGCCAAGCAGGGCCGGGGCCAGCCGATTCGCGACGACGGCCCCGTCTCGCACCTGTCCAAGGTCGGCACCCCCACCATGGGCGGGCTGATGATCCTGGCGGGCATCGGCGTGGCCGTCCTGCTGTGGGGCGATCTGACCAACCCCTATATCTGGATCGTCTCGGGCGTGACGGCGGCCTTCGGCGTGCTGGGCTTCATCGACGACTACGCCAAGGTGACGAAGCAGACCTCGGCCGGGCTTACGTCCAAGCAGAAGCTGCTGGCCCAGACGGTCGTGGCCGTGATCGCCGGCGTCCTGACCGTGCTGTGGATGACCCATTCCCCGACCTCTCCGGGGCTTGAGACCTCGATCGCCTTCCCCTTCCTGAAGGCGGTGCTGCTGAACATCGGTTGGTTCTATGTGGCCTTTGCGGCCTTCACCATCATCGGCTTCTCGAACGCGGTGAACCTGACGGACGGGCTGGACGGCCTGGCCATCGTGCCGGTGATGATGGCGGCGGGCGCCTTCGGCATCATCAGCTACCTGGTCGGCAACTTCCTGTTCGCGGACTATCTGCAGGTCCACCACGTGCCCGGCGCGGGCGAGCTGGCCATCTTCTGCGCCGCCATCATCGGCGGGGGCATGGGCTTCCTGTGGTACAACGCCCCGCCGGCCAAGATCTTCATGGGCGACACCGGTTCGCTGGCTCTGGGCGGCGCCCTGGGCTCGATGGCCGTGGCGACCAAGCACGAGCTGGTGCTGGGCATCGTCGGCGGCCTGTTCGTGGTCGAGGCGGCCTCGGTGATGATCCAGGTCGGCTACTTCAAGCTGACGGGCAAGCGCATCTTCCTGATGGCGCCGATCCACCACCATTTTGAGAAGATGGGCTGGCCGGAATCGACCGTCGTCATCCGTTTCTGGATCGTCGCCGCCATGCTGGCGCTGCTCGGTCTGGCCACGCTGAAGCTGCGTTGAGCCGATGATCCCCGTTCCCGGCTTCGAGGGGCGTCGCGTTGCGGTCTTCGGCCTGGGGCGGTCGGGGATCACGGCGGCGCGCGCGCTGCAGGCGGGCGGGGCCATCCCCGTGCTGTGGGACGACGGCGTCTCGGGTCGGATGCAGGCCGAGGCGGAAGGCTTCCTGGTCGAGGATCTGACGCGGGCCGACTGGTCCGGGTTCGCCGCCCTGGTGCTGTCGCCGGGCGCGCCGCTGACCCATCCCAAGCCGCACTGGAGCGTCGAGCGCGCTCATGAGGCGGGCGTGCCGGTCATCGGCGATGTGGAGCTGTTCGCGCGGGCGCTGGCCTCCTTGCCGCAAGGTGAGCGGCCGCGCGTGGTCGCCATCACCGGCACCAACGGCAAGTCGACGACCACGGCCCTGATCGGCTGGGTTCTGAAGCGGGCGGGCCTCAGCGTCCACATCGGCGGCAATATCGGCATCGGGGTGCTGGCCCTGCCGGAGCCGACGGCGGATGCGGTCTATGTGATCGAGGTGTCGTCCTATCAGTTGGACCTGACGACGAGTTTCGCGCCGGACGTGGCGATCCTGACCAATGTGTCGCCGGACCATCTGGACCGCCACGGCGGGATGGAGGGCTATGTCGCCGCCAAGCGCCGGATCTTCCAGGCACACGGCGAGGGCCGCACGGCGATCGTCGGCACTGATGAGCATTGGGGCAAGGACATCTTCGACGCGCTTCTGCCGCGCGGAGGCTGGGTCACCATGGTCACGACTCGTGTCGTGATGGTTGGAGGAGGTCCTCGTGGCGGGGTGCCTGCCGATCAGGTCGAGGATCAATTGCCGGAAGGCCGCGCGCGCTACTTCAGGGCCGGTCATTTGGTGTTGGTGGAGGCTACGGACGGCGAACTGACCGCCGACAGTGTCATGATTGCTGATCTGACGAAGGCCCGCTCGCTTCCCGGTCGTCACAACGCACAGAACGCGGCCTTCGCCTACGCCACGGCGCGGGCGCTGGGCGTGTCGCATGAGGCGGCGGTCGAGGGCCTGCTGACCTTCCCCGGCCTGTCGCACCGGATGGAGGCCGTCGGGCGGCTGGGCTCCGTGCGCTTCATCAACGATTCCAAGGCCACCAACGCGGATGCGGCGCGGCAGGCGCTGGCCTCCTACCCGGCTGTCTTCTGGATCGCGGGGGGCAGGGCCAAGGACGGCGGCATCGAAACCTTGCACGACCTCTTCCCGCGCGTGACCAAGGCCTATCTGATCGGAGAGGGGGCGGACGCCTTCGCCGTCACTCTGGCCGACACGCCGCACGTCGTGGCGCACACGATGGAGCGGGCCGTCGAACTGGCCGCCGCCGATGCGGCCGCGGCCGGGGGCGAGCAGGTGGTGCTGCTGTCGCCCGCCTGCGCCAGCTTCGATCAGTTCCCCGATTTCGAGGTCCGAGGCGAGGCGTTCCGCGCCGCCGTTCTGGGACTGGGCGCACGGGCGGAGCCTGCCGCATGACCCACAACAGCTACAGCCATCCCTTTTCGCGCAACGACCAGAGCATGGTGGCGCGCTGGTTCTGGACGGTGGATCGCGGCCTGCTGGGCGCGGCGCTGACGCTGGTGGGGCTGGGCGTGGCGCTGAGCTTCGCCTCCAGCCCGGCGGCGATCCTGGCCGATGAATCGATCAGCGATCCCTTCCACTATTCGTGGCGGATGATGGTCTTCTCGACCATGGGGCTGATCGCCATGCTGAGCGCCTCGCTGCTGTCGCCGCGCGGGGTGCGGCGGATCGCGGTGCTGGCCCTGTTCTGCGCCATCGTGGTCATGGCGGCCCTGCCTTTCATCGGCGACACGGTGAAGGGGGCTGCGCGCTGGATCAACCTGGGGCCGTTCAGCCTGCAGCCGTCCGAATTCGCCAAGCCCGGCCTGATCGTCTTCGCCGCCTGGATGTTCGCCGAGGCCCAGAAGGGCGAGGGCGTGCCCGGCGTCAGCATCGCCTTCGGCCTGTGGGCGCTGACGGTCGGCCTGTTGCTGATCCAGCCGGATATCGGCCAGACCTTGCTGATCACCACGACCTTCATGGCCGTCTTCTTCATGGCCGGGGTGCCGCTGAAGTGGGTGGCGGCGCTGGCGGCGGTCGGCGCGGGCGGGGTGGTGTCGCTGTATTTCATGTTCAGCCACATGCGCGACCGTCTGAGCCGCTTCCTGTCGCCCGAGACGACCGACACCCACCAGATCGACCGCGCGTCCGAGGCGATCCGCGCCGGGGGCCTGGTCGGGCGCGGCATCGGCGAGGGGGTGATGAAGCGCCACGTCCCCGACCTGCACACCGACTTCATCTATTCTGTCGGAGCCGAGGAGTTCGGCCTGGTGCTGTCGCTGATCATGATCGGGCTCTACGCCTTCATCGTCATTCGCGGGATGCGCAAGGCGATGAAGCTGAACGACTCCTTCGAACAGACGGCGGCGGCGGGGCTGTTCATGCTGATCGGTCTGCAGGCCTGCATCAACATCGCGGTGAACCTGAACCTGATTCCGACCAAGGGGATGACCCTGCCCTTCATCAGCTATGGCGGCTCGTCCATGATGGCCATGGGGCTGACGATGGGGTTCGCTCTGGCCCTGACCCGGCGTCGTCCGGGCGCCTATGAACTGGGGTCGAACGTCAACCCGCGTCGCCGCCTGCTGCCGTAAGAGAGCACTATCCATGACCAAGGTCTGCGTCGTCGCCGCCGGGGGCACCGGCGGCCATATGTTCCCCGCCGAGGCGCTGGCCCGCGAGATGGCGGCGCGCGGCTGGCGCGTGGTGCTGGCCACCGACAGGCGCGGCGAGCAGTACGCCCACGCCTTCCCCGCCGAAGAGCGGCTGGCGCTGGATGCGGCGACCGGGCGCGGTCCCATCGGTCTGATGAAGGCCGGGCTGGCGATCCTGAAGGGCGTGGGGCAGGCCAAGGCGGCTTTCCATCGCACGGGCGCGGACGTGGTGGTGGGCTTCGGCGGCTATCCGTCGGCGCCGGCCTTGCTGGCGGCGGTGACGACGCGCCGTCCGACCGTCATCCATGAGCAGAACGCCGTGCTGGGCCGCACCAACCGCTATCTGGCGCCCAGCGTGGGCGTGATCGCGGCGGCCTTCCCCACGCTGGGCCGGGCGCCGGACAAGGTGAGGGATCGCGTCCAACTGGTCGGCAATCCGGTGCGGCCGGACATCCGCGCCCTGTTCGACCGGGCCTATGCCGCGCCGGTCGAAGGCGGACCGATCCACGTGCTGGTGACAGGCGGCAGCCAGGGCGCCCGCATCCTGTCCGAGACCACGCCGCGCGCGCTGGCGGCCCTGCCGGAAGCTATCCGCAATCGGCTGAAGGTGCAGCAGCAGTCGCGGCCCGAGACGCTGGAGACCGCGCGCCAGATCTACCTCGACGCCGGGATCGAGGCCGAGGTCGCGCCCTTCTTCCGCGATATGGCTGACCGTTTGTCCAAGGCGCATCTGGTGATCGGGCGGGCGGGGGCCTCGACCTGTTCGGAGCTGGCGGTGGCGGCCCTGCCGTCGGTGCTGATCCCGCTGAAGATCGCCATGGACGACCATCAGACCCTGAACGCGCGGGCCCTGTCCGAGGCGGGCGCGGCGAAGGTGATCGCCGAGGACGACCTGACGGTCGAGAGTCTGACGGCGGCGTTGACCGCCATTCTGTCCGATCCGGCGGGGCTGGCGGCCATGTCGGCGGCGGCGCGATCCGTGGCGATCCCGGATGCGGCGCAAAGGCTGGCCGATCTGGTGGAGGCGGCGGTCCGATAAGACCCTTCTCCCCGCCGGGGGAGAAGGTGGGCGGCGGAGCCGCTCGGATGAGGGTGACGCTTCCCTCATCCGGACGGGTTGATGCCGGCGTGCGACATCTGGCGTC
>OFTY01000557.1_pt1 | contig 24609 bp, 26 predicted proteins | sample 1775061 | NCBI WGS metagenome assembly OFTY01 (sample SAMN08195773, study PRJEB24354) | sludge metagenome | isolation source: sludge from phenol fed wastewater aerobic bioreactor B | place: India: Nagpur | collected 2016-09-16 | reverse complement strand
GCTTCTCGTGAAGGTGACCCAAAGAAAGTTATTAAGTTGCGCGGAAACAAAATGGCTATCCTCACAAATAATGAGTAAGGGGCAACCCGACAAGGAAGACAAATGCGGCAACAACTCTTCACTGACAGCAGTAAAAAATTCTGTGGCACCGGCGTAGTCTGTAAACGGGGGAGCACCGAGGGCTACTATTCCCGGAAGAATAATTCTGGGTGCGGTACCAAACCTGAGTTCATGCAGCACCTGCGGCGGCTCTGTGCAAAGCGTTCTCTTGGTTTCACCACAAGCTGCGAAGACTACTTTACTACCCTTGTTCAGCCCTGTCCCCGAATAGTCGAGGGTATCGATGGTGGTTTGCGTCTGAAAGTGGAGGTCTGTGCGGGGATCCATCCGCTCTAAGACAAACTGCATAAACGCGGCGATATCCTGACTTTGCAGGGCATTCTTCTGATCGGCAGCAATCCAAAGATATTTTGCAAGGCTGAGCTGGCCTGTACCCAAAATACGGTTGGCGATGGTCAGCAATTCGGCGGGCTTTTTCGGAGAATCGTAGGGGGTGTACCGTTCGCTACCCACGGCCAGCAACAAGGGGTGCACTCCGGCTGCATCCACCGCATGTATATTTTTCAAACCCGGTATTTCGGCTGGCACAGCGTCTCCGGTAAGTTCGTGAATGAGCGCACCAAAGCTCGTATCTTCCTGAGGTGGCCGGCCCACCACCGTGAAAGGCCAGATGGCATTGTTGCGGGCAAAGACATTTTTCACCTTTAGTACAGGAAAATTGTGTTGCAGACTGTAGTACCCAAGATGGTCGCCGAAAGGACCTTCCGGAAGAGTTTCGTTTGCTTCAATATCTCCTGTAATCACAAAGTCAGCATCGGTGCTGATACAGTAGCCCTGATGGTAACAATAGCGAAAACTTCTGCCGCCCAGCACACCGGCAAACTGAAGCTCGCTCATGCCCTCGGGCAAAGGCATAACTGCTGCGAGTGTGTGTGCCGGCGGACCGCCTACAAAGATGCTAACCCTTAACGGCAACCCGCGTGCATTGGCCTTGGCCTGATGAACGCCAATACCTCGGTGTATTTGATAATGGAGCCCAATCTCCTCGTTGAGCTTGTATTGATTTCCGTTGAGTTGAATCCGGTACATGCCCAGATTTGCACGCATAGCGGAGGGTCTTTCCACATCTTCGGAGTAAACCTGCGGCAAGGTGATAAATGCACCACCATCTTTAGGCCAGTGTTGTATCAGAGGCAAATCCCCGATTCTGATTTGGTTTTGCAGTACGGGCCGTTGGAAAACAGCCTTCTGCGGAAAGGCGTCGAGACCCGCAATAGCTGCGTCTAAAGCTCGAAAAGGCTGCCGGAACGCCGAAGAAGGATCCGTTTTTAACCGAATAAGCTGTTCCACCGTTTTAAAAGTCTTGCGGAAAATAAAGCGGCTGCGATCCATCGTTCCGAATATATTGCTGGCAGCACGGTATCGGGTTCCTTTCACCCGTTCGAATAATACGGCCGGTCCCTGCGCTTCGTACATCCTCAATTGAATCGCCGCCATTTCCAGAAAGGGATCTACTTCTTCCTTCACCCGAACTAACTGTCCGTGCCGCTCGAGATCAAGCAAACAAGCTTCAAGACTACTATAGGCCATAAATCATTACTCCATGATGGAAACACAAAGTAACAGTAATAGAAATGAAAATGCAGTTCAGGCGCGTTTAGCGCGGTAAGCGTTGTGGAAATCAACTTTCCGGTTGTTGCCGGTGTGTACCGGTTCAAGCGCCAGACGGATTGCATCCAGTATATTGTCGCTGGTGAGATAACGGCGTTCCTTTACGGCTGTACGTTTCCGGTTCACCAGATATACATCATCTTCTAACAAAGTGAAGACTACTGGAAGGCAGGCATGCCGTACATTGTCCAGCAGCAGATGGTAGGCATCTGTTGTAGATTTTCCGGGATGGGGAGAATTAAGAAAAACAAGATCGGGTTTTACCTCATGAACCATTTCATTAAGGATATCCTCATGCTCACAGATATACACCCGAAAACCGCGGCCTCGAAGCATCTCGCCGTCAATGTGCAAAATCTGCATGTCGTCGCCTGTCATTAATATCCGTAGAGCCATAACACCTGTTTTAAATGTACTTCATACTTTAACTACGTAAAAAACGGTGCCAAAGTTTTATGAAGTCAAAACCAATTGGTCATGAAGAAAACAACTGTATATATAGACCCTTGACGGGTAGGACAAGTTGGGTAACTTCAACCCACTATGGGCGAAAAAGCGGTTGGAGAAGGAAAAATAATTTATAAGACCGTATTTCTTCTCCACAAACGTATCGCTGCGGCCAACTGTGTTTTATAGTGCCCGGAGGCCATCGTCATTAGCTGTAGCGATATTTCTTTTTCAACATCAAAAAAGTATTTCAGAAAAAAACACAAGAGTGCTGTGGCTGGCTTCATGGTCATTCTATTCTTTCTTTGCTCGGGGTGTTTCACTTTTCTCCCTCCGTTTTAAAGACTATGCCAGCACTTATAATTGCTCCCTTGTTCTTGCCTTACGCAATCTGGAGCGGAGGTAGGCCCGGGCAATCTGGTAGCTGCTTTTCAGATAGGCCGCCAGGCTTCGGCCTGTACCCGGGGGAATCATGGCCGATTTAGGATGGGTAATTTCTTTGTAGGCCAGGACTACAAAAACGGCGCGCAGCGTATGGACTATGATGCTACTCCTTTTCATCGCAATAGGTGAAAAAATTTGATTCCCAGGGCTGATAAGGTTTCGTTAAATAGGTTTTTGGGAGGGTCTGACTTTTGCATCCTTTCTGTTAACTTGAGCAAGAGAAAGAACCGCCAATGATTTTCACGATTGCCCTGATAGCTACTACCTGCGTTATATCCTACAAAGGAATTAAAGACGAGATGTTTCTTCAACGCTATGCCTTTAGTATAGAAAAGGTGAAGCACAACCGGGAGTACATTCGTTACGTTTCTTCGGGCTTTCTTCACGTCAACTGGATACATCTTGTCGTGAATATGTTTGTTCTATGGTCTTTTGGAAGTGGTATAGAAGTGGGTTTCGGACCGCAGTCCCTGCTTTTTATTTACTTCAGCAGTCTTGTCGGAGGAAATGTGCTGGCTTACTTCATTCATACCTACAACCCGGGTTACACATCGGTGGGAGCCAGCGGAGCCATTGCCGGCCTCGTATTTGCCTCAATAGCTATCAGCCCGAATCTTCAGATATTCTTTCTGCCGTCGTGGGTTTTCGGCATCGCTTACGTCGTTTATACCCTATATGCCATCCGCTCGAAAAGAACCGATGTAGGTCATGCCGCCCACCTCGGGGGCGCATTGATCGGCATGCTCGTGGCGCTACTTATTTTTCCCGAAGCCCTCGTGCACAATTGGCTCCCGGTGCTGGCCATACTCTTGCCGGGCATCGTACTGATTGTAGTGATGATAAAAAAACCAGAGCTGATTCTCATTGACAAGAGGACACAAAAAAAGCAGCTTACTGTTGAAGACCGCTATAATATGAACCGCCGCACAAGACAGGAAGAGATAGACCGCATCCTCGAAAAGATCAACCAAAAAGGTATAGATAGCCTGAGCAAAAAAGAGCGCAACCTGCTTGATGAATATTCACAATCGCAGTAAAACAGGAATACGGTTACCTTTACCCCTTTAGACTATGATAGAAGCAGGCCATTATTACGATCTGGAAGTGGTAAAGTCAGTTGACTTTGGACTGTACCTTAATGCAGAAGGCCAGGAAATTTTATTGCCCCGCCGTTTTGTACCCCAGGACGCAGCCATCGGAGATACCGTGCATGTATTTGTCTATCACGATAACGAAGACCGGTTAATTGCCACCACACAAAAACCTGTGGCCACGGTTGGCGAATTTGCTTTGATGAAATGTGTTGGAAAAACCGAGCATGGCGCTTTTTTGGAATGGGGTATTATGAAAGATGTTTTTGTGCCCTTGTCGAATATGGTGAACCGCATGCAGCCGCAGGAGCACTATCTTATTTACCTCTACATTGACGAGCGTACCGGACGGGTAACCGGAACGGAAAAAATCCAGCGCTTTCTGAGCAATGACCACCTAACAGTGAAAGAAGATGAAACCGTGGACCTGATCGCCTGGCAGCAGACCGATATTGGTTATAAAATGATCATCAACAACCGGCACACGGGGGTCTTGCATTTCAGTGATGTTTTTCGCGACCTGCAATACGGAGAGCGCCTGAAAGGATACATCAGAAAGATAAGGCCTGAAAACAAAATTGATGTCAGCATCGGAGAAAAAGGCTACCGGAAAGTGACCACTGAAACGGATCGCTTACTGGAATTGCTGCGGGAACATAATGGCTATCTGCCCTACAACGATAAATCTTCACCGGAGGAGATTTACAACTTTTTTGGGGTAAGCAAGAAGACCTTTAAAATGACGGTAGGATCTTTGTATAAAGATCGAAAAGTGGAACTGACCCAGACCGGCATAAAACTTATTGACGATAACCAGCAAAAATAAACTCACTATGAAAGTAAATGTTCCGGAAGGCTATCAGCAGGTTATCCCCTACCTGGTAGTAGTACAACCTCAGCAACTTATCGATTTTACACAGCAGGTATTTGATGCGACTTTACGTAGTTCGCACATGCGCGACGGCGAGATAGCCCATGCAGAAATCATGATCGGCGATACCTGCATCATGATGGGTAAAAGCAATGAGCAGTGGGAACCCATGACCGCCGGGCTTTTTATTTACGTTGCCGATGCAGACGCTTCCTTTAAGAAAGCAACTGATGCCGGCGCAACAATAGTCATGGAACTCTCGGACCAAAGTTATGGCCGTACCTGTGGCGTAAAAGACCCCTCCGGCAATACCTGGTGGATCACCTCTGTGCAGCAATAGAAAGACCGGCTTAACAATTGCTCCCGGATTTTGTTATCTTACTTCATGCAACAGCAGCAAATGAAATTGGCGATATTCGGAGCGACAGGCCACACCGGAAAATATATCTTACGCGCTGCGCTCGATGCAGGGCACAAGATCACCGTGCTTGTGCGAGACAAGGCTAAGGTAGCCGCCATGCCCGGGCTTACAGTACTTGAAGGAGATGCGCTGAACCCGGAGGATGTGCTAAAAACTGTTGAAGGGCAGGACGCAGTAATTTCGGCCATCAGCGAAGGACCCGATATTCGTAAGAAAACACAAAGCACTGCGCTGGCCAACATCGTAAAAGCTATGGAGCAGCATGGGGTGCAACGCCTGATTTGCATGGGTGCTATCGGAATCCTGCAGTTTAATGCCGGAGAACTTGTTCGCGACCAACCGTTTTATCCTGAGCTTTACCGGCCACTGTCTTTTGAACACTCAGCAGTTTTTAAAATGCTGCAAACCACCCGCCTGAAGTGGACGCAGGTTTGTCCGCCTACCATTCTCGCTGCCGATGCAGATGGCCGATTTGTTGTTCGCGCAGATTATCCTCCCAATGAAAAAATGGAGGTTAACGCCGGCAACATTGCTTCTTTTATGATGCAGGAACTTCTCAGAAACGAATTTGTGGGTAAAAGAGCCGGCATCAATAACGCCTAAGGCATAACCGGTAAATTCATTCCGGCCCACTCTTCTCTGGCCGGACCATATATTCCCGGCACCTTAAGTCCGGCTTGTCGCATGAGCACGGTAATCTGCCCGCGATGGTGTATCTGATGGGTGACGAGGACGAACAAAGTCTGCCCATTCCTCCACATTTCGCCATACATGTCGGTTTCCTTCTCCAAATCTTCATCTGTCCAACTCTGCTGCAGCACTTTTATTAAATTGTTGCTCACCCGCTCATAAGCAGCAAGTATGCTCTGAACGCTATCATAACGAGTGGTCTCTTCCTGTATCGGCAATCCCACGCGATGAGGCATTTCCGTAAGGGTTTCTATGATATGATTTGCCAATCGGCCTATGGACCTTCCTTCCGTGTCTATCCTTTGTTGCAAAGCTTCGTCGGTTAGCTCACGAAAAAGCTTCAAAGTACTTTCGGCCTCGTAAGACCATACCGAAATAAAATCTTGAATACTCCTGAACATATGCCTGATTTGCTGGCTAAGATACAAGAATCAGTTTCTTGCGCCGAACAAAAGGCTTCCGATGCGTACCATATTGCTCCCCTCCTCTATAGCGAGCTGATAGTCACCACTCATACCCATGGAGCAGGTATCAAATACATCACTGAACAGAAAGTCGCTTTGCTTCATGGCGAGAAAACAATCGTGCAAAGTCTTAAACTCCCGCCGCACCGTTTTTTCGTCGTTCGTAAAGCTAGCCATGCCCATAAGGCCGCGCACCCGTACATGCTTCAGTTGCTGTCGCTGCGCCTCATAAAACTGCATGAACTCCACCCTATCCGTGACGTCCATTCCAAATTTGGTCTCCTCGCTCGCTATGTGCATCTGCAGCAATACGTCAATGATTCGTCCATGCTTTTCTGCCTGTCTGTTGATCTCTGACAGCAGCTTAAAGCTATCTACGGCATGTATGAGATGAACAAAACCGGCGATGTACTTTACCTTGTTGGTTTGCAAATGTCCGATATAGTGCCAGCGAATATCTTCTGGCAAAGCAGCATGCTTTTCAACGAGTTCCTGAACATAATTCTCTCCAAAATCGCGCTGACCCAGGTCGTACAAAGCTTTGATGTCTTCCACCGGCTTGGTCTTCGACACAGCAACCAGTTCGACTTGCTGCTGATGCAGTGACTTGCTAAGGGATTGCCAGGCCTGTTCGTTAACCATGTTTCTCAGTATTGTTCCTTTTCATTTGGGAAGTCACCCGCTTTTACGTCGTTGATATATTGTTCGGTAGCCTCCTTAATCTGATCATACAGGTTCAAATATCGGCGGAGGAACCGTGGTGAAAAATCCTTGGTAATACCCAGCATATCGTGCATCACCAAGACCTGACCGTCAACATGCATGCCCGCACCAATTCCGATGATCGGTATCCGCAGGGTTTCTGCCACACGACGACCCAGCTCTGCAGGGATTTTTTCCAACACTATAGAAAAGCATCCCGCCGCCTCCAGCAGTTGTGCATTGTGGACCAAAGCCTCTGCCTCCGCTTCTTCTTTTGCCCGCACGGAGTATGTGCCAAATTTGTTGATGGATTGAGGAGTAAGCCCGAGATGTCCCATCACCGGTACGCCCGCACTGATAATTCGTTTGATGGATTCGAGCACTTCTTCGCCGCCTTCCAGTTTAATGGCATGCGCGCCGGTTTCCTTCATGATGCGTATGGCCGAGCTCAAAGCCTCTTTACTGTTTCCCTGGTAGCTGCCGAAGGGAAGATCCACCACAACCATACATCTCTTTATAGCGCGAATAACACTCGAAGCATGGTAAATCATCTGGTCGAGGGTGATCGGCAAAGTAGTCTCGTGTCCTGCCATCACATTAGAGGCGGAGTCGCCTACCAGCAGTACATCTATGCCAGCATCATCAAAGATGCGGGCCATAGAATAGTCGTAGGCAGTCAGCATGCTGATCTTTTCTTCCTGCTGTTTCATCCATTGCAGGGTATGAGAAGTGACGCGCTTAATTTCTTTATGAACAGACATAGTGTGTTCGTCTTTTTGAGATCAACTTAGATGAAAACTTCTGAGGCAAGCATGAGCGATTCGCTGAAAGCCTTTTCAATGATGGAATGCGGAATCTCCTGCTCGTTGCACCAATGAACCAAATGCTCCGTGGCAATATTTCCCACAAGCTCGTCTTCGGCCATGGGACACCCGCCGATACCCTTTAAGGCACTATCGAACCTTCGGCATCCGCTCTTATAGGCGGCATCCAGTTTTTCCTGCCAGCTATCGGCCGACGAGTGAAAGTGCGCACCAAAAGAAACCTCCGGAAACTCAGGTATCAATGCACTAAAAATCTCTGTTATGGTCGCCGGATCGGCCACACCCACGGTATCAGACATGGCAATGGTTTTGATGCCCATGCCTGCAAGCTGCTTGACCCAATCTATCGCGACACCCGGATTGTAAGGATCGCCATAAGGATTGCCAAAACCCATGGAAATGTAAATAACCAGTTCCTTTCCGCGGGCGGTACAAAGGTTCTGTATCTCTTCCACCTGACGGAGCGATTCCGCTATCGTCTTGTTGGTATTTCTAAGCTGGAAGGTCTCGGAAATGGAAAACGGAAAGCCGAGGTAACTGATCGCCTCGTAGGCCACGGCGTCTTCTGCTCCCCGCGTATTGGCGATAATGGCAAGCAACCGTGTAGCGCTACCAGAAAGATCCAGTTGCGCAAGCACATCTTTGGTATCTGCCATTTGCGGAATGGCTTTTGGCGAAACGAAGGATCCGAAGTCGAGCACATCGAAACCCACACGCAGTAAAGCATTGAGGTAACGCACTTTGAGACCTGTAGGGATAAAATGTTTCCATCCCTGCATAGCATCACGCGGACATTCCACTACCGTAATTCGTCGCTCCATAGTTCCTTATTGGCACAAAGATAGAAGCATGGCGCACAATATCTGAAAAACAGCCGATCAGCTATTTCTATAACGCTCAGTATCTTATCTTTTCCAGAAAAAGCCGGAGGCCCATTTTCTTCTGGTCGTCGAGATAATATTGAATATTCTCGCGAAAGTATTTGTTAAGATCGTAGTCTGGAAAGGGGTGTGATTGCACCACCTCATCGAGATGATCGAGTCCTTTGGCATTGGCGGCATTGAACCGATTCAGAAAGTCTGTGGGCAGCTCTTTGTTGGCAATCCATGCAGCGAACACAAAAGGCAAACCCGTAAACGACTTCCAGGCTTCGGCCAGATCATAGACAAACGGGAAGTCGGAGAGCTTTTGTAGCGCACGATCACCAATAATTACACCCGCGCTTTTGCCACCAATCTTCTCCATATAATCTTCACCCGCGGGTTGGAAGGCTACGCTTTTTCTCCAATACTCTTTGAACAATAATTGCACCAGCCGGACAGAAGTACGTGACTGATAATCCAGATAAACAGTCTCAATTTCTTCAAGCGGTGCTGCGCTAAACAAGCATACAGAAGCAACCGGACCATTGGCCGCTATACCATAGTCCGAAATGATGCGGCTTCCCGCTATTTCGTTCATAGCTGCAACAGGCAAAAGGGCGAGGTCAATTTCATTGTTCTGAAGTTTTCGTGCCAGAGCAGAAGGATATTCGAGCGAAAGTTCGATCTCCTGCAGGAGTTCACTGTTTTCGATGCCATACAATAGGGGTTTTGTATTGAGGTAACTCACGGCTCCAACTTTTATTTTGCCTTCCAACGCTCTATTTTTGGCCGCAAAGATAATGGGCGGGGCCATATAGAATGTCGAAACAACTGACGGTATATACAGACGGAGCAGCGCGGGGCAATCCTGGTCCCGGTGGTTATGGGGTAATTCTTCAATGGGGAGAAGCTTATAAAGAGCTGGCACAGGGGTACAGACGTACAACCAATAATAGAATGGAGTTGCTGGCCGTTATAGTGGCCCTGCAACAACTTACCCGCGAAGGACTGAACATTACAATCTATTCCGACTCGCAGTATGTGGTCAACGCAGTGGAGAAAGGTTGGCTAAAAAACTGGGTAAAAACTAACTTCAAGGGTAAAAAAAATACCGACCTGTGGATGCGCTATTACCAGCTTGCCGGCAAACACAACATCAGGTTTTGCTGGGTGAAAGGACATGCCAACAACCCCTACAACAACCGCTGCGATATATTGGCTACACAGGCTGCTGATAGTGGCCAATGGTTGATTGATGAAGGTTTTGAGCAGTCGGAGCGCAACCTCTAAGGCGTACAAACACCTGAATAGCTTCGATACCGGTGCTGAACGCCCGTGCTTATTTTTGCAAAAACATGTACCAACTGAATGCTCGATACTTCGGCAGAATATCTTAAAGGTGTGGGACCTGCAAAGGCAGAGTTACTCCGCACCGAGCTCAACATTCAGAGCTTCGAAGATGTATTGCAGCATTACCCGTACCGCTATTTCGATCGTACTCAGGTGATGAAAATATCGGAGATCCATGCTCAATCCGATTTTGTACAACTTGCGGGCACCCTGATCAATATTGCAGAAGAAGGTGAAGGCCGCCGCAAACGGCTGGTAGCTACGCTTTATGACGATTCCGGACAGATCGAACTGATTTGGTTCCAGAGCATTTCCTGGGTACGCAATTCGCTTCGGGAACAAGGCCGGTACATCGTCTTCGGGAGGGTAAGTTTTTTCAATGGTGTTCCCAACATCGCTCATCCCGAAGTTGACCTGGTCAATGCAGAAAATATCATTACCGGACTACAACCGGTGTATCCCACCACTGAAAAACTGAAAAGCCGTGGAATAACCAACAGGTCATTTGCCCGGATCACACAAAGCCTCTTCGAAAAAATATCCTTGACGGATGTTCCGGAAATACTTCCTCAGGGATACCTGCAGCAATATAAATTGTGCAATCGCTATGCCGCTCTGCGCTGGATACACTTTCCGGATACAGACGAGCATCTGGAGGCAGCCCGCTACCGCCTGAAATGGGAAGAACTTTTTCTTTCGCAGTTAAAGATCGCCCGATTGCGCCTGCAACATACCGCTCAGCCGGGTTATCTTTTTAAAGAAGTTGGGCAGCATTTCAATGAGTTTTTCTCAAACCATCTGCCCTTTCAACTTACCGGTGCCCAGAAGCGTGTACTAAAAGAGATAAGAATGGACACCGCCACCGGGCGGCAAATGAACCGGCTGGTGCAGGGGGATGTGGGAAGCGGAAAGACCATTGTGGCCTTGATGACGATGTTGCTGGCACTGGACAACGGTTTTCAGGCATGCCTGATGGCGCCGACAGAGATATTGGCACAGCAGCATTTTCGGGGCATTCATGAACTGCTGGAAAAGATGAGGGTGCCGGTAGCTCTGCTTACCGGAAGCATCAAAGGCAAGGAAAGGAAAGACATCCTGAACCGCCTCAGAGATGGCTCACTTGCTTTCGTAGTGGGCACCCACGCGCTGATCGAAGAAAGTGTTCAATTTCAAAACCTTGGCCTGGCAGTCATCGATGAGCAGCATCGCTTTGGGGTAGATCAGCGGGCAAAACTCTGGCAGAAGAATGAAAAGGCGCCACATGTGCTGGTGATGACAGCAACACCCATACCGCGCACCCTTGCCATGACCTTATACGGCGATCTTGACGTCTCCGTCATAGACGAACTACCCCCGGGCCGGCAGGAAATCAAAACCGTGCACCGGCAGGAGATGAGCCGTTCCCGCGTGATGGAATTCGTAAAGAGCGAGATTGGTAAAGGCAGACAAGCCTACATAGTGTACCCGCTCATAGAAGAATCTGAGAAGCTGGATTATGAGAGCCTGATGGCCGGATATGAACAAGTGAAAATCTGGTTTCCGGAACACAAATACCGAATATGTATGGTGCATGGACGGCAGGATGCTGCAGAGCGTGAAAGAAATATGCAGCGATTCATTAAAGGTGATGCCGACATTCTGGTAGCCACTACGGTCATTGAAGTGGGCGGAAACGTGCCCAACGCTTCGGTGATGGTGATAGAAAGTGCTGAGCGCTTTGGTTTGTCTCAACTCCATCAGCTCCGTGGCCGTGTGGGCAGAGGCAGCGAGCAGTCTTATTGCATCCTGATCACTGGAAACAAACTATCGAAAGAGAGTGCACAGCGCATGAATATTATGGTGTCCACAGCCAATGGCTTTATCATCGCCGAGCAAGACCTGGCCATGAGAGGCCCGGGCGACCTGTACGGTACAAAACAAAGTGGAATACTAAAGTTTAAGATTGCCGATATCGTGCAGGATATGCACATACTCGAACAAACCCGGCAGGCGGCGCAGCAACTCGTGGCCGAAGACCCTACCCTGCAACTACCCCAGCATGCAGGCCTGCGCAGATTGTTGCAAAACGAAGCGAGGCAGTCGCACTGGCGTAAAATCAGTTAGGCGGCTGGCATGGTTTTGATCTGATCTGATAGAATATCTTTCGACCTACTTTTCCGACAATAGATCGGGCTCCGGAAAAAAGCGGATCACGTCATCAGATGTTCCTCATTGCATTTTTCTTCAGACTTAAAAATCAGAACATGGGCATATTTGCATGCATATTATTTGGCGTCCTCGCAGCTTTTGTAGTGCGGGCCATGTTTCCCTCCGGTTACTGCCTGGCAAGCACCGCTTTTCTCATCGGTGTGAGCGGAGGATCAGTCGGGCTGTCGGGCGTCCTGATGGGTTGGGGTAACCTGAGCTCGTTCAACCTTCCGGATGTATTGCTGGCCATGTTTACAGCGGCAACACTGATGTGGTTTTATCAGGAATTACGGCAGCGACTCCTTTCAACAAAAGCGGAGGAATAACATCACCTACCTCTTCAGTTCGCTATCCCGGAGGGTATAGATAGCATTCGCCTGGTTGGTGCAGGTCAGCGTAAGGTCGTTAATGCACACATGAGGCGGCAAGCTGGCACAATAGTAAACGACCTCGGCGATGTCTTCGGCCTGTAGAGGTTTAAGATCGTCATAAACTTTCTGCGCCCGCTGCTCATCTCCCTTAAAACGGACTATTGAGAATTCAGTTTCGGCCATACCAGGATTGACGGCAGTTACTTTAATCTTATAGGGCAACAAATCGATCCGCATAGACTGACTGAGGGCATCTACCGCAAACTTGGTAGCGCAGTACACATTCCCATTCTTATAAGCTGTCTTTCCGGCGGTGGAGCCGATATTAAAGATGTGCGGCAAGGCTGATTGCTTAAGCAAGGGAAGCAGCATTTTGCTAACGTAAAGCAGCCCCTTGATGTTGGTATCAATCATCAGGTCCCAATCACTAAGCTCGCCTTCATCAACAGCAGCAAGACCCGATGCGAGGCCGGCATTATTCACAAGAATATCCAAAGAAGACTGTGAAGCCGTAAGGGCTTCTGCCACATGCTTAACCTGCTCCTTGTCCCTTACGTCGAGTTCAAAGGCAGAAACCTTGACTCCATACTCGCTTCCCAATTGGTCTTTTAATGCTTCGAGCCGTTCTTTCCTTCTGCCGGTAATGATGAGATTGTGTCCTTCTTTTGCAAAACGTGTAGCGATTGCTTTGCCAAATCCTGAAGTTGCGCCGGTAACAAAAACTGTCTTTTTCATCTTATACTTTTCGTTGACGGATAAAGATACTACCATAGCCCTGTTAACAAAAAATCCCTCTCGGAGGAAAGGGACTTTTGCTGTACAGTGAACTGTGTACTTAGATATGCAGCTTCGATCTCATCTCCTGTGGCATTCCGTTTTTGTTGAGTAAAAAGGCCGTGGTCTTATAGCGAACATAGTCTTTCGTAACATAAATATATCCTTTATAGTCGTTCTTTTCTCCCCAACTGTTCTTTACCATATAATACTCGCGTCCGTTCTGATCTTTTGCAATGCCCACGATGTGCATGCCATGATCGTCTGTAGTTTCGTAACTGTTGTAGGCGTTTTGGCGCATTTGCGGAGTTATTTTACGCTCAGGTTTCGGGCCATTAAACATGTCCTTTTGTTCCTCTTCGCTCATATCCTCCCAATCCTTTTCAGGAACATAGGCCACACCGTTCTTCCAACTAAAATATTTTTCACTTACATCGGCAGCCCAGGCCACGCTATACCCCTTGCTCAGAGCATAATCTATAATCTTCGTCATATCGTCCAGCTTTACATTATAGACCTTTTCAAAGGTCCAGTTGTCGGGAACCAAAAACGGCGTCTTTTTATAATAAGGCTGGTCGGTAAATGAAGAAAGTTCTACATAGTCCCTGGGATTGATGCCCACTACTTCATCGGCGAATGTTCTCGGGGTGTATTTTTTTCCATGCCAGGTAAAAGACTCCGGCACCTCACCGAGGTAGGTATCCAGCACGGCTGTAAATGCCTTTTTCCAGTTGGGGGTCAGTTTACCATTCGGGTTTTTGACGATGGCATCGAGCATTCCCTTCAGTACGGCCTGCATCTCACCAAACTTATTCTTAGAAGTTCCGTAATTCAACCCGGAATATACCTCCTGAGGAACCGCGCCATATTTTGCATACATATTAATCACGTCATGGCATTCGCCGCCGTCGCCCCAGTTGAGGCCGCCGTGCAAACGAACATAGGTATCTGCTTTGTCGAGATAAACATTTCGCGCCGTGAAGATCTCGGCGAGGTCCACGGGCTTTTTACCCATGCGGATCATTTCACTTTCAAGAAAGGAACTGGTAGAATAGCTCCAACAGGTGCCGCTGCTTCCCTGATTTTTTACGCTGGTACATTCTACATTCACTACCGGCGTAAAAGTGAATTTCTTTTTGGAGCTATCGCTTTTGTTGGCGTCAAGTTTTTTAACAAGATCATCCTGCGCAGAAGCCACCAAAGGGCTTAGGGCAAGCATTAACATCAATAGTTTTTTCATTCTTATGTATGATGATTTTTTCAGTTGGCGAAGATAGCCAATAATGACAGAGCCGGACACGAAAAGAAAGGTGAAAATGAGGGGGATGGTCAAACCATGTCAATCTCACTAAGCAGGATTTCCGTGCCATTCTTCAGCCCAAATAATTTCTGACGTTCTGTTTTGAAACTGTCAAATTGTTCCTTCAACGCTTCTGCGAGACGTATCAGTCGTTCTTCCGTTTCCAGCTCCAGCCGGTCTTCTTCATCGGTCAGCGAATTCAGGTACTCAAGATAAGTTTCATTGTTCTGAAGCTGTTGGTCAATTTCATCTTTGAGTTGCCGCAGTATGGACGTGGAGTCGCCCAAAGCAAAATCGAAAAGCATTTCCATCAGGGTTTCTTCGTCGGTAAAAACTTGATTTTTGATGTACATACGACTTATGCGCGGTTGTCCGCAAAGGTACAATACCCGTGCAGTAAAATACTCGTCGCAGAGCGCGTTTCCACCTAAAGAAATGAATTAATTTTACCGTTTATTAGTTTTCCATTTTTCATAATCGGGCTACACTGTAATCTTCAACTACTTGAAAAAAATATTCATAGTCATTGGCTTTATTATTCCTGTGTTTTTTAACCATACCTCAGCACAGACTCAGGCAGACACGCTGGATGTTGTCAACTGGAATCTGGAGTGGTTTGGAGATAATGCTGCGGAGTTACCGCAGGAAATGACACGTACCCGCAGCATCATGAACCATCTTGATGCAGACATTTATGCCCTGGTAGAGATTGTGAATACGGATTCGCTCAACAGTCTGGTACAAAGTCTTAACGGAAACTACAGCTATATTGTAAGTCCTTTCGCAAGCCTTGCAAGTTCGCCGAACGATCCCGACTATGCCGGAGCACAAAAGCTGGCATTTGTGTATCGAAACAGTGCGGTCCGCAATGTAAAAGGCAGGGCGTTGCTGCAAAACAGTAGTTCGGCTTACTACGACTGGGCGAGCGGGCGATTTCCCTACATGGTGTATGCAGAGGTTCTGTGCGCGGATCAAAACTGGCGCAGCTTCTATTTCGTCATCATCCATGCCAAAGCCTATGCTGACTATACTTCGTGCAGTCGCAGGCGAAGTGGAGCACAGGAGATGAAAGACACGCTGGACAACGAATATGCAAATGAGCGCCTTATTATTTTGGGTGATTTTAATGACGATCTGGACACCACCATTTGCAATAGTTTCAGCGAAAGCAACTACGCATGCTTTGTGAAAGACAGCACCGATGCCAACAGCTATCGCTCTGTTACCCTACCTCTTTCCCAGGCAGGTGTATCCTCCATTAACGGATACAGCAGCTTTCTTGACCATGTGATCATTAGCAACGAAGTGGTGCCTTATTACCTGAACGGCAGCGCGGAAATGCTGCAGAACAAAGTGAATAGCTGGGTCAGCAACTACACCGCTTACGTTTCTGACCATTACCCCGTCAGAACCCGATATGTTGTTGACGGCGCATTGAATATACCTCAGACAAAAGGACCGAAAACAGAAATGGTCTTATTTCCTAATCCGGCAAAAAACTTTCTGGACCTACGGTGCGAAACCATGAACAACGCAACAGTTATCGTTACCGACCTGCAGGGAAGAAAACTGCTCACCACAAAACATGATGAAAGCATAACACGCATACCTCTGGATAATCTCAACCCGGGCACTTATTTTATCACGCTGAAAAACGATTTGCTCAGCACAACCCGCACCTTTGTAATCATCCGGTAGAAAAAACAACTTTATGAAACGATTTCTTTTCGCGGCTATTGGGTTATTGACCGTTTTGGAAATGCAGGCACAGACACCGGTACCCATAGCGTCGCAGCCCATGCTCACCTATCTGGAGACTTTCGACTCTGTGATTAACTGGACGAACAACTTTGCTTCGGGCACCGGTGCAGATCGCTTTGCCTCGGTTGCAGTAGGTGGCACCGCCACTATACCCGATCCAACAAGGATCACTTCCTCGTCGGCAGCATGGTCAACCGGTAGCTCAGCAGGCTTGCAACGCGACACGGTAAATGGCCGGCTACTCATGGTGGTATCGGGCACCACAAACAATACTACTTCTGTTGCCTTTGACGTATTCTTCGACTTTAGCGGAACGGGGGCAGGAAATCTAAGCTTTGACTGGGATAATATTTTTAACGGGTCCGCCAGCAGCAACCGGACAGCCACTTTAAAAGTTTACGGTTCAACCAACGGAACAACATTTACCGAGCTTCCGTCAGCATCAGTGACGCTAACCAATAACGTTGCGGCAAGCGGTACCCTTTCTAATATATCACTACCGGCTTCATTTACCAATAGCCCCACTGCCCGACTTCGATTTTACTATTACAACTCGGCCGGCGGAACTACGGGCTCAAGGCCCATTCTGGCATTGAACAACCTTAAGGTAACCGGCAGTGGAACCCCTTGCAGTACACCGCTCGCATCGGCCACCAATCTTTCATTCAGCGCCGTGACACCCACGTCTATTTCCGGAAGTTTTGTACCGGCTTCACCTGCACCCGATGAATATCTTGTAATTGCAACTCCGCTGGGCAGTCTTTCCAGTTTACCCGTTGATAGTAATGTCTATCAGATCGGCGACATCGTGGGCGATGGTTTGGTGATTTACCGGGGCAGTGGCAATGCTTTTACTGCCAGCAATTTGAGCCCGCAAACCAATTACAGCTTTTTTGTTTTTTCCTCCAACATTTACTGCAATGGAGCCGCGAAATACAATACGACCAGCCCGCTCACCGGTTCGCAAACCACACCTGCCGGCCCACCCTGTGTGGCACCTTCGTCTGCAGCATCAGGACTTGCATTTCAAAATATCACCACCAACAGCATCGCCGGCACCTTTGGACGGTCTGCAGATGCAAGTGAGTACCTGGTACTCGTGAGCAGCGCCGCCAGTCCTTCAATACCACCACAAAACGGAACGGTGTATAACACAGGCGATACCTTAGGCAATGCAATTATTGCCTACCGGGGAGCAGATACCAACTTTGTCGCCGTCAACCTCAATCATTCAACAAACTATAATTTTTTTATCTACAGCCTCAACAATTACGCTTGCAGCAACGGTCCTGCATACCTGACCAGCACCCTCTTGACAGGCAGCCAAAGCACTGCCCAGATTTTTCCCTGTGTGACACCCTGGGCCATTGCATCGAATCTGGGTTTTACCAGTGGCAACGACTTTATCCTCGGCTACTTCAACCCCGCAAATGCTGCAGTTGACGGATACCTTGTTGTGGTCAGTAACAGCAGCACCCTATCGGCCTTACCACAAAATGGAATCATCTATACCAGGGGGGCGACACTGGGAAACGGAACGGTTGTATCCATCGGTTCTAACTACAGTTTTACAGTAAACGGCTTGAATAACAATACCACTTACCACTTTTTTATTTTCTCTTACAACGACATTTGCATTGGCGGTCCGCTCTATCGTACGGGCAGCTTTTTGTCAGGGAGTGCAACTACCGGCAGCCCTCAGCCTTACCACTTTTACTTCGGCAACCTGCACGCCCATAGTTCTTACTCCGATGGAAATAAAGACAATGCTGCTTTGACTCCTACAGACGACTACAACTATGCGCAAAATGCACAATGCATGGATTTTCTGGGCATCAGCGAACATAATCATTACACACAGGCAGACAATCCGGGGATGCTGCTACCCTACTATCAACAGGGCCTGAATGAGGCCTCGTCCTATACCTCCGGTCATCCGGGGTTCCTCGCCTTGTATGGTATGGAATGGGGTACCACAGCTAATCTGGGAGGACATGTGTTAGTGTATGGCACGGACTCGCTCATGGGCTGGGAACAAGTGAACGGACTGCCTAACTACAATACCTATGTCCGTAAGAACGACTTTCTTTCCGATACAGGCCTGTTCAACAAGGTAATGGCCCTTTCGGCACATCAGGCTTTTGCAACCCTGGCCCATCCTTCATTTACTGACTTCGAAAATCTCGCGCTCTCTGCTTTTTCAACGAGAGCCGACAGTGTATTGACAGGCATTGCTGTAGAAAGCGGACCAGCCTTTAGCACTAATACCACCTATACTGAGCCGGCAAGCAGTATGTGGTTTCTACCATATTACCAGCACATGTTGGCCAAAGGATACCATATAGCTCCCATGATCGACCACGATAATCACAATACCACATTTGGAAGAACTGCAAAAACACGTACAGCGGTCATTAGTGCGTCGTTGAGTAAAACTGACTTTATGCAGGCCATGCGCGAACGGCATTTTTATGCAACGCAGGATTGTGACGCCAAAGTAACCTTTCAGGTATATCAGGAACAAATGGGCAGCATCGTAACCCACGCATTTGCACCCGCACTTGCCCTCTATGTTTCAGACTCTACCGATGCCACCACCATTCCCGAGATCAAACTGATGAGGGGAACACCCGGCAGCGGCGCTCTCGCTACAGTGATTAAAACCGTTCAGGACTATGCGCTTTCCTTTACCGACCTGTCGCTCAACGATAGTGCAACTGCTTATTACTATGCACAGATCTCTTTGGGGAACAAACAAATCATTACCGCGCCGATCTGGTACACGCGAAACGACACGGGCAACATTGTAGCCAATAGTGTCCTACAGGAGCCAAATGCCGCAACCAGCAATGTCTCCATTAAAAATAATCCTGCACAAAGCCATCTGCAGGTAGAAGTAGTTTCTCCAAAAATGGAGCAGGTGCACCTCGAAGTCTTTTCCTTGTCCGGAACGATGCTGTTACACTATAACGCCGGATCGGTGTGCGGAATGCTGCCGTTTCAAATCTCCATCGATCATTTGCCAGCAGGGCTATATCTGCTCCGTGCCACTGTGGGTCATGAACGGGTTAACCTGAAATTTGTCCACTATTAAAAGCAGGCAGGCTCACCTTCGTGGCCCAAATCCCTCGCCGGTCAATACAGACATAGGATAAAGTTATCCTGCAATTGCATGTACATACATACATTTGCTTTATGAAATTGCAGGACGCACTCAAGACCGAAAAATTTCGCAGCCCGCAACACAAAGCCTCGCTCAATGTGATCTATACGGCGTATTGGCTAAAGACACATCTGAGCACAATTTTCAAACAACATGGCATTACTGAGGAACAGTTCAATGTAATGCGCATTTTGAAAGGTAAACATCCTGAACCCATGTGTGTACGCGATATTGCCTCGCGAATGCTTGAAAAAAATTCGAACGTACCACGCATCATTGACCGGCTGGTCAGCAAGAAGTACGTAAAGCGATCTACATCGAAAGAAGATAAAAGAGAAACGCTGATTCAACTTACAGAGACAGGTATCGTTCAATTAGACACTGCGAGTAAGGCAGTGGAAAAGCGCAGTAACGAGATATTGGGGTTGAATGAAATGGACGCAAATGATCTACACGAACTATTGGAAAAAATGCGCAAAATTGATTAGTAAACAATTTATCAAACCATAAAACAAGCAACATGGCAACAACAAAATGGAACCTGGACGCAAGCCACTCGGAAGTACAGTTTAAAGTGAAACACATGATGATTTCGACGGTCACCGGACACTTCAGTCAATTCGATGCTTCTATTGAAACCAATGGCGACGACTTCACTACGGCAAAGGCAAGCTTTAGCGCGGAGATTTCTTCCATCTCTACCAACAACGACCAACGCGACGGGCACCTGAAATCGGCTGATTTTTTTGATGCAGAAAATCATCCTCAGATTAGTTTCAGCAGCACTTCTGTTGAAAAAAAGGACGATGAAAATTATGTGTTGAATGGAGACCTAACGATTCGCGGCGTTACGAAAGCAGTAAGCCTCAAGGTAGAATTCGGCGGTATAGCTCAGGATCCCTGGGGCAATACCCGCGTGGGTTTTATGATAGAAGGAAAGATCAATCGCAAGGAATTCGGACTGAACTGGAGTGCTGTTACCGAAGCTGGAGGCATTGTGGTCAGTGATGAAGTACGGCTGCACGTCAATGCAGAATTTGTGAAAGAAGCTGTAGCTGCGGAAGCGTAAGCAAAATAATATTTCAGTATCAAGGCTGTCTGTTTTCGGGCAGCCTTACTTTTTGTCGGTTAATGTCAGTAACTTTTTAGCGACTAAACCGATATACCGAATATGAGTTTTGCAGGAAAGGTCTTTTTTATCTCCGGTGCCAGCCGCGGCATTGGTAAAGCCATTGCGCTAAAACTAGCTTCTGAAGGCGCCTACATTGCCATTGCAGCCAAATCCGTAACGGAAGACCCGCGCCTTGGCGGAACAATCTACTCCGCAGCGGAAGAAATAGAGCAAGCTGGCGGAAAAGCGCTACCCGTAGCCTGCGATATACGCGATGAAGAGCAGATCATCAGAGCCGTTCAACAGACCCATTCCGTCTTTGGCTCCATAGACGGGGTGATCAACAATGCCTCGGCGATTTACCTCAACAATACCGAGCAAACAGACACTAAGAAATTTGACCTCATGCACGACATCAACGTTAGGGGTACTTTTTTGGTGACCCGGCATTGCATCCCCTTTCTCCAAAAAAGTTCCAACCCGCATATTCTCACTTTGTCGCCACCGCTTAATATCGATCCCAAATGGTTTGCAAACTTTGGGGCCTACACCATCAGTAAATACAACATGAGCATGCTTACACTCGGATGGTCGAAAGAACTGGCGAAGTATGGCATAGCAGCCAATGCACTCTGGCCGGCCACAACTATTGCTACAGCCGCTGTAAAAAATCTCCTAGGCGGCGAGAAACTGGTGAACAGAAGTCGTACCACAGCCATCATTGCTGATGCTGCAGCCTACATTCTGCAACGAGATGCAAATGCCTGTACCGGCAACCTCTTCCTCGACGAAGACGTTCTGAAGCAGGAAGGCATTACAGACCTGACGCATTATTCTGTAGTAGAGGGCAGTCCATTGCAAAAAGATCTCTTCCTTGATTAGACCACACTATTAATACCATTCAATACTTGATTATGACAGGTACCATGCTCAGCATTAATCAAATTTCAAAATCCTATGGACCTATCCGTGCGCTGAACGGCGTTTCGTTCGATGTACCCCAGGGAAGCGTTTTCGGAGTGCTGGGTCCTAACGGTAGCGGCAAGACCACGCTGCTCGGTATTTTGCTCGATGTACTCAATGCCGACGCCGGCAGTTACTCATGGCTAGGGGGCGCAGCACCTGCAGATGCCCGCAGGCAAATCGGCTCGCTGCTCGAAACCCCAAATTTCTACCATTACCTCTCGGCGATGGATAACCTCAACATTACTGCCGCAATAAAACAACGCGGAAAAGATGATCGGGAAAGAGTACTGAAGCTGGTGGGCCTGTATGAGCGAAAAGACAGCAAGTTCCAAACCTATTCTTTGGGAATGAAACAACGGCTTGCACTGGCTGCTGCACTGCTGGGCGAACCAAAAATACTGGTGCTGGATGAACCCACAAACGGGCTCGACCCTGCTGGAATTGCGGAAATCAGAGAGCTCATCAAAACGCTGAATCAACAGGGCATGACCGTCATTATGGCGAGCCACCTGCTGGATGAAGTAGAAAAGGTCTGTACCCATGTCGCCATATTGAAAAAAGGCGACTTGTTGCTGAGTGGCAAGGTGGACGAAGTATTGCGTAGCGAGGATCAGGTAGAAGTCAATGCGGAAGATCAGAACAGACTGAAGGAAATAGTAGAAGGAATGCCCCTGCTAAAATCTATACACAGCAGTTCGAATGGCCTCCTGCTGTCCTTTACAGAAAAGATGGCGACCGGGCGAATCAATGAATATTGCATGCAGCACGGCGTTACCTTATCTCACTTAGTTCTGAAAAAGAAGAGTCTTGAAAGCAAATTCATGGAGCTTACTAATTTCTAATCACTTCAAATCCTTACGTAAAAACCAGTATAGAAATGAAAAATCTGCTTGCTATAGAATGGCTCAAAATAAAAAGCTATAAAACCTTCTGGATCCTTGCCGGCTTTTTTGCCTTGCTGCTTCCCTTATGGAACTATGGAATCAGTAATGGTGTAATGAAGATCGGTGGAGGAAACATCAACCTGATAAGCCAGGCATATTCCTTTGCTTATGTCTGGCAAAATATCGGATTTTGGACCAGCATTTTTGTAGCCTTTATCTCTATTCTCACCATCATCATCACCACAAACGAGTACCAGTTTCGTACCAATCGCCAAAATGTAATTGACGGGTGGACACGCCTTGATTTCTACCATGGAAAATGGCAGATCGTGCTCTTGCTCAGTCTGCTCACAACCTTATATGTATTTATTGTGGGCGTAGGCTTTGGACTGGCATATGGTTCCACCTCAGGCTTTCCGGGAAAGATTGAATACCTGTTCTATATCTGGGTGCTTTCGCTCAACTACTATTCTTTTAGTCTTCTACTGGCTATACTGTTCAAGAGAAGCGGTATCACGATCGGTATCTTTTTTCTGTATTGTATGATCATCGAAGCCATTGTGAGCAAGTTTGTCAATTGGCGGCTGGATACAAAGGCTGGCAACTTTATGCCGTTGCAGTGCAGCGACGAACTTCTCCCTTTTCCTATTTTGGACATCATCAAAGCCATGGCAAAAATGCAGGATACCATCAACCCTAACTATTATGTAGGTGCTTCTTTTGTCTGGATAACTCTGTATTACTTTATCGGCAGAAAAAAACTGATGGCAAGCGATTGTAAATTTGCAGTATGAGCAAAGAAAGACCGATCATTCTGGTAACAAACGATGATGGAATCACTGCACCGGGTATTCGAAATCTTGTAGAGGCAGTAAAAGATCTTGGACAAGTTATAGTAGTTGCACCCGATAGTCCATAGTCGGGAATGGGACACGCAATCACTATTGGAGAGCCTTTGCGATTGCACAAAGTAAATGCGATAGAGGGTGTGGAATGCTGGCAAACAAGTGGCACACCGGTAGATTGTGTAAAGCTGGCAAGAGATAAAGTGCTCCACCGGAAACCGGATATCTGCGTTAGCGGAATAAACCACGGTGCCAATCATTCGATCAATATCATCTACTCCGGCACCATGTCGGCAGCGATGGAAGCTGCTATCGAGGGCATTCCATCCGTAGGCTTTTCTCTTTTGGACTATAATTTCGATGCTGATTTTACCATTGCCAAAAAAGTTGCCCGTACCATCACTCAAAAGCTACTTTCTGAAAGCATGCCAGAGCATACTCTATTAAACGTCAATATTCCGAAGGTTTCGGAAGGTGAATTCAAAGGCTTGAAAATCTGCAGGCAGGCTTACGCCAAATGGGAAGAAGAATTCGATGCCAGGTTGGATCCGCGGGGCGAGGAGTATTATTGGATGGTAGGAAAGTTTGTCAATAAAGATAGGGGAACTGGTACCGACGTCGAGGCACTAAAAGAAGGATATGCTTCTGTGGTTCCTGTAAAGTTTGACCTTACAGATTACGAGATGAAAACCAGGCTCGAAAAAGAATGGACGAACATGTAGCAATCAGCGCTTAACAAGCTGCTTTTTGAAAGAGAATTATCTACTTCATTTTCAATTGAGCGTAGTTCGGATGATCGGGATTCACGATCAGTTCTTGTCGTTGTGGATGGATTAATACATCCATTTCTTCCATGGGGATGGCGCCAAGCAACGGTTCGCTGTCGCCTGGCAATACAAAAGCATTGCAGGTAGCCGTTCGATTAGCAAACTTCACCATCACGGGACCCACCACATCGTATTCCACGACATCACCACTTGCCATTTGCGCCTTACGTTTTTCTATAAACGGAAGATTCAATTGCTCCTGAATGGTGTCGTTCACAGCCATCATGTAGGCTCCACTATCCACGAGTATGTTTATGTTCATTCGTTTTACATCTTCATCCGCAATGATGTTTCGGCGAGCCAATCCAATATCTTCTGCGTTGATTAACTCGACATCCGCATATACTAATCCCATAATCTACCTTAGTTAGTTTAAAGAGTAAAGATAAATCAAAGGAAAACGCTTTAGATAGAGATGGAAATAAGTTATGGAAAAATGCAGCTAATTTTTAGTGGTAATTTACAAAGGGCCGGACTGGCTGAAAACAACAACGCCCCAGATTTCTCTGAGGCGTTGATAAA
>OFTY01000556.1_pt1 | contig 24615 bp, 18 predicted proteins | sample 1775061 | NCBI WGS metagenome assembly OFTY01 (sample SAMN08195773, study PRJEB24354) | sludge metagenome | isolation source: sludge from phenol fed wastewater aerobic bioreactor B | place: India: Nagpur | collected 2016-09-16 | reverse complement strand
ATAGCTTTTTTAATGATACGGCGACCACCGAGATCTACACTCTTTCCCTACACGACGCTCTTCCGATCTGCAGCTACGCACAAAGACTTGCAAGCCGAAATTGAGCAGGGCCATTTCAGAGAAGATTTATTTTATCGTATTTCCACCTTTCAAATACATTTACCGCCACTAAGAGAAAGAGTAATTGACATTGAAGCAATCGCCAAGCACTTTATAAATGTTTCATCTATCAAAACCAATAAGAAGATTAAAGCTGTTTCACCTGATTTTTATGTAGCATTGAAACAGCATCAATGGAAAGGGAATATTCGTGAACTGAAAAATGTAATTGAACGCTGTATAATTCTTTGCGATAATGAACTGACGGTTGAGTATTTACCAATTGAATTACAAAAGGCTGATAACGCAAACACCAAAGGCAAAACGCTTTCTGCATTTGAATTGGCGAGTGCCGAAAAACTGCATATTCAAAAAGTATTGAACTACACCAACGGCAACAAAACCAAAACTGCCGAACTTTTAGGTATAGCCCTAACCACGCTTTACCGTAAAATTTCTGATTACGGACTGGAGTAGTAAACCCTTTCAAAACGCAATGATTGACCCTTTCAAAACGAAAGGGTTTTTTGTTTTCCAATTTCTCCCTAATTCAACAAGCTCTTTATTATCAATAGTTTACAGACGATGTGCCAAAATTGGACTATTAGTTGAAATGCAGTAAACAAATCAAAAAGTAACATGACAACTGCATTACTCATCGGAGCAGGCATAGTGGTTTATGCCTTATTGTTTAAATCCATTAACTGGTTTGAAAAAATCTAAAACTATGGCAGCATTATTCATCATCGCAATTGCAGTATTCGGCTATATGTGCTACGTGCTGCTTAAACCGGAAAAATTTTAATTGTGAAATGGCAAAGGGTAAAATATGGACTCATAGTTATAGCGGCTTGGCTTTTTGTCATCTCGCTTTTGTACATCGTTTATCTCAAAGCCAAATTCTTATTCAACATTTAACAAAAGAAAAATGAACACAGAAATACTTGGCGTAATCTTAATGTATGCGACTGTGGTTACCTTGGCAATTCCATTAGGTCGTTATATCGGCAAGATTTTCAACTATGAAAATACCTGGCTCGATAAAATCTTTAATCCACTTGATAAATTGTTTTTCAAGCTAAGTGGTATTGATCCTACCAAAGAAATGAATTGGAAACAGCATTTAGTGGCATTGCTCACCATAAACGTTGTTTGGTTTGTTCTCTCCATGTTGGTACTTACCAATATGAGTTGGTTGCCACTTAACCCTGATGGAAACCCTTCGATGAGTGCTGATTTAGCATTTAATACTTCGGTGAGTTTTGTAACCAATACCAACCTGCAACACTATTCCGGTGAATCGGGCTTATCTTATTTGGGACAATTGATTTTGATGCTTTGGCAGTTTATCAGTGCAGGTACTGGTATTGCCATTTGTGCAGTAGTTTTCATGGCAATGAAAGAAAGAACATCCGAAACATTGGGGAACTTCTATTCATTCTTTGTAAGAGCCTGCACAAGAATTTTATTGCCTTTGGCTTTGGTAGTTGCTTCTCTGCTAGCTTTTAACGGCACACCCATGACTTTTGAAGGAAAGGACAGCTTAACTACTTTGGAAGGACAAGAACAACAAGTAACCCGTGGGCCTGTAGCGGCATTTGTAGCCATAAAACAACTCGGAACAAATGGTGGTGGTTTTTATGGACCCAATTCCGCTAACCCAATGGAAAACCCCAATTACTTTACCAATATCGTTGAAACGATTTCAATTTTCCTAATTCCTATTGCAATGGTTTTTGCAATAGGTTATGTGCTGAAAAGAAGAAAATTAGCATTGACAATTTTTGGGGTAATGACAATTGGCTTTTTGTTACTACTTATTCCTTCTATCTATTTTGAAATGAACGGCAATACAGCCATTACTCAAATGGGCATTCAACAGAACATGGGAAGTATGGAAGGTAAAGAAGTTCGATTTGGTTCTGCTGCTTCTGCTTATTGGGCTATAAATACAACCTGCACCAGCAACGGCTCGGTAAACGCCATGCACGACAGCATGACACCTTTAACTGGAATGTTTACCTTATTAGGAATGATGATAAATTGTTTTTATGGTGGTGTGGGTGTAGGCTTTTTAAACTTCTACATTTTCATCATTCTGGCAGTATTCATAAGTGGCTTAATGGTGGGTAGAACGCCTGAATTTTTAGGCAAAAAAATAGAAGCTAAGGAAATGAAAATTGCTATGGTGATTGCTTTACTTCATCCGTTTTTGATTTTAGTCAGTACAGCTATTTCAAGTTTCTTATATGCCGGTAATCCAACTGAATATGCAGGCTGGTTAGCCAATCCAGGCTATCATGGATTTAGTGAAATGCTTTATGAATTTACTTCATCAAGTGCCAATAATGGAAGCGGTTTTGAAGGCTTGGGCGACAATACACCATTTTGGAATATCGCTTGTGGTTTGGTGATGTTATTAGCTCGATACCTGCCTATCATCGGCCCGGTTGCCATTGCAGGAATATTGGCGAGTAAAAAATACATTCCTGAAAGTAATGGTACACTCAAAACAGATACTTCAACCTTTGGCTTAATGGTGTTTGCGGTAATTGCAATTGTTGCTGCATTAGCATTTTTTCCTGCTTTGACCTTAGGCCCGATTGCAGAATATTTCTCAATGATTAAATAATTCAGAAAATGACAAAAAATACATCTCTATTTCAAAAAGACTTAATGCAAGAAGCATTGAAACAGTCTTTTGTGAAATTAAATCCGAAAATAATGTTCCGCAATCCTGTAATGTTTACAGTTGAAATAGGAACAGCAGTTATGTTCTTTGTTTGCCTTTGGATATTGCTTGGTGAACAATCGCAAGGCAGTTTTGCCTATAACCTCATCGTGTTTTTGGTGCTTCTACTTACTTTGCTGTTTGCAAACTTTGCAGAAGCCATTGCCGAAGCAAGGGGCAAAGCACAAGCCGACAGTTTGCGTAAAACAAGAGAAGAAACACCTGCCAAGAAAGTTTTAGCTCTTGGAAAAATTCACAGTGATGAAGTTGAAATTATTCCCTCTTCTCAACTTAAAAAGGGAGACCTTTTTTTCTGCGAAGTGGGCGATATCATCCCTGCCGATGGTGAAATCATTGAAGGTCTAGCAACCATAGATGAGTCAGCCATTACAGGGGAAAGTGCTCCGGTTATAAGAGAAGCAGGAGGCGATAAAAGTTCGGTAACCGGTGGTACAAAAGTATTGTCCGATAGAATTACCGTTAAGGTTACCACTGAACAAGGCGAAAGTTTCTTAGACAAAATGATTGCTCTGGTAGAAGGTGCAAGCCGCCAAAAAACTCCAAACGAAATTGCTTTAACTATTTTATTGGCAGGTTTTACTTTGGTATTCATTATTGTTACAGTAACACTTAAACCATTTGCAGATTATGCCAACACACCAATAACGATTGCAGCTTTCATTTCATTATTCGTTTGTTTGATTCCAACAACCATTGGCGGTTTACTTTCTGCCATTGGCATAGCTGGAATGGACAGGGCTTTACGGGCTAATGTAATTACCAAAAGTGGTAAAGCAGTAGAAACAGCAGGTGATATTGATGTTTTGTTGTTAGACAAGACAGGAACAATTACCATTGGTAATCGAAAAGCTACCAATTTTTATCCTGCCAACGGAATTGATGAAAAGCTCTTTATTAAATGTGTTGTACTAAGTTCCTTTGCAGACGAAACCCCAGAGGGTAAATCAATCATTGAATTAGCCAAAGTAAACCCTTTGAGCTATCAGGTTAAAGATGCCCGATTTATTAAATTCACGGCAGAAACAAGAAGTTCAGGAATTGACTTTGAAAATACCAGAATACGCAAAGGTGCAGCAGATGCCATAAGAGCCTTGTGTCAAAATGCAGGAAATTCATTTCCACAAGAAACAGCGGAAGCAGTTACAAAAATATCAAGCAATGGGGGAACACCACTTGTTGTTTCTGAAAACGAAAAAGTAATCGGAGTAATTGAGTTGCAAGACATCATTAAACCCGGTATCCAGGAACGGTTTGAACGGTTACGAAAAATGGGAATTAAAACGGTAATGGTTACTGGAGACAATCCCTTAACAGCAAAATTTATAGCTGAGAAAGCAGGAGTTGATGATTTCATTGCCGAAGCCAAGCCCGAAGACAAAATGAATTACATCAAAAAAGAACAGGCTGCAGGTCGATTAGTAGCAATGATGGGTGACGGAACCAATGATGCACCTGCACTGGCTCAGGCAGATGTGGGTGTAGCCATGAATAGCGGAACACAAGCAGCAAAAGAAGCGGGTAACATGGTGGATTTAGACAACGACCCAACTAAACTGATTGAAGTTGTAGAAATTGGCAAACAACTTTTAATGACAAGGGGCACACTCACCACTTTCAGTATAGCCAATGATGTGGCGAAATACTTTGCCATCATTCCTGCACTTTTCATAGTCGCTATTCCATCATTACAAGATTTGAATATTATGAACTTGCATAGCCCCGAAAGTGCCATTCTTTCAGCCGTAATTTTCAATGCTATTATCATTCCAATGCTTATTCCATTGGCGTTGAAAGGCGTTTCCTATAAACCTATTGGAGCAAGTGCTTTGCTTCGCAGAAACCTGCTTATTTATGGATTGGGTGGTGTAATCATTCCATTTATCGGTATTAAAGCTATTGACGTTTTAGTTTCAGTATTCATCTAAAAATTTAAGACAATGAGAAATAATCTAATACCAGCCATTCGCTTGACAATCGTTTGTTCAGTGTTCTTTTGTGGTATCTACACACTTGCTGTATTTGGCATTTCAAAACTTGCACCTGAGAATAGTTCTTTCACGAAAAGCAAATCAGGTTTCTATGAAACTGTCGGACAAAGTTTTACCAGCGACAAATACTTTAATTCCCGACCTTCCGCAGTTGGATACAATGCAGCAGGTTCAGGTGGAAGTAATAAAGGTCCTTCAAATCCTGACTACTTAGCAGAAGTACAAGCACGAATAGACACTTTTTTAGTTCACAATCCCGACTTAAAAAAGAATGAAATTCCTTCTGATTTAGTAACTGCAAGTGGTAGCGGAATTGACCCTAACATTTCCGTTCAAGCCGCAAAGGTGCAAGTAAAACGGATAGCTAAAGTTCGCAACATCAGCGAAACAACTATCAATCAAATCATTGAACAACAAACAGAAAAACCATTGCTTGGCTTATTTGGTACAGAGAAAATTAATGTACTGAAATTGAACCTTGCATTGGATAATTTAAAATAAACAAGATGAAAAAGACCTTTTTAGCAATACTATCAATTATCGCATTGAACGGTTTTGCACAAACAGATAGCACAAAAAATCCACTTTCAATTAGTGGCTACATAGAAACCTATTACAGTTTTGATTTTGCAAATCCATCAGATCATAACCGCCCTGGTTTTGTTTACTCACACAACAGACACAATGAAGTCAATCTGAATTTAGGGTTCTTAAAGGCTGCTTATGCAACCGATAAAGCACGAGCCAATTTGACTTTGATGTCTGGAACTTATGCCAATGCAAATCTTGCAGTAGAACCCGGAGTTTTGAAAAACATATTTGAAGCCAATGCAGGTGTAAAAATATCAAAGAAGAAAAACATTTGGGTAGATGCAGGTATTTTTGCTTCGCACATTGGTTTTGAAAGTGCCATTGGAAAAGATTGTTGGAATTTAACACGAAGTATTTTGGCTGATAACTCTCCTTATTACGAAAGTGGTGTTAAAGTATCATACACCAGTGACAATGAAAAGTGGTTTTTAAGTGGATTAATTTTGAACGGTTGGCAACGCATCCAGCGAGTAAACGGCAACAATACGCCTGCATTTGGTCATCAACTTACATTCAAACCCAATTCAAAAGTTACATTAAACAGTAGTTCATTTGTAGGTAGCGATTCTCCAGACAGCACAAGACAAATGCGGTACTTTCATAATTTCTACGGCCAATTTCAATTGACTGAAAAATTTGGGATGATATTTGGCTTTGACATTGGAGCACAACAAAAGACTAAAAACAGTAACGACTACAATACTTGGTATTCGCCTGTTTTAATAATGAAATATGCACCTACTGAAAAGATTAGTATCGCTGCAAGGGGTGAATATTATTCGGATGCCAATGGAGTAATCGTTAACACAGGAACACCCAATGGATTTCAAACCTATGGCTATTCGTTAAATCTTGACTATACAATTATGAATAATGTGATTTGGAGAATTGAAAGCAGGGGCTTTACGAGTAAGGATAAAATCTTTACCTTAAACGACAATCCAAGTTCTCAAAATTATTTTCTGACAACTGCCTTAGCAATTTCATTTTAAATGAGTGATAAAGATAAAACCGTTCAGCATTTTCTTGACTTAATTAAAAAGTCAAGGCGTGGAAAATTTAAAGTTTACATCGGCATGAGTGCCGGTGTAGGCAAAACCTTCCGCATGTTGCAGGAAGCCCGAACGTTGCTCAAAAATGGCATTGATGCAAAGATTGGTTTTATTGAAACCCACAACAGAAAAGAGACACACGAACTTTTAGAGGGTTTGCCTGTAATTCCCCGAAGAAAACTGTTTTACAAGGGCAAGGAATTGGAAGAAATGGACGTTCAGGCAATTATTAACCTACGTCCAGAAGTTGTAATTGTTGATGAATTAGCACATACCAATATAGAAGGCAGCAAAAATGAAAAACGTTGGCAAGATGTATTAGACATTCTTTCGGCAGGTATCAATGTAATCTCAGCAATTAATATTCAACACATTGAGAGTTTAAACGAAGAAATAAAGGAAATCACAGGAGTTGAAGTAAAAGAAAGAGTTCCTGACAGTGTATTGGCACAAGCAGATGAAGTTGTAAACATTGACTTAACTGCTGATGAATTAATTACCAGATTGAAGGAAGGTAAAATATACCAAGCCGAAAAAATTGAGACAGCACTTCAAAACTTCTTTAAAAGCGACCATATTCTGCAACTAAGAGAACTTGCATTAAAAGAAGTGGCTTCCCAGGTTGAAAGAAAGGTTGAAACCGAAGTGACCAAACCTAATACCCTGAAACATGAACGTTTTCTTGCCTGCATAAGTAGCAATGAAAAAACGGCAAAAACAGTAATTCGCAAAACTGCACGATTGGCTAATTACTATCATAGCAAATGGTATGTTTTATACGTCCAAACACCCAAAGAAAGTCCTGACAAAATTCCACTCGACAAACAACGGCACTTAATCAACAATTTTAAACTGGCAACTGAATTGGGAGCAGAAATAATTAAAATTGAAAATTCATCCGTTTCACGGGCCATTATCGAACAGGCAGGTGAAAGAAGAATAACAACTATCTGTGTGGGCAAACCACATCTAAATTTGTTGAAAATAATCCTGGCAACAAACGTATTCAATGAGCTTCTGAAAAAGCTATCTTCAAATGATATTGACCTTGTAATTCTTTCATAAATGAAAATCAAAACAAAACTGACTTTAGGTGTAGGCCTTTTGTTCCTGCTAATAATTCTGCTGAGTATCGTGGGTGCTAAATACATCAATGAACTGAAAGCGGATACGGAAAATATTTTAGTGGCAAATTACAACTCCTTAGAATATAGCCGAAATATGCTTGTTGCATTGGAAGAGGGTTCAGAAAAAGCATTGCAGAAATTTGAAATTAATCTCCAAAATCAGGAAAAAAATATTACTGAAATTGGTGAAAATGAAACTACAGCTGAAATCAGAAACAATTTTGAACTTTATAAATCAAACAAATTTGATACCTCATTTCAAACCATCATAAGGAAGGATATATTTCGTCTTATGGACATGAATATGCAGGCTATACAACGAAAAAGTGAAGTTGCAAAAGTAACTGCGGATAAGGCCGTATTTTGGATTGTGTTAGCAGGTACATTGTGCTTTCTGATAGCCTTTGTGTTGTTGGTAAACCTTCCTTCTAATATAGCTAATCCAATACGGGAATTAACAGATAGTATTCAACAAATAGCAGATAAGAACTACTCTGAAAGAGTGCATTTTGAAAGCCATAGCGAATTTGGACAATTGGCAAAATCGTTTAATACAATGGCTGCGAAATTGGAAGAGTACAATAATAGTAATCTGGCTAAATTAATGATTGAAAAGAAAAGAATTGAAACCTTAATTAGCAACATGCATGATCCTGTGATAGGTTTAGACGAAAACCTGAGAGTGATTTTTGCCAATGAAGAAGCAATAAAGATTTCTGGTTTAGCACAAAATGATTTAGTGGGTAAATCAGCACAGGAGTTATCTATCAGAAATGATTTAATCAGAACCCTTATACAGGATATTGTTTTTAGTGAAGCAACTGTTGTTGAAAAGCAATCACCCATAAAAATATTCTCCGGTAATAAAGAAAGCTATTTTGAAAAGGAGACCCTTCATATCTCGATCACTCCTACAGGTGAAAATATAACAAAATTAGTGGGGCATGTTATTTTCTTGCGAAACATAACAAGCTACAAAGAGTTAGACATTGCTAAAACAAACTTTATTGCAACTGTCTCACATGAGTTCAAAACACCGATTTCTTCGATTAAAATGAGTTTGCAGTTATTAGAGAATGAACAAATTGGTAAGCTAAATGGCGAACAGAAAAATCTTGTAGATAGTATTAAGGATGATACAAACCGTTTGTTGAAAATCACTGGGGAGCTATTAAACATGACTCAAGTTGAAAGCGGAAATATACAGCTCTCTATACTTCCGGTAGATCCTAAAGAAATCTTATTGTATGCCATCAATGCTAATAAAACACAAGCAGATCAGAAACAAATTACTTTTGAAATAGACTGTCCTGCCGATATTTCTAAAATTCATGCAGATAGCGAAAAGACTGCGTGGGTACTCACAAACTTAATATCAAATGCTGTTCGGTACTCCTATGAAAATTCGATGATTTACTTGACCATGCGTCAAAAAGAGAATCAAGTTCAAATATCTGTTCGTGATACTGGACAAGGAATTGCACCTCAATACAAGGATAAAATATTTGACCGATATTTCCGTGTGCCAGGTACAAAAAAGGAGGGCACTGGGCTTGGTCTTGCAATCAGTAAAGAATTTATTGAAGCACAAGGAGGTAAAATCAGTTTGGAAAGTGAGTTTGCCTCAGGAAGTACTTTCACCATATCTTTACTAAAGGCTGATTCTTGAGGAAAAGAATCCCACCCAGCCAACGCACAAGCACGGCTTATGCAGTGGCTAACCCACAATGCCAACCCTTCCACTGCATCTATGGTGTTGCCGCCATTTTTAACTGTCATACTTTTTGTGGCTATGCTCCCCACGCTTTTGGCACATTGCCTGTTCCGCTTCGCTGCACAGCCAAAGAGCCAAGCCAACCCAAGCATAGCAACAAAAAGCCGCTACACTCCAACCACCACCACCGTTTCGCTTATGCCAGTATAAAAAATGGCGGAAGCATACTTAAACATAATGCGGTCTTATGTGTTCGCTTCGCACAGCCACCCCACGCTTATGCAAGCATCCCAACGCAGTGGCTGTCACATAAGTCGCCATTATGTTAAGTAGCCAACACCATAGCATCCCGACAACGGGATGAAGTCGTGCTTCTGCCAACGCACCCCACCCGAAGACCCACGACACCCCGCCACCCTTTCAGCGGTGCAGTAAAAAATAAAGCATGAGTTGTTTTATGGCCATGTGCTTGCGGTAGGTTCATTCACTTCATCTCCATTCCGTTCAGGCGTTTCGTTCATTCCGCTTCGCTTCATTCTCTTCACTATCCTTCACTGCATTTCGCCTCCGTTCATTTCACCAACCTCAGCACCGCACAGCAAAAGCAATTCCCTCTCTTCATTCCGCAAAGCCAACACACAGGCTTTCCGTGTCATGGCGTCCCGATAGCCCAAGCACATAAACCACCCTCAATCGGGACTGCTCATGCCACTACAAGCCACCAACCCGATTTGCTCCATTCCGTTCAGTCATTGCCTTTGCTCTTTACCCACCCCACGATTGAAAGCGGTATGCTTTATTTTTTCCTGCGAAGTGTTTACCCCAGCCGACCCACGAAAGACATCATCGGAATACAAATACGGTTGAAATGAGATGCTGTGAAAAGACTACAGCGATTGATATTACTTTCTCTAAATAAGGAATGCAGATAAGGAGGATCTGATTGAAAAAAATAAAAATAAAAAGTGCAGCAATTGGAGCGAAGCGGAAATCGCTGACACCGAAATAACATAAAAAATAAGTCAGCAAAGTTAGGTGGCTGGCACAGGCCAACGCACTAAAAAAACCAAAAGACTACGGCATAATGAAAGGCAAATAAGCTGTTTAATTTTTATAAGGTATTTGCCTTTCACCCTTCGGGACTTATTCCGTTTCCTTTTGGTTTTTTAGCCACGCCACCTGTGGGATTGCTTTCTTTTTTTTTCTGTTTTTTTTCTTTGTCAAATTATATATGTGCTGCGGAGCGTAAGCGAAGCAGGGCTGAGGCAAAGGCTTAAAGCAGGCTCAAAATTTAAGCACTCATTATGCACAGTCCGAAGTTTCAAACGTACAGCGTAAAGCATCAAAGCACAGGTTTTGAATTTTACATTTTATCGAAAGGGTTAAACAGTGGTAAGCCTCTGGTAACTCCATGCCCCAATTCATTTGTTTGCATCTGCAAAAGCCAGGAGCAGAAAGATTTTTATTTCTGGTTGCTGTTTGGTTTGTGGAAGGCAAAACATTTTCATCAGTTTCTTACTGGTTCCGTTATACCGTTTATTCGTTTATCAGATTTGAAAGATGAGGTTTTCAATCAGGCTGAGAAAGTAAGTAAGCAGGAAAAGGAGTATAAAAGCACAGTAGATAAAATCAAGCAGCTGGAAGAAAAAGAAAAAGCCATCCGGCAAAATCTGGCTTTAATCAATGATTTGAAAAGGGCAATGATATACCGGCATCTAAAAAGCAAATAGTAAGGCTGACCTAAACATGATGCTGCACCGTGCATAAATAAATTTTGATGTGCAAAGTTAGCATGGCGGGCAGACGCACAAGCCCGACCTAAAAAAACCAAAAGACTACGGCATAAACACAGACCCACCGCACAAGGCTATCATTTATTCCGTTTCCTTTTGGTTTTTTTATCCGCCATGCAGAGAGATGCACATAAAATTTATTTACTATGCACAAGCATCCTCGTATCAGTTCCGGCAGCCATTTAGGTATTTGCCCATTCACACCGCAGGTTCTTCATCAGCACTTGCCTTTGTCACCCTTTGCGTTTCAGCGTTACATCCGCAGGTCATCCTTAGCCCATCAGCCAGTCTTTGGCATTAAGGTTTATCGGCTTCCATGTGGCTGCTATGTTTGGCGTTATCCTTCGGGTGCTCGGGAGCTTTCAGCATTGCCCTTTTAGGGGCTTTGCTGAAAAGAAAAAGCCCCACCAAACTGGTGAGGCCATTTCCTAACTGAAAGAAAGAACAGCTTTTATGCTACTTCAACAATGTTGAGCACGTTGTAAGCACCGTTTTTGAGAGAGTACTGAACACCGTTTACTTCCTGGAAGAACTCAATCAACATCAGGTAAAACTTAGTTCCAGTTCCGAGAGGTACACCGGCAGGAGTAAGTGTTACAGGTGTGTTGGTTCCGTCAATAGGAAGATTGGTTACAGGGCTGTACTCAATTGCACTGGTTCCGTTGGTGAAGTCAACAACTGCATAAGCAGATTTGAAGCTGACATGAGTTGCACCGGAAGGATATGCAATATCATTGATCGGAATGAAAGCGGGAATGTTGATTGCACCTGTTCCACCTGTTACAGTGAACGGAGCAAAAAGCACACCGCCTAAAGCTGCATTGTCGTTGAAGTCAAAGTCTTTCAACAGAGCCAATGCCGCAGGGTCAGCAATACCGATTGCAACAGTACGTTCACCCCTTGGGGATGTAACGTCATAGTTTTTAATCTGCGTCATGATTTGAGTTAAACGACTGGTAACACGATTGTCAGCAGCGTTCATCATGAGGTTACGGACAGCGTTGCGAAGCAACTTGCCGGCAGTTGCAGAACTTCCAAACTCAGCTCCGTTTTCACGGGTACGCTGGAAGTTCGGGTCATTTGCAATTCGTTCAGCAGATACGCCACCTTTGGTTTTTACCAAGTGGCCATCTTGTGTTTTGTAGAAGGTCAGCTCATCCAGAGTGCCTTCAATTTTGAGGATACCTTTAAGTTTTGCCATTGCTTTAAACTTTTATGAGTTAGTAAATTTGTTTCGACTGATACGCTTTAATCAGCTTACGAAAACAAAATTAGAAGCACTCTAAAGCCTCTGCAAATGAGCCGTGCCATCCGTGCCGATTGTTCCGCATTATTCCAACAAACACACTTTTACCGCCCTTAAAAAAGATTTATATTTGCAATGTCACTTCCATATTTGAAGTATATCATCGGTATGGTTAGTGTATGAAGTTGAATAATTGAAATAATGAATAGACTGTGCATTTATCCGAAAGACATTCAGGTAATCACAGGCAGAAGCGACAGGTATGGTAGAAACCTTATTAAGAAGATCAAGGACCATTTCAACAAGCAGCAGCACCAGGTTGTTACTGTTGAAGAGTTCTGCCAGTACATGGGCTTGCAGCCGGAAACGGTTGTCAAGCAACTTCGATAGGTTGTAACCTTATCTTTGCTTTTGCTTATGATAAGGCACAGCACACACTACACTCAACAACTTTTTTTCCTTTCTTTGTTGAGCAGTTTCCTTTGATAATACAGCCTTTGTTGGCTATTTGTTGCCCAATTAGCTGAAAGCATTGATAATTAAGGGTTCACTATTTTTTGTATCGGAAAGTAATTTTTTGCGGAAAGCAGCGGATTTCACTACTTAGCGCAAAAAATTACTTCTATCTGAAATAAACGCCATAACGGCTCTTGTTGCATACAACCGAAAACAATGCTTTGAAAAAAATTGAAGGCTGGTCATTATCGCAAACTATAACCTGAAAAGTGTCATTGCCTTGTTTATCAATATAATATGGGATTTTTACCTCCAATATAGTCAAGGCATTGCTTTACCAGCCGACTTCATAAGTCAAGTAATAACTTTACTAAGTACTTGCAATAGTCAAGTATTAGCTTTACTTTTGCCCTGTCAAAGTCAATCTATAACTTTACTTTATGGGCAAGAAATCACTTCAACTGCAACAGCTCAACAGCAAAATGCTGGGCTTTGCCTCACTCAAACAGGTGGCCATGCCACCCACCGGATGGATAAAAGCAATCCGCACCGCCATTGGCATGTCTATGCAGCAATTGGGCAACAAGTTGAATGTTTCCAAGCAAGGTATCATGGACATTGAGAAGCGGGAAAAAGACGGTTCCATTACCATCAAATCCCTGCGTGAAATTGCCCGTGCTATGGATATGCAGTTGGTGTATGGGTTTGTACCCAATGACGGATCGCTGGATGCCCTCATTGAAAAACGGGCCACCGAACTGGCCACCCAAATTGTGATGCGTACCGCCAATACCATGAAGCTGGAGGACCAGGCCAATTCAAAAAAGCGGATTGAAACCGCCATCAGGGAAAGGGCAGCAGCCATTAAAAACGAAATGCCTAAAATTTTATGGGATTAGACTTAGACTACATTGATGCCCAAACCCCTTTAGATGAAGAAGAGAAAGACGGGCTGCTCATTCCTACCATTGCCACCCGTGGCGAATTAGACGAGTTTGAGCAGCAGAATATTGAACAGGCTGTGCAGTGGACACTGGGGCGTTCCTTTAAGCCGGATACGGTTTTTACGGAGGAGTTCATCCGCATGGTGCATAAACGCATGTATGCCGATGTATGGGCATGGGCAGGTGAATTTCGCAAAACCAACAAGAACATTGGTATAGACAAATGGCAAATACCCACCGAGTTGAGGTACCTGCTGGATGACATCCGTTATTGGCACGAAAACAATACCTACCCACCAGATGAAATTGCAGTGCGGTTCAAACACCGCATCGTAAGCATCCATTGTTTCGCCAATGGCAACGGCAGACACAGCCGCCTTATGGCCGACATCATCATTGAGAAAATCTACAAGCAGCCCGTATTCAGTTGGGGCGCTGCCCTGAGCTTGTCGATGGGTGCAGCCAACCTGTCCAGCGAAGGCGATGCCCGGGCAGCCTACCTCAAAGCTGTAAAAGCAGCCGACCAGGGCGATTACAGTTTACTCCTGGCTTTTGCCCGTTCCTGATAATTCCAATCACAGCCATTGTATGATGCCGGATATCAACCAAATTACTCAACCCTTACTTCTTTCTGAGTCGCAGCGGTGAAACAGACTGATACCGCAGAATCATTTTTATAACCTTTTGGCGGGTGCCGGCTACCAAACGTTCCTGTAGGGTGCGTAACAAATACTGAGGATCGGCAGCAAGGGCCAGTGCCAGCTTTTGCGCGCGCTTGCTGCGCGATACCTGCGGATAGTCGAGGCCACAAGCTACTAATGCTCGGGCATAAAGACTGGCAAAATGTTTCTTTTCGCTTTCACTGAGCACATCGTCAAAACGTCGGGTCATGGCCGGGATATCACTGATATACAACAGCTCGTTTACTTCATAGCGATTGCGGCCGTCGTAGATATTATTGTTCTGTATGCGCTTGGTCCAGAGCAGCTCGGTGGTGAAGCCTACCTGAGGTTTGCTCCGGAGCACAAGATCGAGCAAGAGGCACCAGTCGTCGCCGATGCGCATTTCTTCGTTCCACGGGTGTAGTATGCTGCGACGAAAAAGAAGCGCAGAACTGGGGGAGATGCATCCTGCCGTGTAAATTTTACGAAGGTGTTCGTAGCTCAACACTTGTTGACTGTCGTGACTGAACGAGAGGTATGGGCAATGGTTGCCAATGTAGTGCTCAAGGTAGTTGTAGAAATTGCCACCGGCAGTTTCCTGTTGCCAGTTACAAAATGCAAAATCGAGCTGATGCGTCGTGATCAGCTTGAACAAAGCTTCTACAAATCCGGGCGCCCATTCGTCGTCGGAGTCGAGTGTGGCCACAAATTCGCCGCTGGCCTGCTGCAGTCCTGCATTTCTGGCCGAGCCCTGCCCGCCATTGGTTTTGTAACAGTACTGCACACCGGCGTAGCGGCTCACTACAGCCCGGGTGTCGTCGGTTGAGCCATCATCCACTACTATGATCTCAATATTAGGATAGGTTTGTGCCAGAGCAGAGCGTATGGCCCGTTCCACAATGCCGGCCCTGTTATAGGTGGGTATGATTACAGATACTTTAGGTAACATTACAGTGCTTGGTTGTCAATAATTTCAAATAGTATTTGCTCCGACGGGCGACTAAAGGCTGCATGGACAGCCTGAAAACATTCGAGCCCCATTTCTTGCCAACGGCTTTGCTGCTGCCAGGCACGTTCAAGAGCTTCATCGAGTCCTGCCACAGTGGGTGCGCCAACAAAACCCAGCCTTTGATCCTCGAGCATTTCCTTGCATCCTCCCGCATCGGTAACAATGGCCGTTCGCCCGGCTGCCATGGCTTCCAGCAGCACGATGGGCAGCCCTTCAAAATGTGAAGACAGTATCAATGCGTGATAGTCGTTCCAGATGGCAGCACCATCGGGCACATGATCTTCTACGGATGCAGATGAAAGCCCGAAATACGTTATCAGGTCTTTTAGCGCTCTTTGATCTTCCCCCTTACCAATAAAGGCAACGCTGAGGGGCCGCGAACGCCACTTGTCCTGAGCTAATACCCGTAGCAAACGGTCTTGTCCTTTGTCCAGAAAATAGAACCGACCTACGCAGGCAAGTCTGAGGCCGGTGCCGGCATCTGGCCAGGGCAGCGGTGCAGGGCGCAGGCTTACGGGTGGGTGTACCACAAGGGCATTGTCCAGTTTTCGGCATAGCTGCATCTCGGTAATCTCGAGCGCATGGCGTGATACAAAAATGTTTTTTCTTGCTCGCGCAGTTGTAGCCCTGAGGTAGTCAAGTTCGCCACTAAGGGGCCAGGCTATTTCTACAGCTTTGTTAGCAAGGGTAATGTAGGGGATGCCCAGTTGCATGGCCACGTAGGCATACACCATACCATCAAAATTCACACCCTGCGATACGACCACAAGGTCTGGACTCAGTTCGTGAAGCAGCACTTCGAGGTGGCGCTGATAATCGTTGCAGGTACGATGCAATGTGCTGGTGCGGGAAAACTTTCGGAAAAGCGACCGGTCCGACCGGATGGCAATGATCTCCACACCCATGGCCCGGAGTGCAGCTATGCGAGGATGTTGCGGGTCGGGGTCCACGCGCAGAAGGCTTAGCTTATACCCCTGCCGGAGCAATAAGGGCACCGTACGGCTCCACAGCTCTTCGCTGCCGCCCCAGGTATCTGCAATGGAAGTGATAAAGGCAATATGTTTCATGCTATGAAAGGGTTAGCGGTTTTATGGCATCTTCTGTTTCGGGTGTGCGTCTTGCGGCAAAGAGCATGGCATAGGCTCCGTTCAGGTTCATGAGCTCGTCGTGCGTGCCCTGCTCGATCACCCTGCCGTGTTCTACCATGTAGATATAGTCTGCATGGGTCACTGTGGTAAGGCGGTGTGAGATGATCAGTGCGCCCCGTCCCTCAAGTCTTTTGCGGAGGTCGGTTACCAACTGATGTTCGGAAATGGCATCTACCGCACTTGTTGCTTCATCAAGCAAAACAAAAAGGCTGTCGCGGTAAAAAGCACGCGCTATGGCAAGCTTTTGCCACTGGCCGGTGCTGAGGTCTGTGCCTTCCGTAAAAGCCTTACCCAGTTGGGTGGACAATCCATGTTGCACATGATGAAGGATGTCGCTGCCATTAGCCTTGGCCAGACATGCTTCCGCCCGAAGGTTATCTATGGCCAGCTCAATATCTCCATAAGCAATGTTTTCGGCCAGGGTGCTGTGATACTGACCAAAGTCCTGAAACACTACGCCGAAAAGTTTTCTGTAGTCGTGCTCGGAATAACGGGTTACCGGCTCGCCGTTCAGATATATGGCCCCGCCGTCGGGCTCATACAGGCGCAGCAATAATTTGATCAATGTTGATTTTCCGGCTCCGTTCAGCCCTACCACTGCGGTCACTTTACCGGCTGGTATTTCCAGATCAATACCCTGCAACACGGGTTGGAAGCTTCCGGGATACGCAAAGCGGAGACCCCGGACGGTCAGGCTTGCACCGGCCTCGCGGGGTATGGGTTTGCCCGTATCCTCACTTACACGGGCAGACAGGGCCAGGAAGCGGAACAGATAGCCCGCAAGTTTATTATTGTCATAGAGAGCAGATATGTTTTGCGACAACGCCTGGACCTGATTGTAGGCCTGTGGGATCGTCATCACTACCATGGTGATATCACCATAGCCGATATTTCCCGATAAGGCACTGCGTACCAGAAAACCAAGTACAAAAAAACCGCCCAACACAGCAAGCAGTGATGTGACGAGCTCGAACAACATCTGGTAACGGCTGTTTTGTATTTTCTTTTGGTGGATGCGGTGGCGGATGGTCATGTACTGCTCCCGGAAGAACGGGCCGAGGTTATAGGTCTTGATCTCTTTGGCCAGTTTGTTGTCCGTAAGCAGCCAGCTAAAATAACCGGCTTTGCGTTCCAGCTCACTATGCTTCAGGCGCCAGGCCAGCAATTTTTTGGAGAAGTAGATGCGCACCAGCATGGCAGGTGCTACCAGCAGGATGAGGATGGGGATGAGCCAAACACTTACCTGAAAAGCAAATACAGAAATGACGGTTAGTCCTGCAATATTTTTCAGAATGCTCAGCAGGTTGAGCAACACTACATGCGGCCTGTCTGTGCCCGCCTGCCTTGCTCGAAAAAGGGTGTCGAAATATTCCGGACTGTCATAGAAGCTCATGTCGAGCTCCACCGCTTTGTCGTGGATCATTTTGTCCATGATCTCACTGAGACGCACACCCAGCAGGTCCGTAAAAAAGGCACTGATAATTCTCACCAGCGTGTACACCACCGTGACGGCCACCGCCGCCAAAAAGCTCTCTTTGATGAGTTCCGTTGTCTTTCCTGCCGACTGTACAAAGCCGGAAAGTGCATTAAACAGATCGCGACAGTATAGCAGCACTGCGTAAAGACCCGCATTCTCCAACAGAAGCAAAAACACGGTCAGCGCTACGTAAAAAGCATCTTTCTTCCATATGAGCCCCAACACGCGCAAAATATATACGCGGTCCTTTATTAACGTGTTCCTATCGCGGGTCGAATGGTTCATTCTTTAAAATAATAATCGTTGATTCCGATCGGAAATATTGCCCGACAAGATAATCCAAACTACAAAATTAAAATAACGTTAATCGACTCTCTCGTTACAATCGAAAGATGTCCATCAGGTTACTTCATTAATCAATTCTTTTCTTCAGTTTGCTTTCCAGTATTTCAGCCACCAGGTAGGGCAGGGTGCCGGCTCTGAGATATGCGGTATGTTCGGGGTTTTGAAATTCAAACAAACACCCGCCTTCAAAGTCGGCGTGATAGCCGGGGGTATTTATTTGTTCGATACTCAGACCTGCTTTACCGGCTGCCGACAGCACCTCACAGACATCGTAGATGGTGTAGAGATATTCTTTGAGTGTGAGATAGACAATTTCCTGCTGGTTCTTTTTCTGTTCCGGCTTCAGTAACGGCTTTTTGTAAAAGTCTTTAATGAAAATGAAACCGCCGGGCCTGAGTACCGCCACTGCCGACTTCAGCACTGCTTTCAGGTCGCGGGCATATCCCAGAGATTCCATGAAATACACGGCATCGAAAGTATCCGGAGCGAATAATTGCGCCAGCGATTCGAAATTACCAGCCTGCACTTGCACCTGTTCATCGAGGTGGTGCGCGGTGATGTATTTACGGGCATGGTCCACCTGTGCGTTGCTAACCGTCACCCCATGTATCATGGCACCGGTCTTTTGGGCCAGCGGCACGGCTACGCCACATACACCGCAGCCGGCGTCCAAAAGTTTCATTCCGCTCCGGATGCCCATGCATTCCGCCAGATAGCCGATATAGCCATCTGCGTCTATAGGGCGCACGGCCTGAAAGATCGGCCCGTAGGCAGCAAGGTATTGGTCAGTGGTTTTGTCGTAATAGTGCCCGATGGCTTTAGGGTCCGGTTTGCTCCACTTTACCTCGAAGGCTTGCTTTGCTGTGCGGATCTTATTTCGGAGCGCACGGACTCGTTGTCTTAGCATCAATTGTCGTTTTTCAGTCTCGGTTGCGCAAAAACCTGACGGGTAGTGATTTGTGTTTAAGGTATGGGGTCAGAAAACCGGCACACTCCGGCTGCAAAACCACTGCTATAGCGGCGCGGCAGAAAGAGATGTTTGGAGATCTGTTTTCTAAGGCTGAAATTAGCGCAGGATGAGTAGGCAACCAAAAAATAGTAGGCTGGCGGGTTTGATAAGGGTATATGACTGGTGGGCTTACAAGATTCCGCCGATGATGCTGATGCTCTACCTGCTGGCCTGGATGGGCAACTGCACGATGGTACGTACAGCGGTAGTAAGCCTTTTTGCCTTGCTCATGCTCTGCGTGGGAGCAGTGTACACAAGTCTGATCAATGATGCAGCCGACAGGGAAGAAGATATCTCCGCCGGAAAAAAAAATACACTGAGCACGCTTAGCCCGCAGAGGAGGAGGATGCTGCTGATCGTCGCGTCTGCCGCGGCATTGGTATGTTGCGGGCTTGTTTATCGCTTTGCGGGCCTGCAGGCATTTCTGTTCTATGCATTGGCCTACCTCTGCAATACCTTGTACAGCCTGCGGCCGATAAGGCTGAAACGGTTTCCTTTTGTGGGGATCCTTGCCGATGCCGGCGGCGAACAGATGTTCCCTACCCTCTTTATCGCCGCCCTTGCGCAGTATTTCTTTCTGCCCGGTGGCGACGCTAAACTGGTGATACTTACCGCGGTTTGGTCCTTGAGCTTCGGCTTGCGCAATATTCTTTATCATCAGTGTCGCGATTTGGAACAAGATAGAAAGATCGGGGCCTCTACACTACCCATACGTTATGGGCTTACCAACATGCGTCAGTTGGGCTGGTTTTTCATTTGGGTAGAACTGCTTGCCTGGGCTGCCTTGCTAACGGTTACCGGGGCGTGGTTTCTTGTAATGGGCGTAGCGATGTATCTGCCCTATCTCCTGCGCCTGAAAAAATTAGGCGTTAGCATTGTTCCCATTGTGGCGCCCACCGCCGGACCCTATCATGTACTTAATGGCGAACTCTACCAGGTTTTTCTACCGTCGGTGCTGCTGATGGCACTCCTGATGCATGGCTACGCCTTTCTTGCCCTGATGCTGGTGCATGCAGCACTGTTTTGGGGCGGCTTTTTTCGGGTCTATCGCATGAGCCTGCTGTATCCTTTGCTGCACCGTGCCCGCAGAAAGCTGGGTCTGCGCATATAGCGGCCAGGGCGCCTGTTCAACAGCTACATCAGAGGCTGGCTTTATTTTTTTGTTAGCATGTAGCGGACAAAAAATGTGTGAGAATGAGCAGGCTGATTTTTTTATTTGCATGGATGTTCATGTTTGCGTCAACTGTTGTGGCACAAGACCGCGACAGTCTGGATCAGTTGCAGACCCTACCAGACACACCTGATATTGCGCCTACCGGCAGTGCCGTTGTAGATAGTGTGGTTAAAGACGTAGTAACCCCCATCCGGCCTAAAGGCTTGTCCTGGAAACCTGTGGTGATTCCTGTTGCTATGATCACCTATGGTGCACTTGCTACTACGAATGGCTGGCTGAAACAGATCAATGAAGAAGCGAGAGAAGACTTGTTTCTCAATCGGTCGAATCAAAAACCGCTGCATATCGATAACTACACTATTTACGCCCCTGCCGTGGCCGTATTTGGGTTAAAGATCGCCGGCGTAAAGAGCAAACACAATTTTGTGGACTGCGGACTGCTCTATGCCATGTCCAATGGCATCGCCAATGGAGTGGTTTTTGCTACCAAAGGACTTACAGGAATTTCCAGGCCGGATAGTTCCGATAAGTATTCATTTCCTTCGGGCCATACTGCGGCCGCGTTCGTCAGTGCAGAATTTCTAAGGCAGGAATATAAAGATGTGTCTCCCTGGATTGGAGCGGCGGGCTATCTGGTTGCTGCAGGCACGGGCTTTCTCAGAATCTACAACAACAAGCACTGGTTTAATGATGTAATAGCCGGAGCAGGCATAGGTATTCTCTCTACACGGTTATCTTATTTCCTTTACCCGAAACTGAAAAATCTGATCATCCGTAAAGCAGACAACAGCTCTGCGTTCATGCCGACCTTCGATGGACAAAGTTTTGGTTTTGTGTATGTTCAGAATTTCTAAGACCGGATTCTATTGCCGTCAATGCCTCTTCCCATAACGCTTTCGGCTTTGGTTCCCTAACGGAGCAACTTCCAGGTTTTCAAACCAGACATTAAGTGGTTTCGCAAAGTGATGCGATGAAGATGGACATGAACCGAAAATTCTTCCCTCGCGCTACAATTTCTCAAGAAAAGAAAAAAGGTATGGCAGACTTCATGGAATTCCTCTCAGGGTGCAGAAAAAAAGATTACCACGCTCTCACCCATTCTCGGGATTGACAATTTTCAAAAAAGCCTGCAACTTTGATTGGGACTCATGTTCCATCAGCTTTTTTAAATTACCGATGCTTGTTCCACCGAAGAATCAGTAACTAATCGAGCTCGAAAACATGCTCAGATGAAAATTTTAGAAAGATCTACCGTTCAGTTTTAAACTTCCTTCAAATTACTTATGAACCTGATTAATATATCACGTACACTCGCTGTATTCCTGTTTACGCAAGTCACGTCGGCCTCTGCACAGTCTTGGTTGAAGTTCTACAGACTTACCAACCAAGCGGAGCTGGCTATTTGTGCGGACAAGCTGAATGCGGCGAATGAACTATATCACAAAGCATTTGCGCTGAACAATAAATCATGGACCAATGAAAGTCTTCTCAACTCTTTTCACGTTGCGATGGCCGTGAGGGATTCTGACTTTGCAAAAAGACAGTTCAAAGCGTATGTATCCCGAGGGATGCCCAAAAAATTTTTCGAGCGGCGCATCGTGAAGTTTTATCATGGATTTGACAGTCTGCGTGTTGAACAATGGTATTCGAAGTTCAATGACACCAGCCTTTTTAACCTTGATTTCAATAAAAAGGCAAAGAAGCTGTATGATGACGATCAGGGTGTGCGTTCTTTTCTTGGCACCATCGGGATTGGCAGGCGCGAAACGGATATTGATGAAGTAGTAGATCGTAGAAACCAGGCCATACTGGATCAGATGCTTGACGCTCTACCCCCGTTGGACTCAGTAAGTCTTAATGTTTTTAATCGCTTGGGAGGTAAGAACTATCTAATTGTGGCGTACCACTATCTTCAACTTCTGCCGAGAGAAACAGACTCTGTGAAGTTTCTGAGAAAGCTTTATGAAGGCCTGGCGAACTACAAAACCGATCCGAAATATTTTGCTTTTTTATTCGAACCATGGACGGTCCACCGCACGATCTACCTTAACGATAGCATCTACGTTTCTGAACCACTGACTTTCGAGGCATATGGACTGAATAACAAAATTTTTCCGCCTTGCATGGAGGATAGCTATATCCGTCGTCTCGACAGCACACGTGCGCGCTTTGGATTATGTTGCGTTAGAGATATTCTTACAAAATTACAGTTCACCAATTCAGAAAAGAATGATCACAGGTATGGTATTATCCCTGAGGTCGGTTTTGCTTTGGATGTGGAAACAGAGGAAGATTTAGCCAGGTACGTCAACCAGGAATGTCTGAGGTAGGATCATGATGAATAATAAACTGCTTAAGATTTTGCAACAGCCCAAATAGCACTTTCTGCTCAGAAGTTTTCCTCAGTACATGGAACCTAAATAAAAAACTGCCCACGTTTCCGCAGGCAGTTCGTGCTAAGAAAATTATTGCTTAAGCTTCAGCCTCGGCATATGCACTTGTGGGCTCACAGGTACATACCAGATTTCTATCGCCAAAGGTATTGTTCACCCTCGCCACGCTTGGCCAGAATTTATTGCTGCGCACATAGGACAGCGGGAAGGCGGCTTCTTCGCGCGAATAAGCATGATTCCATTCGTTTGCTATGACTTCAAACTGTGTATGCGGCGCATGTTTTAAAGCATTGTCTTTTTTGTCGGCGCTGCCATTTTCTATTGCGGCAATCTCTTTGCGGATCTGCAACAAGGCATCACAGAAACGATCAAGTTCGGCTTTGTCTTCGCTTTCCGTGGGCTCGATCATAATAGTGCCGGGAACCGGAAAACTCATAGTAGGTGCGTGGAAGCCATAATCCATCAAACGTTTTGCGACATCTTCCGCTTCAATCTCTGCACTCTTTTTAAAAGGACGAAGATCTACGATAAACTCATGTGCGCAGGTGCCCTGAGTGCCCGTGTACAGGATTTCGAAATCATCTTTCAGTCGGGCGCGCATATAGTTGGCATTGAGGATAGCATATTCTGTAGCCTTGCGTACACCCTCATATCCGAGCATGCGAATGTAGGCATAAGAAATGAGCAGGATACTTGCGGAACCATAAGGTGCGGCAGAAACTGCATGCGCTACACCCTTACCCTTCGCATCTTGCACATGCCCGGGAAGATGTGGAGCAAGATGTGCCTTTACACAAATAGGTCCCATGCCGGGTCCGCCACCACCATGAGGAATAGCAAAAGTCTTATGGAGATTAAGATGGCAAACATCAGCACCAATGAGCCCCGGAGCGGTGAGCCCTACCTGAGCGTTCATGTTGGCGCCATCCATATAAACCTGTCCGCCATTTTGATGGATGATAGCGGTGATGTCCTTTACGGTTTCTTCATAAACGCCATAGGTAGAAGGATAGGTGATCATGATACCGGCAAGGTTTGCAGCATACTGCTCGGCCTTAGCCTTCAGGTCATTCATGTCAATATATCCGTTCTCCAGTGCTTTTACCACCACCACTTTGTAGCCGCACATTACCGCAGAAGCGGGATTGGTGCCATGGGCTGATATCGGGATGAGCATTACATTGCGGTGCGCTTCTCCCTGGCTCAGGTGATAATTTCTGATGGCGAGCAATCCTGCATACTCACCCTGCGCACCGCTGTTGGGCTGCAGACTACAGGCATCGAATGCTGTAATCTCGCAGAGGAACTTCGACAGTTCGCGCACGATCTGTGTATATCCGCCCGCCTGTTCTTTGGGAGCAAACGGGTGCATCTTTGCCCAGTGACTCCAGCTCAGCGGCATCATTTCGCTGGCTGCATTGAGCTTCATGGTGCAGGAGCCCAAAGAGATCATGCTGGTATTCAAAGAGAGATCTTTGTTTTCCAGCATTTTTATATAGCGCATCATCTGCGTTTCGCTGTGATGGCTGTTGAACACTTCGTGGGTCAAAAACTCGGAAGTGCGGGTAAGGGCAGAAGGTATATGTGTCAGTAAATCTTCTGTCACGATCACTGCGGGCTCGGTGCCGTCAACACT
>OFTY01000554.1_pt1 | contig 24667 bp, 15 predicted proteins | sample 1775061 | NCBI WGS metagenome assembly OFTY01 (sample SAMN08195773, study PRJEB24354) | sludge metagenome | isolation source: sludge from phenol fed wastewater aerobic bioreactor B | place: India: Nagpur | collected 2016-09-16 | reverse complement strand
TGTTTTTCCCGCACATTCTTACGCATCAGGATGGCGATCAACACCGGCACAAGGGTAAGCGTAGTGATCAACGAGCCCAGCAGGGCGAAACTCAGCGTATTGGCGAGGGGAGAGAACATTTTGCCCTCTACTTTCTGGAAGGCAAATATTGGCAGCAGGGCCGTTATAATGATAACGTTCAGGTAGAAGGGGCGTTTCCCTATTTCTGCCGCATTCTTCCTGATCAGGCCCAGCTTGCTCATCTTGTTGAACTTTTCCATGCCCACCTCCCTGGCCTTATGATCCAGCACCACAAATATCCCTTCCACCATGACGATCGTACCATCGAGGATGATCCCGAAGTCAACAGCACCGAGGGAAAGCAGGTTGGCGCTCATGCCCATCAGATGCAGGCAGATGAAAGCAAACAACAGGGAAATCGGGATGATGACCGCTACAATGAAAGTGGCCCGCCAATCGAACAGGAAGAGGGAGATCAGGATGATCACCAGCAGGATACCCTCTATCAGGTTATGCAATACGGTATGGGTGGCATATGATATCAGGTCGGCGCGATCGTAGTAGGGAACGATCTTGGTATCGGCCGGAAGTACGGAGTTGTTGAGGTAATCGATCCTTTCTTTCAGGCTTGATACTACTTCCGAGGGATTTTCTCCTTTGCGCATTACAATGATGGCTTCCACTACATCCGCCTGATCGGTTACTTTGCTTTTGCCATCTTTATCAATGGTCTTGTCGCTTCTTCCCACCCATCCCAACCGGGGAATATTGGATATTTCCACGGTGGCCACATCTTTTACGAGGAGGGGTACACCGTTATTGTTCTGTATGATGATATTCTTGATCTCTTCTATGTCATTGAGCAAACCGATCCCTCTTACGACAAAGGCCTGGTTGTTCTGAAATATCATATCCCCGCCGACATTGATATTCGTATTCTGCACCGCCGTAAAAACATCCAGCGGGGTAAGACCGATATTGGCCAGTTTTCCCGGATCCACCTTGATCTCGTATGCTTTTGTTTTCCCGCCGAAACTATTGATACTCGCAACCCCCGGCACACTCCGCAACCGCCGGTCTATTACCCAGTCCTGCATCGTTTTGAGTTCCCTTACATCCCGGAAGGTACTGGTGAGCGTATACCGGAAGATCTCGCCGGTAGGACCGGTAGGGGGCTGAACGGATGGTTGCAGTCCACCCGGCAGGTTGGCATTCGGCAGCAGGTTCATGACCTGCTGTCGCGCCTCCCGGTCCTTGACGTCATCGTCAAATATCAATTTGATGAAAGAAAGACCGAAAATAGTGGTTGAGCGCAGGCTGATTTTTTTCTGTACCGGATTCAGGGCTATTTCAATAGGGATCGTTACAAACTTCTCCACTTCTTCCGCACTGCGGCCTGGCCACTGGGTGATGATGGTGATCTCTGTATTGGTAACATCCGGGAAGGCTTCAATGGGCATGTGGATGAAAGTAAACACTCCGGTGATGATCAGCAAAGAAGTGATAAACAGGATGAAGTATTTATTTTTTATCGAAAACCCGATGAGCCTTCTTAATATCTTGGCCATTTTCTTGTATTAAAAGATATTAACTATTCAGTGCCTGGTAAATAAGAATCACGTCTCGGGCAATCACTTTGTCGCCCTCTTTCACGCCGACTGAAATGTAGGTGTGATTGTCATTGGAGCCCAGTATCTGTACGGGCGTGATCCTGACGTCCTTGGGGCTGTTGTACAGCAGTACATAATACTGACTATGATCAAACATCAATGCATTGGAGGAAACCGTGAGCGCCTGTTTTCCCAAAGGGTTCAGGATGTTCACGCTGGCGAACATCTGCGGCTTCAGGAGATAGCCGTCATTGGGCAGTACGATACGGACTTTCATCACTTTACTCGCCGGGTCAAGTACATTCAGCATTTTATTCACTTTCCCTTTAAATACTTTATCAGGGTAGGAGAGCGTGGTTACATTTACATCGGCTCCCACATGTACGCGGCTGATATTGGATTCGTAAACATTCGCCTGTACCCATACGTTTTTAAGGTCGGAGATGGTGAACATGTTACTGCCGTTATCGGTACGGATAATGGTATTGTTGGTGATATTCTTCTGGACGATGAAGCCATCGATAGGCGATTTTACTTCATAAATCCCCTGACGGTTATTACCGTTTATCCTGAGGATGCGCTGCGCCATCTCCAGTTGCGCCAGCGCCTGGTCATGGGCCGTTTGCGCGTTTGAAAGGTCCAGCTGGGAGGATAATCCGTTCTTGAACAGGTCCTTCACCGCATCCAACTGCTTTTGGGTACTGCGGACGTTGGTTTCCGCAACCACCATATTATTCTCGTAACCCGCCATCTCGCTACTTTTTACAGTGACCAGTACCTGTCCCTTTTTGACGGCATCGCCCAGCTGCACTGCCACATCCTGCGCCACGCCGCTCACAAGAGGGAATATATTCACCTGGTTATCCTGATTGAAATCCACCATGCCCGTAAGCGTGATCGCATCGGTGACAGGGGTCATTCTAACAGTATCGATCTGTAATCTCTTCATGATAGAATCAGGTATCACATAACTTTCCCTGTCGTCAGTCTTTTTCTGATTCTTGTCGCTACAGGCGGTTAAGGCCACCAGTATAATGATCGGCAGCGACTTTAACACAGTTGATATTTTGAATATTTCTCGCATGGGAGTAGCCTGTCTTTATTTAATTAAAAAAATTAAAACCCGTAAAAAAGTTGATGCTTTCCAAAGCAGTCAATTTGTTAAGTTGTATCCCGTTTATCTGCAGGGTGTTTTGCTTGTAGGAATCATAAAAATCCAGGAAGTCCAGCAGCCCGATCGTTCGTTTCTTATATGCTTCCAGCGCTGCGTGGATCAGCCGGCTATAATCATTTTTGAAACTGGGATCGATCTTCCTGTAGAGCTTCTCCGCATCTATGGATTGCTGCAACGCCCGATATACATTTTCCTCAACGGTTTTCTCCACGCTTAGTTCTGCCGTTTCATTCATCTTGATAGCGTTCTTCGCGGATTTGATATTTCCCTGGTTCCGGTTGAAAAAAGGCAGATCGATGGCAATGCCACCCATAAACAGGTCATGTATATAACTGCCTTGCTTGTCGTAATTCACATTGAAAGAAGGATCCGGAACGGATAATGCTTTTTGATAATTATAATTCAGCTTGCTGATCTCGGTGGCCGTTTGCGCGATCCTTAGATCCGTACGTCGCTTGTATGCCGAATCGATAAGTTCAGGCAGCGGATACTTCAGCGGGTCAGAAGCTGCTACAAGGTTAGAATCCAGCTGGGGGACGATATACGTCAGGTTCTTTACCTGGAGGATCAGCTTCAATTCACTCTGGGTATTATTGATCTGATCTATCAGTCCTTTATATTCACTTTGCAGACTGTACAATTGCGCCTTCACACGCACGATCTCCTTTTCCGAAACCCAGAGATTCCCTTCCTTCAGCAACTTGTTATATCCGTCCACAACCGTCTGCAAACCATCTATTTCATCTTTATATACCCGGGCGCTTTCCCGCAGATAGTAGATAGAGAAGAAATCTGTCCGGAGTGTATATCGCAATGTCCGCAGGAGATCGAAGAACTGAAATTCAGCCAGCTTAGTATTGGTCCTTGCCAGTTTGATGGCTTTATTCCTTTTGCCCGCAATAACTATCTGCTGGCTGATGCTGGATGCAGCTTCCCCGGAAGAAGAGAAAGGAGAGGGGAATGGTTTGTTCTTCGGTGCCGGTTCCAGGCTCGGATCATGACCGGCTATGACCGTAGAGAAAGTGAAATTTGGATTGGGATAGAGCCTGGCCTGAATTTCCAAAGCCTTCACAACATCGATGTTATATCTTTGGGCCAACAGTGCAAGGTTGTTTCTTAAGAAAAGATGTTCAGCACTATCCAGCGGCAGTCTTAAAGTATCAGCAACGGGCAATGGATTGTTTTGCTGAGCATTGACACCAATAACACTTATACAGAGAACAAACCATACACGCAACACTTTTTTATATTGCATAACAGAAGATATGTTAGGGAAGCGTTTATGACAATGAAATTACGGAAATGGGGCATTCCGGACCAATTAAAAGTTTTTAATTATTTAATTAAAGGATTCTTAATTAGAAGATTCTAATGCACACATCAGCATCACGATCAAAGCTGCATTTACATACTATATATTTTTAATTCTTTACGCTGGTTTAAAACAAGGTTATAGATGTAACAATATTGCCGCAACTTTGTTCAACAACGCTGGTGCAGGCGGCAATCAGCACAAATGAAAAGGTCTCCCAATAACAGGGAGACCTTTTCATTTATGAACCGTTATCAAAAATTATCAATCATCATCCTTTCTGGATTTCGGATCTATTTTCAGACCGAGGGCTTTTAAGCCCTTTCCATGTGCTCCAAAGTACTTCTTGGGAAAAGGTTTATCACCATGTATAGTGGACCATACATACTGGCTAAACAGCAAAGCGTCTTTATCGATCAGATCGGGCTTGGAGAAATCCATCCGCTGTGTTTTGGGCGCCAGCCTCGCGGTGGTTTTACTTTTGATCTTTTCTTTAGGGGGATTCATTTCGTTGATAGGAACAGACGGGGTAAGATAATTATAAACGGTGTGATCAGGGACTTCCTGAAAGCATTCTGTCATTAGCGGCGCCATTGCCACTAACTGGTTCATAGGCTGTACACCGAATATCTGGCAGATCGTATGCAATACGGATGACTGGTTGTAAAAATGACTGATGACAGTGTCGCGTCTTACATAAGGGCCGGCCACCAAACAAAACGACCGGTGCCCGTCTACGTGGTCCGTACCGCTTTGGGGATCATCTTCATTAATGAATACAACCATATCTTTCCAAAAGGAGCTTTTTGAAAGGGCTTCAACTACTCTGCCGGTTGCCAGATCATTATCCGCCACGTAGGCACGGGGAGTAGGATTTTTTTCACTATAACCACTGGTATGGTCATTAGGCAGATAAATAATGATGAATTCCGGCAGTTTGCCCGCTGTTTCATATTCATTAAGGGCGTTAATGAACGCGTCAGCCCTGATCTGATCCGGGATATTCATGTTCCATCCGGGAAAACGCAGGTCGCTGTACTTGTTTAAAGTTCCGATATGGTATACGCATTTGAACTGGGCTGAATCGTTCTTGTTCTTCCAGGAATTATACAGGTCGGTCCAGGTGCTTCCTTTTGTGATTTCAGCGAGGTCTGTCTCTCCAAAATTTCTAAATGAAATGCCTTTTCGCAGCAGGTGATCCCAAATGAAACCACAGCCGGCATAAGACAGGGGATCTGTACCAAAATCATAGGCGCAATGCCCGTTTGAAAAATCTTTTTCATGATATGGTGTAGTGATTCCCTGGATGGCCCACTGGTGCCCGTCGCTCGAATTAACACCATTGCAATAGTAATTATCGAGCAACACAAATTGTTTGGCAAGTTGATGCGTATTGGGTGTTATATCTTTCCCAAATTCAACGAGTTTGGGATCGCAGTTGCCTTTCCCAAAATCTCCCAGCACCTGGTCGAATTTTTTATTTTCCTTGATGATATAAACTACATGTTTAATGGAAGATGGTTCGCCAGGATTGTCGGGGATAGGTTTAGGCCTGGCATTCAAATTAGCTTCCGCCTGCGCCCTGAGCATTTCAATTAAATGAAATCCTTTCTTTGCTTCTGCCGTATGCTTGTCTAATTCAGCTTTATTACCGGGAAGCGAAACTTTTTGCAATCCTCCTTTCAGGGGAGTTACATTCCCGATAAACAGGTCGTTCCCATTGCTGCACACAGCTCCCGGGAACCCGCCTGCTGCAATGAAACCATAAGGGCCTTCCTTCGGGCGATGGGGATCAATGAGCGCAATTGAATTATTACCGGCATTGGCGGCCAGTAATATTTTTCCATTGGAGCTGAACGCCAGCGCTGTTGTGAGGCTTCCGTAGGGGAGGGAGGGATCCGGCTTGGTATTGATCGTATGTACGGTCCTGAAAGTCTTTACATCTATAATACTGATCCCATCGCCGCTATCGTCGGTTACATAAAGCAATTTGCCGTCAGGGGAGAGGGTCATTGATTCCGGGTGAATGCGGGTGGGGATCTCCGCGATCTTTTTTCTCGACTGAACATCTATCACGGTAATGGAGCCACGCAATGCTACAGATCGTTCATCTACGGCAACATCTGTTCCGGCAGATTGTTCCGTTCTGTCTCCTTTTCCGGGATGCGGGCCTCCGAAATTACTCACAAATGCCATCTTTTTGTCTTTGCTGATGACTACGGCATAGGGGCAAACGCCTACGGGAATCTCGCTTATTAACTTACCTTTTGAAAGGTCAACAACAGCTACCTGGTTTGTAATAGCCAGCGCTACAAAAGCGATATTATTACACAGCCCGATCCCTAAGGGGTTTGATTTTTTGTTATTAACGGATAAGTCAATTTTTTTCGTCAGCGTAAATACCCCGGACTTACTAATATTCCCGATGTATAAATTTTTCTGCAGCCCGGTGAAATAGATAGTAGAATCATTACTGTCCACCGCAAGGCCGTTCATCGAGCCCGCTTCGTTCTTTTCAGGATAGTCGATATGATTAATGACCTTAAAATCTTTTGCATCAATAACGGACAGATGCCTGTTGGTTTTTGCAATGAGCAAATCTTTCTGATGTGCAAATTCAAGGTTCAATACCCTGTCACCCTTCGTTAATTGGAGGCTTTGCCCTGCCGGATTCAGCAAATGGCTGTTCACCAGCAGTCTGTCTCCAACCGAATACTGATTCCAGGCAGTATCTACGGGTTTTCTAACATCCTTTCTTGGTTCTGTTACCTGAGCCTGTGTAGTTTGAGCGACGGATAAAATACATACAAACAAAAAAAGAGGCAGTACATTCTTCATATAGCGTAATTTGTAAAATGTTATCGGAATATCCATTCATCTGTGACCATGAAATGATATGTCGCCAAAGATAGAGCTACCGATTAAACTGTAAAATGGGCATTTTTTAATTAATTATTATCAATATTTGCTTATCGGGCCGGTTATCCTGAAAAGCCGGCATCTCTGAAACATAGACTGATGGATTAATATAGCGTTTTATTGCGCAGCCGCCGTTTTCCAGTAATAAATGCGCCTGATCGCTGCATTCTTCTTCAGTTCATCCACCCCGGACGTTGTAATGCCCGTTGCATTCAGGTTCACTGCCTCCAAATGTTTCAATCCAATCAACTGCTTATTGATCTTGTCAGTTATGGGATTCCTATCCAGCCGCAATTTCTCAATATTGATGAGTGCAGTGAGAAAGTCAAGATCTCCGTCTGTAAACCCATTTTCCGATAAATTCACCCAGCTGCTATTTTTTGCAAGTCGGACTATTGCAGACTTGCATGCAGTTGCTTTAATGCCTGATCCGGCAGGTAATGTAACATCCAGCATCAATGGCTTCTTCAACATCAACCGCACCTTAAATCCCGCATTCCGGAGTTTGTTTATCAACGATGTATCTGCCGTAAGAGGGATTTCAGGATTGATATGTTCGGTAACCTCACCTGGTTCTTTGCCTTCCACGGCGCCAAGCCCTAAATACTGTGCCACCATGGGCCTGAGAATAGCGGAATCTCCTAAGACGGCAATGGTTTTGTTCATCCCGGCCCGCCCTTTTGATACCCACCATCGGATCAGCTGCACTTCATTCTTTGTCAGAGGCGGCTTACCATCCGCAGGCATAAAGTCCTTATGCTTTTCATCCAGCATCACGCGCCGGATTAGTTCACCGGAATCCGCGTTGCCGGGAACAATGGCCGGACCATTTTTTCCTCCTTTCAGTATGCTCTTTATGTCCTCCAGCGCCAGGTCTCCTTTGTTTTTACCATTGCGGTGGCATTGCACGCATTTGGCCTGCAGTATGGGCTGTATCACATCTTCAAACAGCAGGGCATCCTCAACCCGGTCAGGTTTTGGACGTTCCTGCTTTAACAGCACCTGCATGGTGAGGTAATCATGGCCATGGGTAAGACCTGCACCCTGGTGGCCACAGTAACTTACAAGCGCCAGCATGCAGATCAATAATATGGAAAACAACGGACGGGGCACAGGGATCTCTTTCCGGAAAAATGAAGTAGTCGTAAAGTAAAGAAGCCCGGATATAGCCGCCAGCGAAATACCGGAAAGCTTATGATTGTTCAATGCGTCTGCATCGTAATCTCCCCTTAAGGAAAGCAGGTAGCCGAATATACAGGCCAGTACAGCGGATGCGAACCCAGCCAGCAGGGTAATGGGAACGGCCTGCTTCAAATAGGCGAATTTTCGCGTGTAAGACAGCAGATTGAAAAGCGTAGCCAGCAGGAGGAAACCTATCGGCAGATGTACGATCAACGGATGCAGGCGCCCGGAAAAGGTTAGTATATCCAGTAATATCATACGCGCGTTAATTTAACAGGCGCTGTATGGTTGGCGTTCCATTGGCAAACATATACGTTCTTGTCCTCATCGATGCAAACATCGTGGCCATGATGGAATATCTGACCAGGTGCCTGTAATGTAGGCTGTAATACTCCATTTTTATAAACAGGAGCGGTGCCACCGGGATTGGATACCACTTTGTTCTCCGCATCAAGGATAGTAACAAAACCGGAAGAGCCGGTCATTTTTCCTTCAGCATTTTTAGACCAGCAAACACCGGCATACAGGTTGTTGCCATTAATAACGGCGCGGCAAACATACATACCCGGCAGATCTATCCGCCTGATGAATTTACCATCCATCGTAAAAACTTTATAACAGTTTTCGTTGCGGGAGCAGCAAATAAGAACGGGATTATTTTTGTCGCGATTATCTACGGTAACACCATGTGCGTTTTGCAGGTTGTGATCGGGGTTTCCATTGTTATGGCCGCCAAAATGCCTGATGTATTTCCCGTGGCTGTCGTATTGAAGGATGTAATCAGATCCGTATCCATCTGCCACGTAAATGTCGCCATTGGGCGCCACCGCAGTTTCTGTAGGCATAAACGCCTCTTTGTCTGTATACACGCCTATGGTACGCGGGTGCCCGATGGCAAAGATAAGGCTGCCGTCTGTTTTGGTTTTTACAACCTGACCGGCCTGCGGTTTCCAGCTGCCAGACCGGTCCTGGTACCAGCCGCAGTCTGCGAGCAGTAAAAAATCTTCCGCTCCTTCCTTACTAATCGTAAGGCCATGCCCCCCGGGGAATGCAGTACCCCAATAGTCTAACAGTTTACCTGATTTGTCGAATATCAGGATGTTGTTGTTGGTATGATCGCCCAGCATGATCAGGCGGCCTTTACTATCCTGTACCATTTCATGGCAGTTCGATAATGGATGGCTGGTTACGCCGATCTTAGCCCATCCTTTATCTACTTTGTATTTAAAATCACCATGACCAATAACAGCAGGGCTATCTGGTTGTTTGTCTTTATGGAGTATGGAGAAGCCTAATGCGGGAGTAGCTGCTACTAAAGCGGAAGCCATAGTGGAATTGCGGATGAAGTTTCTTCTTGATGTCATGTAGTTATTTGATTTGATCAGGTTAATATATCTCTTACTGTTTTTCCTTCCACATCGGTTAATCTGAAACGCCTTCCCTGGAATTTGTAAGTAAGTCGTTCATGATCTATACCCATGAGATGCAACAGTGTTGCCTGGAAGTCATGTACATGAACAGGGTTTTTTGTGATGTTATAGCTGAAATCATCTGTTTCGCCGAAAGATATACCGGTCTTAACACCTGCGCCGGCCATCCACATGGTGAAACAGCGGGGGTGATGGTCGCGGCCGTAATCAGTGGGTGTGAGTTTACCCTGTGAATAAACGGTGCGGCCAAATTCGCCGCCCCAGATCACAAGTGTATCCTCGAGCAGGCCTCTGCGCTTAAGATCAGTGATCAGTGCGCCGGTAGCCTGATCGATGGAACGGCATTGCCGTGGCATGTTGCCGGGAAGATTGCCATGATGATCCCAGCCCTGATGATACAATTGAACGAATTTCACATCTTTCTCGAGCAGTTTGCGTGCCAGCAGGCAATTAGCGGCATATGTGCCGGAATCCCGGGAACCAGGGCCATACAAATCAAATATCTCATCCAGTTCATCTTTTACATCCATCACTTCCGGAACGGATGTTTGCATGCGAAAGGCCATTTCGTACTGAGCAATGCGGGCCTCTATTTCCGGGTCGCCATACGTATTATGCTGGAGCTGGTTTAGTTTGGACAGGTATTCAAGCATTTCCTTCCGGTCCGCGCCATCATATCCTTCCGGATTATTGAGAAACAGCACCGGATCTACGCCAGATCTGAACTGAACGCCCTGGTATTCTGAAGGTAAAAAACCGTTCCCCCATAACCTGGCATACAATGGCTGGTCTTTGGGTGCATCTTTGGAAACCAGTACGATGAATGTAGGCAGGTTTTCATTGTCGGATCCCAGTCCATAACTTAACCAGGAGCCAATAGAGGGACGGCCTGGCAACTGGTTCCCGGTTTGTAAGAAGGTAATGGCGGGGTCGTGGTTGATGGCTTCGGAATGAATCGATTTTATGATGCAAAGATCATCTGCCACCTTTGCTGTGTAAGGAAGCAGTTCACTGATCCAGGCGCCGCTTTCGCCATGCTGATTAAATTTGAAAGCGGAAGGTACAACAGGCAGCAGCGCCTGACCGGAGCTCATGCCGGTAAGTCGTTGCCCGTTTCTGATGGAATCAGGCAGGTTCTGCCCCCACAATTGCTCCAGGGCAGGTTTGTAGTCAAAAGCTTCAAACTGCGATGGGCCACCGGCCATGAAGAGGTATACAACCCGTTTTGCTTTAGGAGCAAAGTGTGGAATGGCTTTCAGGATTTCCTGTTCCGTATCGCCGGCAGCATTTCCGGCAGCCAGCCTGGATGCATTGCTGAACAACTTGTTGCCCAACAATGTGCCCAGCGCCAGCGCACCAATGCCCATGGATGTTTTGGTCAGGAAGTCGCGGCGGCCTAATTGCCGATGTAGTTTATCGAAGTCAGGCGTGTGTATCCTGAATTTTTCTTCATGATGATCGCACATTTGCTTATCTTTTTATGAGTGACGCATCTGAGTTAAGAATGGTGCTGGCAACTACGGCGTTCGCTGCAATTGCTGCGCTGTCTATCGCCCCGGTGAATTTATATTGTCCGGCATACAGCCAGCCTTTTTGTTTTAACGGATGCCGGCTGAATTTGCTGTACTCAGCCTGCTGAAGTTTTAAGAGTAATTCAACCTCCTGAACTTGTGGTGAACGGCCGGTCAGTTTTCTGAATGTGGCAGTGATTGCTTTTTTGTTGTCAGGTTCTTTTGTCATTTGTTCACCCAATACTTTTGCCGCTTCCAGGTAGGTGGGGTCGTTCAACGTAACCAGCGCCTGTAAAGGCGTATTTGTTTTTTGCCGTCTGACAATACAGTAACTGCGTGATGGCGCATCGAAAGTGGCTAATGTGGGGTTGGGCACAGACCTTTTTACAAATACATATAAACTGCGTTTGTAAACAATGCTTCCGGTATCCGCACGGTATGTTTTACTGTTGATTTCCCATAATCCGCCTGGCTGGTAGGGTTTGATGCTTCTGCCGCCAACTTCCGGATTTAATAATCCGCTTGCCAGCAATGCATTATCCCGTACCATTTCGGCAGGCATGCGGAAGGCAGGGCCATGAGAAAGCAAACGATTCTCCGGATCTTTTTCCCCGGCATCCGGCATAGCGCGGGAATCCTGCCGGTAGGTTGCAGACATCACTATCAGCTTGTTGATCGCCTTCACATTCCATCCGGAGTCTGTAAAAGTAACCGCGAGCCAGTCCAGTAAAGCAGGGTGGCTGGGCATTTGGCCCTGGTTGCCAAAATCTTCGGCTGTTTTTACAAGGCCTGTTCCGAAGAAATTCTGCCAGAAGCGGTTTACAGCAACTCTGGCGGTTAGGGGATTATCCGGATGGGTAACCCATTGGGCCAGGCCGGCCCTGTTCTTGGGAAGATCTTTCGGATAAGCCAGTATTCCCTCTGGTGTATTCGGAAATACCTCTTCTCCCGGCATATCATAATTGCCGCGTTGTAACAGGTAGGTCTTTTTGGGGACCGGCATTTCCTGTATCACCATTAGCTCTTTTACCCGGGCAACGGTGTCTGCAAGTTTACTGCGCAGCCGCATTAATTCAGCTCTTTCTTTTTGTAATGCCGGGTCAACCGCGGATAAATAATATTGTTTCAGCGCATGCAGGTCTGACGTGGCTGTAATGGCTGCCCAGGAGGTTTTCTTTGCAAGAATGCTTACTTCTAAAGGCGTAAGGCTGCGATTGTAAACAGCTATATCATCCACCAGTGCATGGGTGATACCAAAACCACGATCCCAGCCGCCGATCTGCAAACCTGTTTCATTGGGATCGATCTCATTATTTACCACCGCTCTGAAAAGGATGTCCTTTCTAAGCTGATCCATCACGGTTGTCATCTTCATAAGCGTGCCATCGAGATAGAGGTTCAAGCCGGCTGCTTTGGAGGAGCCATCATAGGTTACCGTTAATTGTATCCATTTGTCCCGCGGAACAGTGTCTGTGCTCAACCGGGTGATCGCATCAGAAGGCGCGGTATGCGCCATCATTACCTCCAGTTTATTATCCTTGAGATACAAGTGGTACCCCCTGAAATTGTATAAACGTTCTCTGTCTCCTTTATGAAATATAACGCCCTGCTTTAAAGCACCGGGTATTTTTATCCATAGCCCTATGCTGAAGGGCTGTGATTTTCGGAATACGCCGGCTGGTTTGAGATCCAGCCAGTTGTCGCCGTTTAACTGTAGGGCCTTGCCTGTGCCATGCGCAGCAAAGTCACTGCCCTTGCCCGGATCATTCTTCATGCCTCTCATCACGCCTGTGTGTTGTTTGTTCACAGTGTTTTTAAAATCGCCATGGTCGAAATTGAAGTATGCCTGCAGGTTGTCTGCCGGGATTTGGAAAGCTACTTGTTTTTGATATGCTTTACCACTGATCCATTGCTCAAAGCCGGAAGCTCTGTTTTCCAGCAATAACAGGTTCTTTTCCGCCCGCCCAATACTGTCTGTGATTGCCTGAATGGCGTCCTCTTCCTGTTTTGCAGGCAGTAGCAATGTTGGTGTTGGTAAAGCCCCGTCAAATGATATCTGCCCCGCTTCCTGCACATTATTGAAGAAGCTGAACAGTTCGTAATAGTTCTTTTGGGTGATGGGGTCGTATTTATGATCATGGCATTTGGCGCATCTTACAGACAAGCCCAGTACCGCATCGCCAAAGGTATTCGTTCTGTCTGCCACGTATTCCGACTGGAATTCTTCTTCCACAATTCCACCTTCCATATTCTGCTGATGATTGCGGTTAAATGCAGTTGCAATGATCATTTCCCTGGTAGGGTTGGGCAACAGATCACCTGCCAGCTGCCATTGGAGGAACTTGTTGTAAGGGAAATCACTGTTAAATGCTTTGATCACCCAGTCGCGGTACGGCGACATGTCTCTTTCCGCATCAATTGAATAACCGTGTGTATCTGCAAATCTCGCGGCATCCAGCCAGTCAACCGCCATTTTCTCCCCGAAATGCGGTGATTGTAATAAGCGGTCTACCTGTTTCTCATAGGCTGCAGGAGAAGGGTCGTTTATAAATTCATCGATCTCTTTTAAAGTAGGGGGTAAGCCGGTAAGGTCCAAAGAAACTCTCCGGAGCAGCAATTCCTTATCGGCTTCCTGTGCAGGGGATAATTTTTCTTTCTTTAGTTTGGCCTGAACGAAATTATCTATCGGGTTAACGATCTTCCATGCCTTATCAACAGGCTTTGGGACCCTGGGTTTTACTGGTTTTACAAAGGCCCAGTGTGGCTTGTATTCAGCCCCGTCTTCCACCCATTTTATGAGGATGGCCTTTTCCGCGGCAGTCAGTACCAGGTGAGAAGCCGGCGTTGGCATTAAATACCCGGGATCGGAAGAAATGATCCGGTGGAACAGCTCGCTTTTATTCAAATTGCCGGGAGTTATAGCCACTTTCCCTTTATTTTCCGGTAGCTCGGCATAGGCGGCAGCTGCAATATCCAGCCGAAGTCCTGCTTTTTGTTTGGCCTTATCCGGCCCGTGGCAGGCAAAACATTTGTCGGAAAGTATCGGCTTTACATCATTATTATAATCCAGTGGCCCATCGAGCGCGGTATAGGCTGCCTTTACATCAGCGGGCATGTGAGGAGTGGTGGAAGAAAAAACAAACACACTCAGGCTGATAACAAATGCAAGTAGTAGCAATATTATAATAACTCGCCGCATCGGTGGATAATTTATATAGTACGTGGTGTGAATAAAAGCGACTGATGGCTCCTCAATAAAAATAAATGTAAGAACGCCATGATGTATACAAAATACACAAACGCCGAATATATTTCCATAAATCTGACAGATTGCAAATAAGAATTTTCGCTGTCTTTACTTTTCTGGATGCGGGTGACAAACAGGGCAAAAAAAGCATTGGAGTTGGTCAATTTTGGAGTAGGAGAGACAGGGTGTTTTGCAGATATTAAAATGGCTGCCTGCAAGGACAGCCATTTTTCAAAATAATAAAAGCACCTGACTATTCAGGAATATGATAATATCTGCATACAGCAGCATAATCGCTATAATCAGGATGAGGTGCCTGCCTGCCGCCGGAGACACCGCCAGGTATAATCACGTAACGGTATTGCAGCATTGTACTCAAAGCAACACTGTTACTGTTATCATGTGTAAAACGCGTAATAAGTATTTTATATAACAGGGGAGTAAATGAAATAGTACTGGCTTTGCCACCAGCATAGCTGGTATAAGGCAAAACGAACCCTCCTCCACCATACGTAAAATACACAATCACCGTTCCTGAGTTGAGAATAGCGGTGGAAAGGCTGGGCGCTGATATGTAGCCCGCCTTCACTGAGGAATTATCTATCGTTGTGTCATTGAAGTTAGTAGCATATTTCCAGGTGGAATAGATCACATTGGCTGTACCTGCCGGACCTTGCGGGCCCTGTGGGCCTTCGGGGCCTTGCAATGATAAGGCGGCACTCCACGCTCCGGCTGTTTTGGTACCATACAGGTTATAGGTAGATTTATCCAGATAATAATCTCCGTCGTTTCCTATTGACGTTGCAGGAGCGCCGGTACCACTGAGTATCTTACTGCCGGCAGTTCCCGTTGCTCCGGTAGCACCAGTGGCCCCTGTTGCTCCTGTCGCACCAGTAGCTCCCGTAGCGCCAGTGGCTCCTGTCGCACCATTAGCCCCCGTTGCGCCCATCAGGCTAATAGGTGTTCCCCAACCATTGGTTGTCTTCGGGCCATAAAATTTAGAACTGGAAAGATCCAGATAAAAATCACCAATATTGCCAATACTGGCCGCAGCGGCACCATTTCCGCTGTAAATCTTGCTGCCGGCAGGGCCAGGAACTCCCTCCGCACCCTTTTCCCCTTGTGGACCAGCTGGTCCCTGATCTCCCTTTTTACAGCCTGCTGATGCCAGGAACAGAAAGAAAAAAAACATTGTTACATGTGATAACTGCTTCATGCTAAGTTTGTTTTATTATTGACTGAAGTTGATTTGTATCCGTCTGTTTGGAGTAATAATACTCCTGCATTTAGCAATAGGAACTAACTGGTAGCTTACACGCTATCGTTTGCTAAAAGAAATACGCCATGGCATTGGGTAACGGATACGCTAAACATATCCGGTTAGCGAAAGCAGACCAGCATTCCGCAATTACTGAGGCTCCATAACCATAATTAGTAAAACTCTCACCGACAGATATTACAGGGCAATCAAAAGTACATATTAAAGCTACTGTCGATGCTTCCGGATTATCATTACCATCTTATACATTTGCTTTTTTCTGGGGCTACGCAGGGTTGTCTGCCGCAACCAGATATAGGTTTGTTTCTTGTCTTGCTTTTATTTTCCGACGATACTGATCATAGGAATGTAAGGATTTCGATTTCTCACTACCAGTGTTTTTATTTTTAGGAAGATTAAAAATAGTAAAAAAAATATAGCCTCCTGCATGCTAAACAATTATTCGCTTAACTGGCAGTTTCTTACTGATAACTGGCAGGAATTATTAATAACCCGGTCAACAATTCATCCCTTTATTTTTCAGTCAGAAGGAAGATCCTTCATTCTGCAGTCTTTTAATGAGTGGCTGCAGGAAGCAGTACAGGGCAAAAGAGCAGCGCTGTTCATCATTACACTTTCCATTGTTCCGATATTATTTTTATCGGCATTCATTATTTTCTGCCGGACATTGTATGCATAGCATAAGTAATTATCACTTATACAACGACAAATAGAAGAATTACTACAGTTTTACAAGGAAATAGCAAAGTTTGTATTAAAGTTTTGCCGGCAACTTGGAAAATCTGGACAAGTTGCCATCTTGGATTAGCGCTGGCGTCTTAATACTGGTATCCATGTGGCGATGTAAGCTACTACACTATCTTTGTTCGGCAATGAATGATAGAATTGATACGAAAAAATTTTACTTTTAAGCTTCTATGAGATATTGCCTAATCTTGATTTTGCTAACAGTGGGCACGCGGGTTTCCGCGCAATCTTCACGCGATCTTCATACTACATTACAACGTGCTATCGCGGCGAGGCCAGCTTACGTGGCAGCCAGGCAAGATGAATTGAGCAGCTTGTTGCGTAGCAAGGATACCTTGCAGGGGCGGATGCAATTTTATACGCTGAATGAAAAACTTGCACGTGCCTACGTAAAGTTTAAGGTTGACTCCGCTGCCTGGTACCTGGAACAAAACCTGGCCATTACGCACGATATTCATCGCAATGACCTTACCGCTCATACGGGGATTATACTGGTTGATTGCTACTCGCTGCTCGGTAAGTTCCGCGAGGCACAACAACTGCTGGATAGCATTCGGCCTAAAGAGCTTGCAGCCCCTGAGCAGGCAAGATATTACCAGGCTTACCGGAATTACCTGAATTATTATACGATTAACGACGATGTTTCTTATGCTGGCGATTTAGCCCGATATCGCGACATCGCGCTTTCGCTTCAGGACACTACTTCGGTGGCTTATCAGACCGGCAGTGCCGAAAAATTGCTTGATCAGGGAGATGCGGAAACCGCAAAACGGCGGTTGTTGCTTTTACTGGAAAAGCTTCCTCCCGGGAACGAAAGCTATGCGCTGACCACCTATCTCCTGGGCAACACGTATACCCGGCTTCATGACCAGGGAAATGCCAAAAAATATTTTACGCTGTCTGCTATTGCGGATCTGAAGAACGCCACGAAAGACAATGCCAGCCTGCAAAAGCTTGCAACGATTTATTATAGCGAAGGCAATCTCGAAATGGCTAACGAGTTAACTAAATGCGCGCTGGAAGATGCCGTTTTCAGCAGCGTACGATTTCGCATGTTTCAAGTGGCAAAGTTTAGTGAAGAAATCACGACTGCATATCAGCTAAAGCAGCATCGACATAAATGGCAACTACAGCTGTTGGTAGCCTTGATCGCTGTTCTGGCTATATTAGTGGGATTTGTGGCGATCGTTATCTGGCGACAAAAAAGCAAGGTAGAGCAAGCCGGCATAGCGTTAGCTTTACTCAACAAAAAACTAGCGGAATCTAATCGTATCAAGGAAGCCTATATCAGCAATTTTTTCGAGTGGTGTTCGGGTTATATCGACAAGATTTCACAATACCGTAAAAAGCTCTTCAAGAAAGCAATCAGCAAACAAGGCGATGAGTTAATCTCGGTGCTGAAATCCGACGAGTTGGAGAAACAGGAGCTGGCAGAACTTTACCGCACCTTCGATACCGTCTTTTTAAGCATCTATCCAGACTTTGTCTCAGCGTTCAATGCTTTGGTAGCGCCGGGAGAACTACCGTCTCCTAAACCGGGAGAGATACTTTCTCCAATGATGCGCGTCTTTGCTCTGGTCAGGCTGGGCATTACTGATAGTGCAAAGATTGCCGCTTTTCTGCGCTATTCGCCGAGCACCGTTTACAACTACCGAACGAAGGGCCGAAACATGGCCGCTGGCAAACGGGAAGACCTCGAGGCAGCCATCATGCGAATCGGTGAACCGGCCTGATGAATTGAAATGTCATCTACTTTTTCCTTATACTTCTGTTAGTATAATTATTTGTTTCTCAACAATTTAATTATTTTCTCAGTCTACTTTCATTTGCGTGGACAGGTTAACCACTACCATCATGCTTTACTTTTGATCCATGCAACGAATACTCTTTTTCTGCTGCCTATGCTTTGTCATGTTAGCCAATGTGACGATTTTATACGGGCGTCAACCAGTTATGTACAGGTATATGGACGTTAATAGAACGCACGTGGTTTTTACCTGTGGCGACCAGCTTTGGATCATGAACCGCAGCGATGGTGTAGCCAGGGTTGTTAAAACAGATCAAACAGTGATTGAAAACCCGTTATTTTCCCCAGACGGCAGTTCAATAGCCTATTCGGCAGTATTGAATGGAAACACAGATGTTTACGTCGTTTCCATAACCGGGGGAGTGTCGCGGCGACTCACCTGGCATCCGGGTCGCGACAGACTGCGCAGTTGGAACGGCACCCGTATCATCTACAGTTCAGCCAAAGCTGCCGCTCCCGCCCGTTACACCGAGCTGTATGAGATCGACCCCACTAGTGGACGAGAACGAAAACTACCATGCACCGGATCATACTGCCAGGTAGCACCAGACAGCACTTATACGGCAATTGTAGGTGCGGAAGATATCATGGAAACGGGAGCATTCAGGGTATATCGCGGCGGCAATCTATGCAGGATTCAACTCAAGAATAACACGACAGGAGATATTCAAGATTTACCTAACGGCGGCTGGAATGACCTTAGCCCCGTTTGGGTTAACGGGACACTTTACTATATCAGTGATCAAGACAGGATCCGAAATCTTTATAGCTACGACTTGCCAACGGGGAGAATCAGCCAGCTGACCGCTTTCGACGATTATGATATTCATTCCCTTTCTACTGACGGCAGGTCAATTGCATTTGAAAAAGGCGGCCAGCTCTTTTTGCTGGACCTTAGGACGCGGTTATTACAGAGCGTCCTTCCGCAACTGCCGGCAGGTTATATATTCCCCGGGCAACAAGCTTATACGCTCTCTGACAAGCGGCAAATTCGCTCAGTCTGCATCAGCCCTGACGGGACACGTCTCGCAGTAGATTACCGGGGCGACATTCTGGAAGCTGAACTTTCGAAGACACCGGTTTTTCGAAACATAACCGCAAGTGCAGGAGTGCATGAGCAGCAACCTGCCTGGAGTACTGACGGCCGCTTAGCTTATCTCAGTGATGCAAGCGGCGAGTACAATCTTATTATTCAAGGAAAAAAGGCAGGTGACTGTCAAAAGATCGGATTAGGCGAAAGCTATTTTTCTGAACTCCAGTGGAGCCCTGATGGACAAAAAATAGCGCTGTGCGATCATCGCCGGCGATTACTGATCGTTGATATTCCCTCCGGGAAAAGCTGCGTCGTGGCCGTCGACAGCGTTTCTGTCCTGAATGAAAACCAATTCAACTGCCAGTGGTCAGCCGATTCCAAGCTCCTGGCATATCAGGAACGTTGCCCAAACCAGTTAATCCGCCTGGTTGTTTACAACACCGCCAGCAGTCAAACAGCTATACTGACTGATGGTACCGTCGATACCCGTTTCCCGGTTTTCAGTCCTGACGGTAAAAGGCTCTATTTTGGTGTTTGCAGGGATAATAGCCTGGCATTGAGCGAACTGGATGTGAGTGCTTTCGGCCGCGATCGTCTCTGGGACATCTATCAAATAACTTTTTCTGCTGATAATAAACCCGTCCGACCGCGAAAAGTAACCAGCAATTTGCTGGATCTTCACAACCTGGCGGTTACAGCAGAAGACCGTTTGTTTTTTATCGTTAATAAAGATGGTCGGCCCTGCCTGATGGCCTGCGAGGCAGGAACAGGTGTTATATCTGTTATACGTTCGAATGTAAACGACTTTCAGACCGTTACCGGTCAACTTCTTTGCCGACAAGGCAACGACTTTAGCCTGCTGGAAACTATGCCACCACATCGTGCACAGGAGATTCGCATACCTTCACTTTCTGTCATGGTCGACCCGACTGCGGAATGGCGGAATGAGTTTAATGAAACGCTCCGGCTGATACGCGATTTCTTCCGCGGCTCCAGGCATCCTGATGTAAATGCGTTGAAACAGCGATACGAACCCTGGTTAGCTATGCTGACCTGCCGGGAAGATTTCAAGTACCTGCTCAGGCAAATGCTCGGGGAACTTCAAAGCAGTCATGTTTTCTTTTCCTCATCAAAAGAACCGGCTCAGGTGGATGAAGCAATAGGGCTGCTTGGTGCCGACTGGGAGATTGACCAGGGACATTACCGCCTAAATAGGATCTATCACGGTGATGTGTGGGGAGCTACCAGCTCGAACCCGCTTGACAGGGATAGCGTACATGTATCTGAAGGTGACTATCTTGTTTCCATTGACGGGAAACCTGTTCCGGCCGGAGCGCCGTTCGAAGCTCTGTTACAAGGCGCGGCCGGAAAACGTGTGATGCTTGGATTCAGCCACCAGCTGTCCGCCGTCGAAGAACGGCTTTAACGATGAAGACCTTCGTCGCTGGCAATGGGTATCAGGAAATCGATTTTTTGTAGATTCAATGAGTAAAGGCAGGGCCGGTTACATTTACCTGTCCGATACGCACCGGTCGGGTTATCAAGCCTTCAACCGAGACTTTGCTTCCCAGGCAAATAAAGCATTTCTCATCGTTGATGCCCGGTTTAATGCTGGCGGCTATTTTCCGGACTACTTTGTTGAGATGCTTGCGCGCAGGCCGCTGCTCCAATTCCTGCGAAATAATGCCTCGCCACTCCAGGAGCCGCTAATGACAGCCGCGCCGAAAATAATGCTCCTCATCAACCAGCGGACGGCGTCCGGTGGTGAACTGCTGGCCGCGGAATTCCGGCAGCGTGGACTTGGTCTAATTGCCGGCACGCGAACCGCCGGATTAAGTAATCCCTATACTTGTGATCACCAGTTGCTGGATGGAACCACGGTCGTTTTACCAACCCTGGAGCTGACTGACCTTAAGTATCATCTTATCCTCGAAAATCAGGGCCTGGTACCGGATATCATCGTACCCGGCAATACTGAGGAACCGGCAGGCAGGACACAATTGCTCCGGTCTTTAGCACACTTACTCTCTAATCAATAATCAGATGAAATCTTATTTGTTATTATTCGGATGCACTTTTCTTTCTTTTTCCAGCTTTGCCCAGCAACAAAATCCACGTTACTCAGGAGTGACCGAACGGCGCATCGCACAGGTTGAACAGCACTTGAATGGCTGGGTTAGAGAATCCGGCAAAGCAGACTTTACACTAGCTGAGCGGATGGCGTATTACCACGTCAACGGCGTCAGTATTGCCGTAATCAATAACTTTAGAGTGGATTGGGCGCGCGGATACGGCTGGGCGGATAAAAACCGTCAACAACCCGTTACGGTGAACACGGTCTTCCAGGCAGGCTCTGTCAGCAAAACGGTTAACGCCATCGCGCTCATGCAATTAGTACAGGAAGGTAAATTGCAGCTTGACCAGGATATTAACGCCCTGTTAAAAACCTGGCAGTTTCCGTACGATTCGGTTAGTCAGGGCGTAAAAATTACGCTCCGGCATTTATTGAGCCACCGGGCGGGGCTCAATGTCAGCGGATTCGCCGGTTATGAGCGCCCGGATACGATTCCCGACATCTACCAGATACTGGATGGCCGTTCACCCGCCAAAAGTAGTCCGGTAAGATCGCGATTGGTTCCCGGATCAGCTTTCCGTTATTCGGGGGGCGGCATTATGATCTCTCAGCTGCTGGCGATGGACGCGGATGCCAGTTCTTATAATGATCTGATGAAGCGACGGCTGTTTGAGCCGCTGGGGATGAAGCACAGCATTTATTATGGGGATCAGTTGCCGTTCAAGGCAACCGGTTATTACTGGGATGACAAGGAGTTGCCGGGGCAATACCGTCTTTACCCGGAAGCGGCTGCTGCCGGCCTGTGGACCACGCCTGCAGACTTGGCCAAACTGTTGATCGCCTACCAACAAGCTTATTCGGGCCTTTCTAACCAGTTGCTCAGCAAACAAGCCGCGCGTGAAATGGCAAAACTCGATCTTCGTGCGGAAGGCGACCGCCATAAGTCAGCTTTGGGATTCTTTATCGAGCAGCGTGGTGGACGTACCTACTTTACGCATGACGGTAAGGTAGAGGGCTTTCTTAGCTTGTTCTTTATAGACCCGGAGAAGGGTAACGGTTTGGTGGTGATGAACAATGCAAACGATGCCACCGGCCTGAACATCGAGATCGCCAACAGTATCGCCCAGGTCTATGGATGGAAGGGATTCAACATCCCGGAGGAGCGTAAGACCATAGCAATGAAAACTGATTCGCTTGCAGTATATAACGGGACCTATGTCAACGGATCGGATACGCTGACCTTGATGACACGTCAGGAAGGCCTTTTTTTTGCCAGCAGCTTCAGTTATTATGGACGGCCGCAACTCGTGACTTTCGTGACCAAGGAGCAGTTCTATGTCTACGAGGAAGAGTTTTTCACCGATTACTGGGGCTACAAAAATCAATATTTTGCCAAACGGAGTGCAGATGGTCAAGTTACCGAGATCGTTAAACGGGTTAAAGGGATGCCAGAAAAGGTTTTTGTCAGGGAGTAGTGTTGTTGTTACCATTCCGGTCTCACGTAATTAACACGTAAAAGCTTCCCCAGGTGACATTATTGTATCTGGTTCAGTAAATATTGTATCTCGTACTTTATTGTTAAATTCTCTGTTTGAGTATAATCTTAAAACCGAATGCTTAAAGAGAGCACCACAGAGAAATCTATGGCGTTACCTGTTCTTCCGTCTAAAGGGACCTTTTGGGGCGATGATCTCCAGATTGGTACCATCAGGGTCTTGGAAATAAGCTACGGCCGTGCCAAATCCTGATTTTAATCCATCTTCCTGCTGGAATACGATTGGTTCACCTTCCGGTTCCACGCCTATTTCTTTCAGGCGTTGTATAGCAGCAGCTATATCATCTACCTCAAAACAAAGATGCATAGCACTGATCTGGTTGTTCTGATAAGACGTTTTTTCAGGAACAGGAAGCACATATTCCAAAATATCGATGTTCAGATTATCCAGGTGGAGATTCGCGTATTTGATGAGGGTATCTTCCAATCCCTGTGTTTTAGCCATTCTTGGTCCACCGATTTCATCCTTATTCGATATTTTGGTACCAGTCAATGCTTCATAAAAAGCGATAGACTTTTCCAAATTGCTGACGGTAATTCCGACGTGATTGGCACGTGAGAATCCGGATACTTTTGCGTTTGTCATAGTGTCTGGTTTTTATTTTTATACAGTTAGTAGATGGCAACAGGATTTACAAGTGCACTGTTGATAGCGTTCATTTCTTCCGGGGAGAGCCGGATATCCATTGCTTTAGCATTGGCCATGGCCTGTTCTGCGTTTCTTGCACCTGCCAGCACCACGGTGATCGCGGGTTGCAGGCTAGTCCAGCGTAATACCAGTTGAGATAACGTCGCATTTTTAGCTTCCGCTATCGGGGCAATTGTATCGAGGAATGTTTTCACCTTCTCTAAATCAAACTGCTGGAAATATCCATTTCTATGATCATTATCTTTCAGTTTACCTTCTTTGAAGTATTTACCAGTGAGTAACCCCCTTTCCATGGGGCTATACACGATAATACCCACATCATTTTTCAGGGCGTAAGGCACCAGGTCTTGTTCAATACTCCGGTTTAGCATGCTATAACCCACCTGGTTGCTGGCAATGTTCACGGTATTCCGGGCTTCCGCCAGTTGGTCAACGCTGTAGTTGCTGACCCCTGCTGCGCGGATTTTCCCTTGTTGTAAAAGCTGTTCCAGCGCTTCCATGGTTTCAGCAATGGGGGTGGTACTATCCGGCCAGTGGATCTGCAACAGATCAATATAGTCTGTCTGCAGGCGATGAAGACTTTCTTCCACTTCCTTCACTACGCTGGCTTTGGAAGCGTATTTATACACAGGTATTTTTTTGCCGGCATCCTCCGCATCAAAGAAAAATTCGCCTTTCCCATGGTTGCTGCCGTCCCACACCAGGCCGAATTTGGTTAACAGTTGAATCTTACTTCTATCATATCCTTTGGTGGCCTCGCCAATCATTTCTTCACTCAGTCCGAGCCCGTAGAACGGCGCAGTATCCAGTGTGGTTACACCGTTGTCAATAGAGGCTTTTACCGATGCGATGGAGTCTTTTTTCTCGTTACCACCCCACATGTTACCGCCGATAGCGAAGGCACCGTAAGTAATGGCAGATAATTTCAGTTCTGTATTTCCCAGTTTTCTGTATTCCATTTTTTATTTTCTTAGTGAGATGAATATCCGGACAATTGTTTTTGATGCTTCAGTACTTGTTCCAGGTGCCTGATGTAGTCCTGATGATAGTTATTGATCCCAAAACAAAAGTGTTGCCTCAAGTTTTACGGCCCGCTAATATCTGCCCCGCCTACCTGCTGCTGGCCGCAAGTGTCCGC
>OFTY01000553.1_pt1 | contig 24706 bp, 22 predicted proteins | sample 1775061 | NCBI WGS metagenome assembly OFTY01 (sample SAMN08195773, study PRJEB24354) | sludge metagenome | isolation source: sludge from phenol fed wastewater aerobic bioreactor B | place: India: Nagpur | collected 2016-09-16 | reverse complement strand
ATTGGCGGAAGGTTCAGCCGTCTGGGCGAAGCCCGTCGTCGGCAGGGCGAGAACGGCGGCGAGAACAAGAACACGGGACGCGATTTTCATGCGGCCACGCTTCAACGCCGCGTCCCGCCTGTCAACGCCCTTTCCCTTCTCCCCTTGTGGGAGAAGGTGGCAGGCGGAGCCTGACGGATGAGGGGTTGCGGGACATTAAGGTCAGCCCCCCATCAAGCTGCGGAGAACCCCCTCATCCGGCCCTGACGGGCCACCTTCTCCTACAAGGGGAGAAGGAAGTCAGAGCGCCTCGAACCGATCGATCAGGCCTTCCAGCCGCTTGGTGCCGATGGTCCAGAAGGCCGGGTCGCGCGGGTTCAGGCCGAACGGCTTCAGCGCCTCGACATAGGTCCGCGCCCCGCCGCCCGACAGCAGTTCGCGATACAGGGGCGTAAAGGCCGCCGGATCCTTGGCCCGCGTCTCCATCAGCGCCGCGACCAGCAGGTCGCCGAACGCATAGGCGTAGACATAGAAGGGCGCGTGGACGAAGTGGCTGACATAGGCCCACCAGTCTTCATAGCCGGTCAGGTCGACGGAGGGGCCGAGGCTGGCGCCCAGCTCCTCCATCCAGATCTCGCGGATGCGCTCGACCGGCACCTCGCCCGCCGCCCGCTCGTCATGGAAGCGCGTCTCGAAACGGTGGAAGGCGATCTGGCGCACCACCGTGTTCAGCCCGTCCTCGATCCGGCCCGCCAGCAGCGCGCGCTGTTCGTCCGGCGTCGCCTCGGCCAGCAGGCGGTCGAAAGTCAGGCCCTCGGCGAAGATCGACGCCGTCTCGGCCAGCGTCAGCGGCGTATCGGCCAGCAGGCTGCCCTGCCCCGCCGCCAGCGTCTGGTGCACCCCGTGGCCCAGTTCATGCGCCAGCGTCAGCACGTCGCGCCGCTCGCCCATCCAGTTCAGGAAGACATAGGGGTGCCGATCCGCCGTCACCGGGTGAGCATAGGCGCCGGACTGCTTGCCCGCCCGCGCCCGCGCATCGATCCACGGCCGGTCGAAGAACCAGCCCGCCCGCTCGGCGAAGTCTCCGCCCAGATCAGCAAAGCTGGACAGCACCACCGCGCGCCCGCCCGCCCAGTCATAGGCGCGCGACGCCGCCGCCTCGATCGGCGCATTGCGGTCCCAGTGGGCCAGCCGATCCTTGCCCATCGCCTTGGCCTTCAACGCATAATAGCGATGCGCCAGACGCGGATAGGCCTGCGCCACCGCCTCGGCCATGGCGTCCACGCTCTCGCCGTCGACTTCATTGCCCAGATGGCGGCTGTCGGCGGGGCGTTTGAAGCCGCGCTTGCGATCCTCCAGCGCCTTTTCGGCGGCGACGGTGTTCAGCACCATGGCCATGGTCCGGGCGATGCCGGAAAAGGCCGTCGACAGGCCCTCGCCCGCCGCCTGACGCTTGGCGCCGTCCGCGTCGCTGAGACGGTTCAGCCCCTCGGCCAGGGTCAGCTCTTCATCCCCGACGGGCGCGCGCAGCACGGCCAGGGTCTCGTCGAACAGGCGCGGCCACTGCGCCTGGATCGGCCCGCGCTCGGCGATGAAGGTCTCAAGCTCGGCCGACAGTTCATGCGGCTTCATCGCCCGCACCCGGCGCAGCCACGGCGCCCAGCGCGCGGCGGGCGCATGAGCCGTCAGCGCCGCCTCCACCGCCGCCTCGTCCAGCGCATTGATCTCCAGCGTCAGCCAGACGGTCGGGGTGGCGATGACCGTCAGCTTCTCGCGCACATCAGCCTCGAACCCCTGCGCCGCCGCGTCCTCGCGGTTGGTCGAGGCGGCGAGGAAGGCGTAGGCGCCCAAGGCCCCCATCACGTCCGCCGCCTGTTCGTAAAGCCCGATCGCCTCGTCCAGCGCCCGGCCCAGTTCGGCGCCCGTCAGCGCGGCCAGCCGCCCCTGCCAAGCGTTCATCCGGTCGACCAACGCCCTGGCCCGCTCCAGATCGGCGGCGATGCGCGCATCCTCGCGCGAGGCGTAGAGGTCGGACAGATCCCACAGCGGGGCGTCGGCGAATTCGGTCGTTTTGACGGGCGCGTTCATGCCCCTGGTTGTGGGGAGGCGAAGGGCGCGATGCAAGCCGCTCTTCTCTCGGCAGGTCGGTCTCAAACCAGGACGATGAAAAGCGTCTTCCCTTCGCCCGCAAAATCGAGCACTGTTCAAATATGACCCATACCGCCCTCGACCCCACCGGCCGCGCCTCGCTGGAAGGCGCGCGCGGGCTCGCCGCCATCCGCATCGGGATCGGCCTGATCCAGGGGCTGGTTCTCTATCTGCTGTATCGCTCGGCGTCGGACGCCACGGCCCTGGCCTGGCCCGCAACCCAGCCTTCGCTCTTCGCCGCCCTGATGCTGGCGGCGACCTTCACGCCGATCATGCTGCTGGCGGGCGTCGGTCGGATGGGATGGAAGACGCTGGCGCTGTGGGGCGCGGCGGCGGCGGCGGTTCTGGCGCTGCTGGGCTGGCACGACGCGGCCCAGCAGGCGAGCGACTATTTCCGCCCGCCCTATCTGCGCTTCCCGGTCGTGGCCTTCGCCGCAGCCGCCCTGTTCATCGCCCATCACCTGATCGTTCCGGCCGTCCAAGGGCGACGCTGGATCGCCGACTACGACGACTATTTCGACACCGCGTGGAAGGCGGGCGTGCAGCTGGTGCTGTCGCTAGGCTTCACCGGCGCCTTCTGGCTGCTGCTGTTCCTGGGCGCGGCTCTGTTCCGCGTCATCGGCCTCAGCTTCCTGAGCGACCTGTTGGGCGAGGAGTGGTTCTCCATCCCCGTCACCTGCCTGGTCTTCGCCGTGGCGGTGCAGCTGACCGACGTGCGCGGCGGCCTGATCCGGGGCGTGCGGACGGTGGCGCTGATGCTGCTGTCGTGGCTGCTGCTGGTCATCACCGTCCTGGTGGCGGGCTTCCTGGCCGCCCTGCCCTTCACCGGACTGGACGGGCTGTGGAAGACGGGCAGCGCCACGGCCCTGGTGCTGTCGGCCGCCGCCGCCCTGATCGTGCTGATCAACACGGCCTACCAGGACGGACGCGAGGACAATCTGCCGCCCGCCGCCCTGCGCCTGGCGGTGCGGGTCGCCTCGGTGCTGCTGACGCCGCTGATCCTGATCGCGCTCTGGGGCCTGTCCTTGCGTATCGGCCAGCACGGCCTGACGCCCGACCGCATCATCGCCTCGGCCTGCGCCCTGATCGGCGTCCTGTACGCCGCCGGATACGGCTGGGCCGCCCTTTCGCCCCTGTGGCGTAAGACCGCCTGGATGAAGCCGCTGGAGCGCACCAACGTCCTGGCCGCCGTCCTGACGGTGCTGGTCATCCTCGCCCTGTTCAGCCCCCTGGCCGATCCGGCCCGCCTGTCGGTCAACGACCAGACCGCCCGGCTCAAGCGCGGCGCCGTCAGCGCGGCCCAGTTCGACTACGCCTTCCTGCGCTTCGGCGCGGGCAAGACGGGACGCGCGGCCCTGGCCGAACTGGCGAAATCCTCCGACGCCGAGATCGCCCGTCGCGCCAAGGCGGCCCAGGCCGTGACCTCGCGCTATGACATAGAGGAAGCCGTCCTGCCCCCGCGCGCGCCGAACATCGCCCCGTGGCCGGCGGACAAGCCCCTGCCCCCCGCCTTCCTGGCCCCGGCGCCGTCCGGCGATCCGCGCTACGCCTGCAACAGCGACTACAACTGCCTCGCCGCACAGCGCGACCTGAACGGCGACGGCCGCGACGAAATCCTGTTGGCGACCACTTACAGGATCGCCCTGTTCGCTCAGGGCGCCGACGGCCGCTGGGTCCATCAAGGCGACTATCAGGTTCCGCATTGTCCCGGTCCCGGCGGCCGCGATCTGCGCGAGTCGCTCAAGCACCCCGACCTGAAGACCGCCGCATCGCCCTGGCCCGATCTGAACATGGGCGCCGTGACCGGGCGGCTGCAGCCGGAAGCCGTCTGCCCGAAGCCCGCCCCCGTTAACCCCTGACTCAGGTCTCCGAAACCCGATCTTCATTCCCTCCGTTCTAGGGTTGTGTCGAAACGAGCCAGTCCCGACCCAATGAGGACGGCCGTTCGATGGTGATGTTGAAGGGTGTGCTCCAATGGCCAAGACCGTTCTGGTCGTCGACGATGATCCCACGCAGCGCCGCCTGATTCAGGCGGTGCTCGACCGTGAAGGCTATGCGGTCGTCCACGCCGAAAGCGGGGGCGAGGCCATCGACCGTCTGACCAAGGGCGGCGGCGCCGACGTGGTGCTTCTGGATCTCGTCATGCCCGGCCTGTCGGGCATGGAGGCCCTGGCCGAGATGCGCACGGCGGGCGTGGCCACGCCGGTCATCGTGCTGACGGCCAACGGCGGCATCGAGACGGTGGTCAAGGCCATGCAGGCCGGGGCCCAGGACTTCTTCGTCAAGCCGGTCGGCCCCGACCGCCTGCTGGTCGGCGTCCGCAACGCCCTGCAGATGACCCAGCTGACCGCCGAGATCGGCCGCCTGAAGAAGCGCGCCACGGGCCGCTCCTCCTTCGACGACATGGTCGGCGACAGCGAACCCATGCGGATGGTCAAGGCCCTGGGCCAGCGCGCGGCCAAGTCCTCCATCCCCGTTCTGATCACCGGCGAAAGCGGCGTCGGCAAGGAAGTCATCGCCCGCGCCCTGCACGGCGCCTCGGACCGGGCGGGCAAGCCCTTCGTCGCCGTCAACTGCGGCGCCCTGCCCGCCAATCTGGTCGAATCCATCCTGTTCGGCCACGAGAAGGGCGCCTTCACCGGCGCGCACGAAAAACACGCGGGCAAGTTCGTCGAGGCGAACGGCGGCACCCTGTTCCTGGACGAGATCGGCGAATTGCCGCTGGACATGCAGGTCAAGCTGCTGCGCGCGCTTCAGGAAGGCGAGGTCGATCCCGTCGGCGGCAAGCGCCCGGTCAAGGTCGACGTCCGCATCGTCTCGGCCACCAATCGCGACCCGGCCCAGCAGGTCAAGGAAGGCGCCTTCCGCGAAGACCTCTTCTATCGTCTGAACGTCTTCCCGATCGAGGCGCCGGCCCTGCGCGAACGGCGCGAGGACATCCCGGCCCTGGTCGAGCACTTCATCGCCCGCTTCAACGTCGAGGAAGGCAAGCGGGTCGCGGGCTGCTCGCCCGAGACCCTGGCCCTGTTGCAGGGCCACGACTGGCCCGGCAACGTCCGCCAGCTGGAGAATGCGGTCTATCGCGCCCTGGTCCTGGCCGACTCTCCCCTGTTGCAGCCGCACGACTTCCCGGCCATCTCGGGCGTCGCCGTGCCGCTGGACGCCGTGGCCGCTCCCCGGAGCGGCGAGCACGCGCCCGCCTCGGCCTCCGAGTCCGCCTCGAGCGACGAGGACGCCCAGCACGACAGCCCGGTCCGCATCACCGATGACCGCGGCCACGTCCGCACACTGGAGCAGATCGAACGCGACCTGATCCAGCACGCCATCGAGGTCTACTCCGGCCACATGTCCGAAATCGCCCGCCGCCTGGGCATCGGCCGCTCCACCCTCTATCGCAAGGTCCGCGAACAGGGCCTTGAGGAACAGCTCAAGGAAGCCGGCTGAGAGGCCCGAAGACCACAGGCGCAGGAACCCTCGCGCGCGCCTGACGCTTCCCTAGTGGGATTTCACACAGGGGCTGCACCATGGACGCACATTTCCGATTGGACGGCCACGTCGCCCTGGTGACGGGCGCCGGGGCCGGAATCGGCCGCGCCATCGCCGAGACCTTCGCCGCGGCGGGCGCCGCCGTGGCCGTCACGGACCTGGATGCAGCCAAGGCCGTGGCCGTGGCGGACGGCGTGGTCCGGGCCGGCGGACGCGCGGTCGGCCTGGCCTGCGACGTCACCGACGAAGCCCAGCGCATCGCGACTGTCGAGGCCGTGGTCGCGGCCTTCGGCAAGCTGACCCTGCTGGTGAACAATGCGGGCGGCGGCGGCCCCAAGCCCTTCGACATGCCCATGAGCGATTTCGAGCGCGCCTATCAGCTCAACGTCTTCGCCCCCTTCCGCTTCATGCAACTGGCGGCGCCGCACATGCAGGACGCAGGCGGCGGGGCGATCCTGAACATCACCTCCATGGCCGGGGACAACAAGAACGCCCGCATGGCCTCCTACGGTTCGTCCAAGGCGGCGGTCAGCCACCTGACCCGCAACGTCGCCTTCGACCTGGGTCCGCGCGGCGTTCGCGTCAACGCCATCGCGCCAGGCGCGATCAAGACCGACGCCCTGGCCGGCGTCCTGACGCCCGAGATCGAACAGGCCATGCTCAAGCACACGCCCCTGGGCCGCCTGGGGCAGCCCGAGGACATCGCCCGCGCGGCCCTGTTCCTGTGCTCGCCCGCCGCGTCGTGGATCAGCGGCCAGATCCTGACCGTCTCCGGCGGCGGCGTTCAGGAACTGGACTGACCCACGATGCTTGAGGCTTCCAAACGACGGCGGTTCCGGCCACAGGTCTCCCCTCCAGTTCAACCGGGGGGAGCCCGCCATCTTGTTTCGTCATACCGCCGCCGTTCTGACCGTGGCGTCCGTCGTCGCCCTGACCGCCTGCTCCAACGCCGAGGCCCCGCCCCCGGCTGAAGCCGGCGCTTCCGCCCTTTCCAAAGCCGCCCTGCCCTCCGAGTGCGTGGATCACCCGCTTCTGGCGGCCATGCCGACGGCCCAGACCATCGCCGGCAAGCCGCTGACCGAGGTCGAGTGCCAGCCCTTCTCCATCTCCATGACCTATGGCGAGCCGGGGACCAGCGCCGAAATCCTGCTGATCGATTCCAAGGCCCCCGTTCCCGAGGAAAGCGGCCCCATGTCCGGCCTGCTCGCCGCGGCTCAGGAGACCGCCTTCAAGAGTGTCGGCGCGGGCGTTGAAATGACCAAGGGCCTGCGCGAAGCGGCCCTGTCCTCCCCGCCCGCCCTGGCTTCGATCGGCGGCGAGGACTATCTGCCCGTGGTCATGGACGCTCCGTCCGGCGAGCCCATCGTCATCGGCGTCGAACCCAAGGATTCAGGCGGCCGCGTCGGCTCGGTGATGAGCGCGCTCAAGGGCCGCTACGGCCTGACCATCCATATCGAACAGGACGACCTGTCCGGCGCGGCGGCCGCCCGCACGGCCTATCAACCCTATCTGTCGGCCATGCGCCTGAACGCCCTGCCCTGAAAGCGATTGGAAGGGCGGCTGAGTTCGCCTCAGCCGCCCTTCGCCATCGTTTCGCTGTCCCGAGTCAGTTCCGGCTGACCGTCAGGGCGTAGGCGCCTTCCGATCCCCGGCGCGCCGTGGCGCGAGGCTGGAACGGGGTGATGACATAGGTCGTGTCCTTGGCGGCCTTCAGCTCGGCCGTTTCGCCCTCGACCTCGCCCCGGAACACGGCCGCGCCGCTCTGGTCCGCCGCGTCGCTGATGTTGAAATACAGGTTGGTGTTGGACGGTTTGAAGGCGACCTTCAGCGTCTGTCCCGCCGCGACGGGTACGGCGTAGACCGGCGCCGCATAGCCCTTCACCGTTCCTTCCTTCGTCACCGATCCGGCCCGCTCGAAGGTCAACACCTCCAGCGTGGAGCCTTCCTCGCGAACGAAGGCGCGCGCGGCGGCCTCGTCGCCGACAGGCAAGGCCGGGACGGCGTTCGGCGTCGGGCTGACCGCCTGGGGCGCCGCCGCCGGGCCGCCGCTGAGATCGACCGTCGCCTCAGACGCGGCCTCGGGCGCCGCCCCCGGACGATCGCCGCACGCCGCCAGCGCCAGGCTCAAACTCAGAAGGCCGCCGGTCAGGGCGGCGGGGGCGAAGGGTTTCATCAGTCTTCTCTCTCAAGAGGCTTGGATATCCGCAGACGCAACGCACGGCCAAGCTGAACGGTTGCAGGCTTCATTCAACCTCATCGGGCGTCGACTGGCTTTCTTTCCGGCGTCGCCCGAATCGACGCGGTTCGCCCTTGGCCTTGGCCGTGATCTCTTTCAGCTTGCGGCCCTGCATGGCCGACAGCGCCTGGCCCGGCGCGCCCTTTTCCGGGTCGGCGAAGGCGCGGCCATGGGTCTGGATTCGCTCGCCCACCGAATCGAGGAACTCCCCCTCCCATTCGGACAGGGAAACGCCCGCCTTCTCTGCCGAGCGGCGGGCGCGTTTCAAGGCGTTGAGCGCGGATCGTTTCGCCGCCTCCTTCTGCTGCTCCCAAGGGCTCAGAGAAGGTTTGGTTTTAGACGCGCTATCGCTCTTCGAGCTGCTTGAGCGCAATTTAGAGGCGCTATCGCCCTTCGGGCTGCTTGAGCGCGAGAGGCCGCTGGAGCGCAGCTTGGCGCCGCCGCCCTTCAGGCTGCTGGAGCGTGAAGGGCCGTCGCTGGAGGGCTTGAAGGGCGTGCGCTTCAGGCCCGCCTCCCTCAGATCTCGCCGAGAGCCGAGAGGTAGAGGTCCAGAATCGCTTCTTCTTCCTGACGCTTGGCCTTGTCCTGCTTGCGCAGGCGCAGAACCTTGCGCAGCACCTTGACGTCATAGCCTTCGCCCTTGGCCTCGGCGAAGACCTCCTTCATGTCGACCATGACGGCCTGCTTGTCCTCTTCGAGGCGCTCCAGGCGTTCGATGATCGAGCGAAGACGGCCCTGGGCCGTGGCGGTCAGGACGTCGGGGCTGGCGTCGAAGGAAGCGTCGTCCATGACTGAACTCCAGAACTCAAATCAAGCTGCGCCCTCAAGCAGGCCGAGGGCCGTTAGGGCAAGAAAAAAGCACGTCCTCAAGCGGGCAGAGGGCCATTGGGACGACTTGGAAAAGAATCACTAGTCAGACGCGAGCCTGCGCTCAACGCCGGACGCGAAAAAGCCGCGGACAACGCCCGCGGCCCTGTGGATAGTCATCCCATCCACCGACGGTCGGCGCGCGCCTCGCCCGCGAAAGGCGGGGCGCGCCGATCGCGCCTGATCAGCCTTGCTTGGCTTTGAAGCGCGGGTCGGTCTTGTTGATGACGTACAGAACGCCCTTGCGGCGAACGATCTTGCAGTCGCGGTGGCGACCCTTCAGCGACTTCAGCGAGCTACGGACCTTCATGGTCGGACGTCCCGGTTGGAGGCCCGTGAGGGCGAGTAAAACAAAAGAGCCGCGGGCGAACCTGCGGCGGAGGCGGTCGTATAGAGAGGCCTTCGCCTTTCGTCAACATTCCGCGCGGGGAATCCGCTGGAGGCCTGGCCCCCGAGTCGAACGGAGGATCTCCGGACTTGCACGTCCGGCGCGTCGCCCCTCCGCCACCAGGCCGTGCTCAGGGAACGCCGCAATGTAAATTCGGCTGATTAACCGCCTGCTTGCAAGAATGGTTAACGGCGCTTTCACCCTTATCACGGAAACTCATCGGACCTTCGCGCGCTTGTGATTGGTCGTGGAATTCGGGGGCGTTAGCCTGTGACTATGCGTATCGCTTATCGTCTTCTGTTGTTGGGTTCGGTCGCCGCCTGCACCCCCATGGTTCCCACGCCGCCGCAGCCCCAGCCTGCGCCGCCGCCCGTGGTCGAGCCTGCGCCCGCCACGCCGGCCCCCACGCCCCCGCCCGCCCAGACGGACCTCAGCGAGGCCTACGACCACGCCAGCTTCGACGCCTGGAAACAGAGCTTCCTGGAGCGCCACGGCGGCGCCCGCAAATGGGAGTACGCCCGCGAGTTGGAGAGCGTGACGCCGAACCCCAGCATCATCCGCCTGGACCGCAACCAGCCCGAATTCTCGCGCCCCGCCGGGGTCTATATCCAGAACGCCACCACGCCCGCGCGAATCGCCATGGCGCGCCAGCGCGTCGACCGCGTGCCGTGGGACGTGACCCAGAAGTACGGCGTGCCGACCGAAATCCTGCTGGGCGTCTGGGCGCAGGAAAGCGCCTTCGGCCAAGTCCAGGGCGATTTCGACGTCATCCGCTCGCTGGCGACCCTGGCCTATGACGGCCGCCGCCGCGCCTGGGCCGAGGATCAGCTGAAACACGCCCTCGACATCGTGGTGACCGGCAAGCGCGACCGCGCGGGACTGAAAGGCAGCTGGGCCGGAGCCATGGGCCAGACCCAGTTCATGCCGGACAACTATCTGCGTCTGGGCGTCGATCAGAACGGCGACGGCAAGGTCGACATCTGGAGCTCGGACGCCGACGCCCTGGCCTCGGCGGCGAATCTGCTGGCCCAGGCGGGCTGGAAGCGCGGCCAGGGCTGGGCCTATGAAGTCACCCTGCCCTCCAACTTCGACTACAGCCAGGCCGAGGGGCCGAAACATCCCTGGTCTTACTGGACCGCGCGCGGCGTTCGTCTGGCCGACGGCTCCTCGCCCAACAGCGCCGAGGCGGCCGAGGGCGCGGCCATCCTGCTGCCGCAGGGAGCCAAGGGCCCGGCCTTCCTGGCCCTGCCCAACCACTACGTCATCCGCCGCTACAACAACTCGGTCAGCTACGCCCTGGCCATCGGCATGATCGCTGACGGGGTGGCGGGCAAGCCTGCGCTGAAGGCCTCCTGGCCCAACGACGGCCCCCTGACGCGGGACCAGAGAATCGGCGCCCAGCAGGCCCTGACCCGCATGGGCTTCGACACCCAGGGCGTCGACGGCGTCATCGGCTCCAACACCCGCGCCGCCCTGCGCCGCTGGCAACAGGCCAACGGACGGACGGCGGACGGCTATCTGACCGACGTGCTGGCGGATGAACTCATCCGCCGGGCGCGATAGCGTCCATCTCCCCTTGTAGGAGAAGGTGGCCCGTCAGGGCCGGATGAGGGGTCTCTCCGAAACCGGATGCAAGGATTGCGAGGCTAACGTCCCGCAACCCCTCATCCGTCAGGCTTCGCCTGCCACCTTCTCCCACAAGGGGAGAAGGAACCCTCAGCCCTTCATCCGCCAGGTCGCGCCCTGCGGGCCGTCCATGACAACGACGTTCAGTTCGTTCAGCCGGTCGCGGATGCGGTCGGCCTCAGCCCAGTTCTTGGCCGTGCGAGCGGCGGCGCGTTGTTCCAGCAGGCCCTCGACCTCGGCCTTCAGCCCTTCGTCGACGCCCGAGAACCACTCCGCCGGATCGGCCTGAAGCACGCCCAGGATCGAAGCCGCCGCGATCAGCCGCCCCTTGGCCTCGGCCACAGCGCCTTCGTCGCCCGCCGTCATGCCGCGCTCGATATCGCTGGACAGGGCGAACAGGGCCGCCATGGCGCCCGGCGTGTTCAGGTCGTCCTCGATGGACTTCATGAACTCGACCGGCGGCTCCACCTCCGCCGCCTCGACTCCGGCCGCGCGGTGCAGGGCGCCGTAGAGGCGATCCAGGTTCTTGCGGCTCTGCTCCAGCAGGGTCTGATTCCAGTCCAGCGGCTGACGATAGTGGGCGCTCAGCAGGGCCCAGCGCACCACCTCGCCCGGCATGGCCTGCACCAGATCGTGCAGCAGCAGGACGTTGCCGATCGACTTGGACATCTTCTCGGCGTCCACGGTCAAGAAGCCGTTGTGCATCCAGTAGCGGGCGTATTCGTCGTGCGCCTCCTCGCCGTGGGCGTGGCCGTGGGCGCAGACCCCTTGCGCGATCTCGTTCTCGTGGTGCGGGAAGACCAGGTCGATGCCGCCGCCGTGGATGTCGATGGGCAGGCCCAGCGTCTCCTCGATCATGGCCGAGCATTCGATGTGCCAGCCGGGGCGCCCCTCGCCCCACGGCGAGGGCCAGGACGGCTCGTCCGCCTTGGACGGCTTCCACAGCACGAAGTCGTGCGGGTTCTTCTTGTAGGGCGCGACCTCGACGCGGGCGCCGGCGATCATGTCGTCCAGATTGCGCCCCGACAGCGCGCCGTAGGACGGATAGGACGACACGTCGAACAGCACATGGCCCTCGGCGGCATAGGCGCAGCCGGCGTCGATGATGGCCTGGATCTGTTTGGTGATCGCCTCGATGTAGTCGGTGACGTGCGGGGCGATGTCGGGCGGCGACACGTTCAGCAGGCCCATGTCGGCCAGATAGGCGGCCTCATAGCGCGCCGTGATCTCGCCGATGGCGACGCCTTCCTTGGCGGCCTTGGCGTTGATCTTGTCATCCACGTCAGTGACGTTGCGGGCGTAGACCACCTTGTCCGCCCCATAGGTGCGGCGCAGCAGGCGCACCAGCACGTCGAACACCACCGGCGGACGCGCGTTGCCGATATGGGCGTAGTCATAGACCGTCGGGCCGCAGACATAGAGGCTCACCCGGTTCGGATCACGCGGCGCGAACAGGCGCTTTTCACGGCGCAGGGTGTCGTGGATGTGCAGGGCCATGGGTCAGGTCTTTTGCGAGTTTTCTTGCGGGACTGAGGAGGTGTCCCATATAGCGGCCTGATAGACAGTCAGGGCCGCGCGCCCAAGTCCATATAATTAGTATTCTGAACAGGCGCTCTCGCCGCCGCCGGATCGTTTCATGAGCAGCACCCCCGCCAAGCCCGTCCTCGTCGCCAATGAGGCGCCCCAGCGTCCCAGCCGCGAACAGGCTCTGGAGGCCGTGCGCACCCTGATCGCCTGGGCCGGCGACAACCCCGACCGCCCCGGCCTGCTGGACACGCCCAAGCGCGTGGTCGACGCCTATGGCGAATGGTTCGACGGCTATGACGCCGATGCGGGCAAGGAGCTGAGCCGCACCTTCGAGGACGTGACCGGCTATGACGACATGGTCATCCTGCGCGACATCGAGGTCGAGAGCCACTGCGAGCACCACCTGGCCCCCTTCCTGGGCAAGGCCTACGTCGCCTATCTGCCGGGCGAGAAGGTGGTGGGCATCTCCAAGCTGGCGCGCGTGGTCGAGATTTTCGCCCGTCGTCTCCAGAACCAGGAAACCCTGACCAACGACATCATCGACGCCATCGAATCGCACCTACAGCCCAGGGGCGTGGCCGTGCTGGTCGATGCGGCGCACCAGTGCATGACGACGCGCGGCGTGCATCACCGCCACGTCTCGACCATCACCACCCGCTTCACCGGCGCCTTCAAGAACGACCCGGCCCTGGCCGAGCGATTCCTCAAGCTGGCTCGAGGCTGAGAGTCAGAGACGGGAATCCGGGGCTGAATTGATCGCGGCCAGGGCGGCCCTGCGCCGAATTCGCAATCTTATTCCCCTGCGGCGTCATTTCCTCGCATTCGACGGCTTTACAAGCCTGCTTCAGGACGCCAAGAGACGAGCCAGACTTTCAGTGTGGTCCGCCGGAGGGTGCGGATCTTGATGGAGACGAGGGCGTAATGGGCGCGAAACTTTCCTCAGGCGGTGGCGGCGGCAAGCTGGCGCAACAGAACGCGGACATCAACGTCACGCCGTTCGTTGACATCATGCTCGTGCTGCTGATCATCTTCATGGTCGCGGCGCCGATGGCTACCGTGTCGATCAAGCTGGACCTGCCGCCCGCGACGCCGCCGGCGCCGGACGCCGAGAAGCCGAAAGAGCCGGTCTACATCACCATTCAGGAAAACGGCTCGCTCTACATCGCCGAGACGGAAACCACGATCGCCAAGCTGACGGCTGACGTGTGCGCCGCCCAGGCCGTGGCCACCGACTGCCGTGAAGAACGCGTCTTCGTCCGCGCTCAGCCGGAAGTGAAGTACAACCAGTTCATGGAAGTCATGAACAAGCTTCAGGAAAACGGCTTCTACAAGGTCGGCCTCCTGAACGAAGACATCACCTGAGACGGTCGGTAATCGACAGTCTGGAAAAGGGTCGCCTCGGCGGCCCTTTTTCTTTGCCCGTCAGCCATCGACCGCTTGCGCCCCCCCCCTGTTCCAGCCTCAATGCGCGCCTCGAATGAGGGGGAGTAAATCATCATGCGTCGCCGTACCTTCCTGTCCGCCCTGCCCGCCGGAGCCCTGATGGCGGGAGCCGCCAGCGCCCAGCAGGCGCCGAACGCCGCCACGCCTTCCGCCAATCCGGCCTCCGTCCAGCCCGCCCCTGCGCCAGACCCCTACGCCGGCGTCGGCATCGGCGACCGCATCACCGGGCCGCGCTTCGTCGGCCGCTCGACCGTCTGGGGCGCGAACGGCGCCGCGGCCACGGCTCATCCGGCCGCTACCCTGATCGGCCTGGACACCCTGCGACGCGGCGGCTCGGCCATCGACGCCGCCATCGCCATCAACGCCGCCCTGGGCTTCCTGGAGCCGACCGCCAACGGCATCGGCGGCGACGCCTTCTGCCTGATGTGGGATCCGGCGCAGAAGAAGGTCGTCGGCTTCAACGGCTCAGGCGCCAGCCCGCGCGGCCTGTCGCTGGCCGCCGCGCGATCCAAGGCCGGGCCGGACGGCTATCTGCCCCGCTACGGCGCCGTCACGGTCAATGTCCCCGGCACGGTCGACGCCTGGTGGAGCGCGCACCAGCGCTACGGCAAGCTGCCGTGGAAGGACGTCCTGCTGCCCGTCGCCGAACTGTGCGAACAGGGCGTGCCGGTGCCGCAAGTCGTGGCCTACTATCTCGAACGCGGCATGGCCAACTTCGACAAGAGCGCCGCGACGATCGAAGAGAACGACAACCGCAAGAAGGTCTGGCTGACCGGCGGCCGCACGCCGAAAACGGGGGAAATCTTCGCCAACCCGGACCTCGGCCGCACCTACCGCATGATCGCCGAGGGCGGCCGCGACGCCTTCTATGACGGGGTGATCGCCGACCACATCGAGCGCTATTTCAAGCGTATCGGCGGCTGGATGACCCGCGCCGATCTGGCCGCCCACCGCACCGAACGGGTCGAGCCGCTGATGACCACCTATCGCGGGGTCGAGGTCTATTCCCTGGGGCCGAACACCCAAGGGCTGTCGACCAACCAGATTCTGAACATCTGCGAACAGTTCGACCTGAAGGCCATGGGCTTCCAGTCGGCCGCCTCGATCCACGTCCAGGCCGAGGCCAAGCGGCTGGCCTTCGAGGACCGCGCCCGCTACTTCGCCGACGAGCGCTTCGCCAAGGCCCCGACCGCCTGGCTGAACTCCAAGGCCTACGCCGCCGAACGGGCGAAACTGATCCGCCCCGACCGCGTCATGGACCGCGTCTTCCCCGGCGATGCGCCGACGCAGGGCGACACCACCTACTTCAGCGTCGCCGACAGCGACGGCATGATGGTCAGCTGGATCCAGTCCAACTATCGCGGCATGGGCGGCGGCCTGACGCCCGACGGCCCGGACGGCCGGACGCTGGGCTTCATGTTCCAGAATCGCGGCGAGCTGTTCGCCCTGAGCGACGGCCACCCCAACGTCTATGCGCCGGGCAAGCGCCCCTTCCACACCATCATCCCCGGCTTCGCCTGCAAGGACGGAGAGCCGTGGATGGCCTATGGCGTCATGGGCGGCGGCATGCAGCCGCAGGGACAGGCCCAGATCATCATCAACATGGTCGACTACGGCCTCGACCCGCAGGAAGCCGGCGACAGCCCGCGCTGGCAGCACTACGGCTCGTCCGAGCCGACCGGCCAACCGGCCGAGGGCGTGGGCAAGCTGCATCTTGAATCCGGCGTGCCCGAAGCGACCAAGCAGCAACTGTCCGCCATGGGCTGGGATCTGGGCCCGCCCGACGGCGGCTTCGGCGGCTATCAGAACGTGATGAAGCAGATCAACGAACAGGGCCGCTGGACCTACGGCGCGGCGACCGAGATGCGCAAGGACGGCAACGCCCTGGCCTATTGATCCGGCCCAGTCAGGAGACGCCCATGATCGCCGCCCTCATCGCCGCCGGTCTGCTATCGGCTTTTGACTGGTCCGACGGTTGTCGTCCCGTCGCAGGGTCCGAGGCCCTGTGGCGCGACGACGTCCGCTATGTCTTCGTCGGCGAGACGCACGGCACGGTCGAGGCCCCCGCCGCCTTCGCCGACCTAGTCTGCGCGGCGCTGGAACAGGGGCCGGTCGTCGTCTCTCTGGAGTATCCGGTCGAGTTTCAACCGACGCTGGACGCCTTCATGGAGGCCGACACCGAAGCCGAAGCGCGTGCGGCGCTCGCCGCCTACCCGCACGGCCCCTTCGTCCATCATGACGGACGCGGCAGCGAGGCCATGCTGGACCTCTTGCTGCGGTTGCGCGCCATGCTGCGGGAGGCCGCCGACATGACCGTGGTCGCCTCGGTCCCGAACAGCCCGCGTGTCGAAGGTTTCCGTCAATCCTATGCGGAAATGGATCGGGCGGTTCTATGGAGCCGTCAGGCCATGGCCCAGCCTCACTCTCGCCTTCTGGCGCTGGTCGGGCGGGTCCATGCCGAGAAGATTCGCCGCGTGGGTTCGCCGCTGGGCCTGCCCGCCGCCGCCCATATCCGGCCTGAGGAAACCTTGTCTCTCAGCGTCGCCCGGCAAGGCGGCGAGGCCTGGATGTGTCGTGACGACTGCGGCGCCGCACCCGCTCCCGAGGTCGACGATTCCGAAACGCGCGGCGTCATTCTCGCATCGCAACAGGATGGCAAGTTTGACGGCCTGCTGGCGCTTGGCCCGACCACAGCGTCCGTCCCCGCAAGCCCTTGACCTGACGCCGCGTCAATCGGCTAGAGTTCGTTTCTAAACAGGACGGACCTATGACCGATCTCGTCACGCGCGACTTCATCGCCCCGGCCGCCGACGGTTATCCGCTGTCGATGCGGCTGCTGTCGGCCGCAGAGCCGCGCCTCGCCGTGCTGGTGTCATCCGGCACGGGCTTTCCCAAGGGCTTTTACGAGCGGTTCGCCCGCTATCTGGCCGAGCGGGGCGCGGCGGTGCTGACCTATGATTTCCGGGGCATCGCCGGGTCGCGGCCGGATGATCTGAAGGGCTCGACCATCGACTATCCCGACTGGGGACGGTTGGACATGCCCGCCGCCCTGGACGCCCTGATCGAGGCGGCGCCGGACCTGCGCGTCGTCCATGTCGGCCACAGCGTCGGCGGCCATTTCCTCGGCTTCATGCCCAATCACGACCGGATCGAGCGGCACGCCTTCGTCTCGGTCGGGACAGGTTGGTGGGGCGGGCACCACCGCAGCTACAATCCGATGGAGTTGTTCTTCTGGCTGGGCTTCGGCCCGTTCAGCCTGATGCGCCACGGCTACATCAAGGGCGGAGGCCTGTGGGCCGGGACCGATCTGCCGCGCGGCGTCTTCACCACCTGGCGACGCTGGTGCATGAAGCGCGCGTATTTCTCCAAGGAGTTGGAGACCAGCCTGCGCCCGCATCATTATGAGGCCGTGACCGCGCCGATCCGGTCGTGGATCTTCACCGACGATCCCATCGCCACGCCCAGCACCGCGCGCGATCTGTTGAGCGTCTATCCCAAAGCCCACTCGGACATGAGCGTCCATGCGCCCGGCGACTTCGGCGCGCGGCGCATCGGCCACGAAGGCGCCTTCCGCAAGGGGATGGAGCCGTTGTGGGACCGGATTTTCCACTGGCTGGACAATGGCGACGCCTGAGCGGGCGCCTATATCCCAGGCTCATCGTCCCACCGGAGCCTCCCCATGCCCTATTCCGACCAGCCGACCGTGACCGCCTCGGGCGTGGAGATTCCCCTGCTCGGTTTCGGCACCTGGCAGCTGGAGGCCGACGACGCCCGCCGCATGGTGCGCGAAGCTCTGCGCATCGGCTATCGCCACATCGACACCGCCTGGATCTACAAGAACGAGAAGGCGGTCGGCGACGGCATCGCCGACGCCGTGGCCGAAGGGATCGTCACGCGCGACGACATCTTCGTCACCACCAAGATCTGGGTCGAGCATTTCCAGCACGACGCCCTGCTGCGTCAGGCCGAAGAGTCCGCCCTCAGCCTGGGCCTGACGCCGAACCTGCTGCTGCTGCACTGGCCCAAGCCGACGCCCGCGCTGGCGGAAACCATCGGCGCCCTGAACGAGGCGAAGGAAAAAGGCTTCACCAGGAACATCGGCCTGTCCAACTTCCCCTCGGCCCTGTTCCGCGAGGCCGCCGCCCTGTCGAGCGCGCCGCTGATCACCAATCAGGTCGAATACCACCCCTATCTGTCGCAGAAGACGCTGATCGAGACGGCGCGCGATCTAGGGTCGTCCATCACCGCCTGGTCGCCGCTGGCCCAGGGCAAGATCGCCGACGACGCCGTGATCGGCGAAATCGCCAGGGCGCACGGCAAGACCAGCGGCCAGATCACCCTGCGCTGGATCATCCAGCAGGGCGTCATCGCCATTCCGCGCACGGCCAAGGAAAGCCGCGCGGCCGAAAACTTCGACCTCTTCGACTTTGAGCTGTCGGCCGACGAAATGGCGCGGATCAGCGCGCAGGCCCGCCCCGACGGCCGCATCGGCGACTGGCTGGACGAGGCCTTCCAATGGGATCAGGATGCCTGATCCGACACGGTTCTAGGGCGCATGCGCCGAGGAGGACGTCATGGGTTCGGTTCTGGGCTTTCCGGGGATTGATCCGATGGACGCCGTCGTCGGCGCGCGCATCCGCCGCTGGCGCGACCGGCGCGGCGTGGCCTTCGCCGACCTGGCCGCCGCCATCGACCTGACGCCCGAGGCCCTGCGCCGGGTCGAGGCGGGCCGCGAGCATCTGGATTCCGCGCAATTAGACGCCGCCACCCGCGCCCTGCGTCTGCCGGTGTGGGCGCTAGTGTCCGACGCCCCGGCCTATTGATCGCCGACGCGTGACAGACGGCGCATGTCCGCCTAAGCGTCAGCGCATGGCCTACAAGTCCCTGCGCGATTTTCTTGCGACCCTCGAAGCCGACGGCGAACTGGTCCGCGTGTCCGAACCCGTCTCCACCCATCTGGAGATGACCGAGATCCAGACCCGCCTTCTTCGCAACGGCGGTCCGGCCGTCCTGTTCGAAAAGCCGGTCATGCCCGACGGCACGATCAGCCCCATTCCCTGCCTGGCCAATCTGTTCGGCACGGTGAAGCGGGTCGCCATGGGCGTGACGCTGGAGGGCAAACAACGCACCACGGCGGGCGAACTGCGCGAGGTCGGCGAACTGCTGGCCTTCCTGCGCAATCCGACGCCGCCGCGCGGGCTGGGCGACGCCATGGAGATGCTTCCGCTGGCCCAGACCGTCATGTCCATGCGGCCCAAGACAGTGAAGAAGGCCCCGGTGCAGGAGGTGGTGCTGAAGGGCGATCAGATCGACCTGACCGCTCTGCCCATCCAGGGCTGCTGGCCGGGCGAGCCCGCGCCCCTGATCACCTGGGGCCTGGTCGTGACCAAAGGGCCGTCCGACGACCGCGAGGACGACTTCAACCTGGGCATCTATCGGATGCAGGTGCTGGGCAAGGACAAGGCCATCATGCGCTGGCTGGCCCATCGCGGCGGGGCCCAGCACTACGCCCGGCACAAGAAGGCGGGCAAGCGCGAGCCCCTGCCCTGCGCCGTCGTTCTGGGGGCTGATCCGGGCACCATCCTGGCCGCCGTGACCCCGGTGCCGGAGACCCTGTCGGAATATCAGTTCGCAGGGCTCATGCGCGGCTCCAAGGCCGAGCTGGTCCCGTGCAAGACCGTGCCGCTGATGGTCCCGGCCCAGGCCGAGATCGTGCTGGAAGGCCACGTCCTGCTGGACGAGTTCGAGGACGAAGGCCCCTACGGCGACCACACCGGCTACTACAACTCGGTCGAGAAGTTCCCGGTCTTCCAGGTCAGCGCCATCACCATGCGCAAGGACCCCATCTATCTGACCACCTTCACCGGCCGTCCGCCTGATGAACCGTCGGTGCTGGGCGAGGCCCTGAACGAGGTCTTCATCCCCCTGATCCGCCAGCAGTTCCCCGAGATCACCGACTTCTGGCTGCCGCCCGAGGGGTGCAGCTACCGCATCGCCGTGGTGTCGATGAAGAAGGCCTATCCGGGCCACGCCAAGCGCGTGATGATGGGCTGCTGGAGCTATCTGCGCCAGTTCATGTACACCAAGTGGATCATCGTCGTGGACGACGACATCAACGCCCGCGACTGGAAGGACGTCATGTGGGCCGTCTCGACCAAGATGGACCCGGCGCGCGACATCACCGTCATCGAGAACACCCCGATCGACTATCTGGACTTCGCCAGCCCCGAGAGCGGGCTGGGCTCCAAGATCGGTCTGGACGCCACCGACAAGTGGGAGCCCGAGACCAAGCGCGAATGGGGCGAGGAGATCCGCATGGACGAGGCCGTGGTCGAGCGGGTCAATGACATCTGGGACAGCCTCGGCCTGCCCGGCGACGGTGCGCCGATCTGGAAGCGCAGAACCGGTCTTTAGGAACCGATTGCAAAAACTCGTCTCGCCAGAGAACCCAAATGGCTGATCGGCGTTCAGTTTCCCGGCCGAAGGAACGGCGACGCTCGGGGCGCGCTGATCGGCTTAGGGGAATCCATATGATTTCACGCACCAGCGCCGGCGTCGCCACGCTCGCACTCGCCGCCGCGCTCAGCCTTTCGGCGTGCGGCGACAGCAAGGGCAACGCCGAGAATCCGGCGCCCAAATCGGTCGCCCAGGCGGCGGGCAACGAGGCCACGCAAGAGAAGATGAGCCTCTACATCGACGCCTTCAACGCGCTGATCGACGACCCCTGGGGCGTGACCAAATACTACGGCGAGTATCAGAAGCTGGATATTCCCAACGCCTCGGCTTCGGCGACCCTGCACTTCCCCGAGAACATCTCCCATTTGGAACGGGCGATCGAGAAGCTCAAGCAGGGCCGCGCCCTGAACGGCGCCAATCAGGGCAAGAAGGCGGATGAGACGGTCGACAAGCTGATCCCGCAACTGGAGGCGCTTCTCGCCCAGTGGCGCACGTTGGACCCCTACTTCGAGTCCCGCGCCTATCGCGAAGACAATCTGGCCAAGGCCAAGGGCGCGCACCCCGCACTGATGCAGGCCTATCAGGGCAGCGTCAGCGGGATCGAGGCGCTCGACGCCGCCCTTTCCGAATATCAACGCGCCAGCAACGCCGCGAAGATGGAAGCCATGCGCAAGGCCGGCCACGCCGCCGAGGCCAGCGTCCTGGACGCCATGCAGAAGGCCGACTTCTTCACCAATGCGGTGATGGAGAACAACAAGGCCGAAGCCGACCGCCTCTTGCCCGACCTGGAGGCCTCCGTCGCCAAGCTGCGCGAGGAACAGGCCAAGATGCCCTCGGACAGCCGCAACCGGTCCACCCTGAACAGCATCGCCGACAACCTCAGCGGCATGATCGGCGAGTATCGCGACTTCAAGCAGACCGGGGCCGACGGCTACCGCGAGCAGGTCGTGGACAGCTACAACAGCGCGATCGGCAACATGAACCGCGTGGAACTGCCCGCTTAACGACCCTGCGTCCGGCCGTCACGCGCGGCCGGACGCGCTTCTCGCGAACTGCGCCGGGCTTGCCAGACGGCTGTGATCGGATCACGAAGGGCCTATGCGCCTAGACCGTTTCGTCACAGCGGCCGTCGCCGCCCTAGTTTGTTTCGCGAGCCCCGCCATGTCCCAGACCCCGTCCGCTTCCGTTCCCAACGAAGCCCCGTGGGACCAGGCCTTCCTGCCGCCCGCTCCCGCCTGGAACGGCCCCAGTCGCGCCCTGCTGCGGGGCGCCGCCGATCCCTGGGTCACGGCGTTCGAGGCCGATGCGGCGCATGACTTCTCGCCCAACTACGCCGACACCCGCGCCTGGTTCGACCGGCTGGACGCCGCCAGCGACCTGATCCGCATCGAACAGTTCGGAACCTCGCCGGAAGGCCGGCCGATCTACGCCGTGATCGCGTCAAAAGACGGCGCGACCTTCGATCCGTCCAAGCCGGTCCTGCTGGCTCAAGCGGGCATCCACCCGGGCGAGATCGACGGCAAGGACGCGGGCATGATGTTGCTGCGCGACATCGCCTTCTATGGAAAAGACAGCCTACTGGACCGGGCCAATCTGATCCTGATCCCGATCCTCAGCGTCGACGGGCACGAGCGCGCGGGCGCCTATTCGCGCCCCAACCAGCGCGGGCCGCGCATCCAGGGCTGGCGCCACACGGCGACCAACCAGAACCTGAACCGCGACTTCATGAAGCTGGATCAGGCCGAGATGCAGGCCGTCATGGGCCTGATCCACAAGTATCAGCCCGACCTCTACGTCGACATCCACGTCACCGACGGCATCGATTATCAATATGACGTCACCTTCGGCTACAACGGCGAGGACGGCGTCTGGAGCCGCAGCCCGGCGATCGCCTCATGGCTGGACGCCGCCTTCAAGCCCGCCATGTATGCGGCGCTGGAAGCCCAGGGCCACATCCCCGGCGAACTGGTCTTCGCCATCGACGACCGCGATCCGAAGAAGGGGCTGAACGACGGCGGCCTGGGCGAGCGCTTCTCCAACGGCTGGGGTTCGGCGGCCCATATCCCGACCATTCTGATCGAGAACCACAGCCTGAAACCGCACGAACAGCGGGTGCTCGGAACCTATGTCTTCCTCGAACAGGCGCTGAAGCTGCTGGCTGAAAAATCCGGCGACCTGCGCGCCGCCATCGCCGCCGACCGCGCCCTGCGTCCCGCCGAACTGCCCGCCAATTTCGACAGCGACGACACGCCCTCGCACACCCGCCCCTTCAAGGGCATCCGCTATGAGACCTTCGACAGCATCGCCTCGGGCCGCCCCGAAATCCGCTGGCTGGGCCAGCCGGACGCCGAACTGTGGCCCATGCCCTTCTACGGCTCGCACCCGACGCTGACGCTGAAGCGGCCGAGCGCCTATTGGGTGCCGTCCTATCGTCAGGACGTGATCGAGCGCCTGCGCGTCCACGGCGTGCAGATGGAGACGCTGGACGCCCCCCGCACCGTCGCCGTCGACATGCTGCGCCTTGTCGATCCCAAGGTGTCGGCCCGCACCAACGAAGGCCATGTGCCGATCTCGGTCAGCGAGGTCCGTCCCGAGGCCCACGACTGGACCTTCCCCATCGGCTCCGTCCGCGTGCCGACCGACCAGCCGATGGGCGACGTCGCCATCCTGCTGCTGGAGCCGCAGTCGAACGAGAGCTTCTTCGCCTGGGGCATGTTCCCCGAGGTGCTGAACCGCGTCGAATACATCGAGGCCTACGCCATCGCGCCTCTGGCCGAAAAGATGCTGGCCGCCGATCCGGCCCTGAAGGCCGAGTTCGAGGCCAAGCTGGCGGCGGATCCCGCCTTCGCCGCCGACGGCGACGCGCGTCTGGCCTGGTTCTATGAGCGCACGCCCTTCTACGACCAGCGCTATCGCCTCTATCCGGTGGGGCGTGAAAATTGAGCCTGATCCCGACCATTCAGGCCGCGGCCCTGTGGGGCGGTCTGCTGATCCTGCTGCTGTTCGTCCTGTCGGGCGTGGTGGTGCGGCGCCGTCGTCAGCATCTGGTCGAGTTCGGCGACGGCGGGGTGCGCGAACTGGTCTGCGCCACCCGCGCCTTCTCCAATGCGGCCGAGTACATCCCGGCCGGGATGTGCGGCCTGATCCTGCTGGCCTTCCTCGGCGCCCCGGCCATGCTGATCCATGCGGTCGGCGGCATGCTGTTCGCCGGGCGGGTGATCCACGCCCTGGGCCTGCTGTTCCAGGAAGGCCCGTCGCTGGGCCGTTCGGTCGGCATGATCCTGACCTGGCTGGCGCTGCTGGTCGCGGCCGTCAGCCTGATCGCCTGGTCGATCCTGTAACTGTCTTCCCTCTCCCATCAGGAGAGGGTGACAACGGTTGCGCGCCCTGTTTCCCTCCGCCATATCGGGGCATGTCCGATAAGACGCCCTCCCCCGACATCCTGAACGATCTGATCTCCGCCGCGCTGAAGGCCGGCGCCGATGCGGCCGAGGCCGTGTCCGCCCATCGCGCCTCCCTGTCCGTCGGCGTGCGCAACGGCGCGCTGGAAGACGTCGAGCGTGAAGAGGCCCGCGATCTGGGCCTGCGCGTCTTCATCGGTCGGCGTCAGGCGACGGTGTCCGCCTCCGACCTGCCCGACGCCACCCGCGCCCGTCTGGTCGAGCGCGCCGTGGCGATGGCGAAGCTGGCGCCGGAAGACCCCTACGCCGCCCTCGCGCCGCAGGACCGTCTGGCCGCCGCGCCGCACGCGGACCTTGACCTGTATGACCCCGCCGAACGCTCGGCCGAGGCGCTGGAAGCCGCCGCCGCCGAGGCCGAGGCCGCCGCCCTGGCCGTATCGGGCGTGTCCAAGTCCGAAGGCGGCCACGCCTCATGGTCGTCCAGCGAGTGGCGCCTCGTCACCTCCCACGGCTTCGACGGCCGCCATCGCGGCAGCGCCTTCTCTCTGGGCGTCGGCGTCATCGCCGAGAAGGACGGCGCCATGGAGCGCGGCGGCGAAAGCCGCGCCGTGCGCCACCTGTCCGACCTGCCGGACGCCGCCTCCATCGGCCTGAAGGCTGGCGAGCGCGCCGTCGCACGCGTCGGCCCGCGCAAGATCGCCTCGACCACCGCCCCCGTCATCTTCGAGAACCGCGTGGCGACCCAGGTGCTGTCGCCGCTGCTGGGCGCCATTTCCGGCCCGTCGATCGCGCGCGGCAGCTCCTTCCTGAAGGACAAGCTGAACCAGAGCGTCCTGCCGGCCGGCGTCGACCTGATCGACGATCCGTTCCGCCCGCGCGGCCTCGGCTCCACCCCCTTCGACGATGAAGGCGTGGCCGTCGAACGGCGCGAGATCGTCAGCAACGGCGTCCTGACCACCTGGCTGTTGAACACCGCCTCGGCGGCGCGCTGCACGGGGTAGGACACGCCGTTGAACTTGGTGGTGTGCCGGCGGCTCCACAAGTCGCGCACCGACACCGCCGTGCCGGCCGCGGTGTAGGCCATGCAGCGCTTGGGCACCACCGCGTAGGCGCAGCGCACCCCCGTGAAGCCGGCGGTCTTGGAGAAGC